>Ga0208302_100415_pt1 | contig 10158 bp, 8 predicted proteins | sample 29_taG_FD_184103 | JGI IMG/M metagenome (GOLD analysis project Ga0208302, IMG submission 184103) | Marine viral communities from Cariaco Basin, Caribbean Sea - 29_WHOI_OMZ (SPAdes) (version 2) | ecosystem: Environmental > Aquatic > Marine > Oceanic | place: Caribbean Sea: Cariaco Basin | collected... | reverse complement strand
ATGAGTTCGGGCCAATATTAAAGTACTACCGCCTGCTCCGTCACCCTATCACTTCACTATAATCTATTGTAAGTATGCCTATGACAAACCAATTTCACTGGTTCGGTTCCCTAGTGAGGACTTGAACCTTCAGGTTCAGGCTAATGATATCGCGGTTTTGAGTTGTTGTGATAACTGTAGTGTACTTCACAGTGTACTGATTAAGCGATGGAGCACTCATTCTAACTACCTGATATCAGTTACAAGCACTATAAATCAATGTCCAATATCGTTTGAGGTTTCAGGATAGGGCTTATCTTATCTTGATAAAAGATAGAAAGTTAAGTGGAGAAGGTTATGAATCGCATAATTAACTGGCGGTATGAAAAATGGGATAATAATGAGAAAAACAATGATAAAAAATATTCAGAAGATGATATTTCCGACTATATTAGCTGGGAGATATATCCGGAAGATATAGAGCTCTTTATTACAGTACTAGCACCTAGAACAATTATATATAAAGGCTGTGTAATACGTTGTAAAAATGAAAATAAAAAAAAGTCTATATGTCAACGTTTTGATTCATGGCTATTACAAGGCAAAGATTTACACATTGCTCAAGCACAAATAAATATGTGTAGTATTGCAGATATATTTTTGAATACTTCTGAGAATACTTCAGACTCTACCATAGAAAACTTAGCCAATTTAATTAAGGACAACTGGGAGCTTCACTTACAAAAAACATATCCAGATAGGGATTTTGTGGTTTATATAGCTGGAGAAGGAGTTGATCTAGTTGTTATTTTTTTTGAACAAACTTTACCGAGTGAAATTGAGCTTTATGACTCCTAACATTCCTAAAAGTCGCATTATTTTATATTAATTCAGGATCGGTGCGCTATACACGCACCGATCATGAATAGAGTATGTATGGTAATACACTGTGGCTATCTCAGCGAGTTAAAGCCCTGAAACCATCATTCTACAGCCCAAGTTTCAAGTCCTCACTAGGGAACAGCCTTTATTCCTATAAATAACTTCTAGAAGAACGTAGAGTAGATATGCCAAAAAAAATAGAAACAAACCGCCTTTATTTAAGACAATGGCAGAAGATGGACTTAGAGCCATTTTCTAAAATGAATTCGGATAAGGACGTAATGGAGTATTTCCCTAAGCTACTATCAAAAGAAGAAAGTGATGCCATGGCCTCAAAATGCCAATCGCTTATAGAAGAAAGAGGCTGGGGAATTTGGGCAGTAAGCCTAAAAGATAGTGGTGCTTTCATAGGATTTGTAGGCTTACATCAACCGCAATATGATTTCCCATTCAACCCTTGCATTGAAATAGGTTGGAGATTAGATAAAGAGTTCTGGGGCTATGGCTACGCAACGGAAGCGGCAAATGCTGCTTTAAAATTTGCTTTCGAAGAGCTAGAACTTAATGAGGTAGTATCGTTCACTTCAAAGATAAATAAACGTTCACAACTAGTCATGCAACGCCTTAAGATGAAGAATACGAAAAAAGACTTCCACCACCCTGCTTTTGAAGTAGCAGACCCACTTGCCGAATACGTACTATACAAAATAACTCAAAAAGAATGGATTGAAGACAAGAATTAGTGTTAGTTAAATTATGATAAATGACTTTAGATGTATTTGAGGTAGTTCCGCTAGGTATACCCTAACGGAACCACCTAAAAACGCCTTATAAAACCTTAATAGACCACCTAAAATAGACTGTTATAATAGAACCACTTATAACAGACTGTTTTTGTTTTTTTAGATCCCAATATTTATGGAGTTCACTAGTTTTAAAAAACTATATCTCCGCTAAGTCTCTTGCTTAACTGACTGGTATACCTTGCTAGGGGCTAGGGGTTTTTTTGGTATTAATAAGTACATATTTGGTATATACTATATGTATTTTTTTATGGACTGTAATTATGACCGAGCCAAAAACAAAAATGTTCACTGCTAAAGTTGATGAAAATCTACTGAAAGCATTTAAACACGCTTGTCAGAACCAAGATACAACAGCGTCCCAGGCTATCAGAGCCTTTATGCGTGAGTACGTACGTAAGCATGGCCAGGCTGACTTATTTAAATAGGATAATATCCTATTTAAGCCTTGAGATATAAGGGTTTGCACAGAATGTAACAAAAGAGTAAACTAGCTAAAAAGACGAAACCCCCACAGCTGGACACTGTGAGGGTTTCTAGAATACTAATCAGTGGTGGCTGATATAGTGCTTCCTAAGCAAGATGCATTATATCACGCTATCGCTATAATACAAAAGCGTAGATGTAATGGAATATTTAAAACAGGTTAACCCTGACGAGTGGGAAAATATCCCGCCTTTGGCCGAGTTGTATCAAGACTTGCCTACAACCTTGCGTTGCAGTCCTCATAAAAACAATACGGATTTCAGACGCAAAACACCCAAGCAAGCCACGCAAAACGCATATATTGGTTATAACACGCCTAAAGTCACCACGTTTATTGTCATTGACCTCGATTATGACGGCTCAATATTTGCCTACCATGACGCAGGAATACCACGCCCCCAGTTTGTCCTGAAAAACCCTAAAAACGGCCATTGCCAGTATCTTTATCGACTCAAAGATCCAGTGTCTTTCTTCAAGAACTCACGCCCTGAACCAATCACCTTTTTAAATGCTGTTGAACACGCCCTCACATTGGCGTTAGGCGGTGACATGGGTTTTACTGGTTACTTAGCAAAAAACGCCCTAAATTCATCCCATGAGGTCTATTACACAGGTGCAGAGCCGTACTCATTGCACGACTTAGCTAATTACCTCGACTTACCTACCCCAACCCCACATACCGCAGAAAATGACGAATATTACGGCAGGAATAGCTATATATTCAATACAGTCAGGCATCTGGCCTACCCATTGGCTGATACGCACACATTCACACAGATTTATAACCAATGCCTGAAGTGGTGCGAGGAGCAAAACACCAGGTTTAGCCCTCAGTTGCCTTATAACGAGCTTAAAAGCATTTCTAATAGTATCGCAGGCTATTGCGTAAACAAGCAGCTTAAACAGCCAAATAGACGCTCTAGCATTGCTTTTCGCAAGACACAAGCACTAAAAGGAGCGAAAGGGGGCAAGAAAGGCAATTCATCTAATGGCGGTAAAGCTAGGTCAAAAAAATATGAGCACCAAAGAGAAAAAGCACGACAAATGCACAAACAGGGTAAGAATAAGAGCGAAATAGCCCGAAACCTAGGCGTGGCAAGGGCTACAGTGATAAGATGGTTGGCTTAGAGGGGTGTAACAGTGCAAGCCATCAGTTAACCCCCGATAGGGTGCTTTAGACTTTGATTATCTAGCGGTTATTAAAGATCTAAAAATACTCTCAATCTGCTGATTGAATGTTATTGACCCTGAATCAAAAAGTTAATGTCAAAAGAAAAGATAGGTGAGCTTAACTTTTCTCAAAAATAATCTGATAGTTGCCGTTCGTCAATTTTGAAAAACAACAAGAAAAAACCATTGAACTAACCAGCGATACTGCTGATTATCTGGATCTAACATTCACTCATATCTTTCTTAGCTAAAGGTGTTTTATCGACTAAACCCTCTTGAAGGCCTATGAGATCGTTGTAAATCGTTATTAAACGCACGTAAACCGTCATCTATGGCTTTTTTTTGCTCATATGGTAGCTGACTACCATAAATATTTTTAAACTCCTCTACGGTCAATTTTAGAGCGTTTGTATAACTCTCTCGTTCGCCACTAGGCAACTTAAGCACATCAAAGTAGGCATACTTGAATTGTTGGCAAGTTCTATTTAGCGTATCTGATCTATGGGATTTAGCTAATTCTCTGGCCTCTATGGTTTGTTTGTCATCAGAAATAAACTGATCTAACCCTGGGATATAGTCAAATGATGAAATGATATCTCGGGTCATCCTACCCACCTCTCCGGCGCTACCGCCTAATTTAGGAATAATGCTTTGGTTAAAATCGGCTCTTTTTTGGTCAATATCTTCTTTAAATTCAAACCATGCGGTTAACCGCTCGTTATACTGCTCACGCTCCTGCTTAGGATGATTAACCAGGTGGATAAGGTCCTTGTTGTTGGCAATAAAGCTTTCATCAATCTTATTTTTAACCGCTGTCAAGTTGTCTCTAAAATACTTACTTTGAAGATTAAGTGATGTCACAAAGTCTTTAATCACCTCAATTTGTCTATAATCATATTTATCAGGGTAATCATTAGGATCATCATTAAAGCCAGGTCTCAAACAGTTATCTTGTTGTGTGGCCGTGAGTAATTTATGAGCAAGTCTTAGCTTAAGCTGTTCAGCACGTTCAGATCTTCTCTTATCTTCAAGATTTGCTCTTCTAGTTTCTCTATCAACTCGTCTTTGCTGTCTAGCAAGTTCAGCAGTCGCTTGTTCTCGTCTATCAACGCTTGCTCTGTATTGCTGTTCGAGTGGGTTTGGGGTTGCTGTTCGAGCTGTGTTGTTAATTGCTCGTTCTGCTCTCTCAAGCTGTCGTTTTGTTTCGTCAATTCTTTGATTGACTGAAACTGTGTTGTTAGTTGCGTTTTCAATGTATTTAGTTGCTCTTTCAACTGTTCTAAGTCTGTCATTTTTCTGCTCTCGCTTGCGACTATTGAACACAAGTTCATTGCGTTCTTTGATGATTGCGTTGATTTGTCCAGGCACAGTAACGGGCGTATTATCTATCTCATAATGTTCACCTTTTTTCTGTGCTTCTTTAGCTTTTCTCAATTCTCGTTCGTACTTGTCACGCTCTTTCTTTGTCGCAACTGAACCCATTTTTAATTGCGGTTCAATGTCAAGCTGGCGGTCTTTATAACTGCGACTATCAATTAATTCTATGCCATGTTCTGCTAACTTCTCGTTAGCGACACGCTCCCAAAGCTGACGCACTTCTTTAACTTCATGGCTCATACGCTCAAGTTTAATTTCACGCCTTTTTTTATCTGATAGCTCGGCTGTGCTTTTGTCTGTTAGTACAATCTCGTTGTTATCGTTCAGCTCTGCTTTGCGTGTTGTTAACATGATATGAGCGTGAAAGTTGCGAGCGTCTGCCCCTCGCTCTATTTCTTTGTCAGTTGGTTTGTGTATCGCACAATCTGCAATAACTCCGTATCTATCTGCTAATGCTTGAGCAAAAGTGTGTGCTAGTTTTTTTCGCTGTTCCTTGTTCAGCTCATGCGGTAAATTGACCAGCCACTCACGAGCGACCCTAGCGTCTTTTCGGTTCTCTGCTTTCTCTGCTTTGTTCCAAAGTTCGCCACGCTCAATAGTTGCACCAATATTTTTTAATGATGACGGCAAAATAATATCTGCACTCATAACACCGTAGCGTTTTGAGTAATCATGAACTTTTCCGTATCGCTTATCTTCCAATTTTTCACCAGCACGATATGAAGCAGATGCAACTGCTGATTGCCCCTTACCTCTGCTTATTGATTTTGTGCTAGCGATGAAAATGGCCATTTCGTACAAACTCCGATATTTGCTTTACCCCAAACGGCTTTTTGTTTGGGGTGGGGGTTGAGGGGGCTTGCCCCTCACGAGGTTTTGATTTGAAATTATAAGTAACATAGTGGATTATAACTTCAAGTCGAAAACTCGCACTTAGTCAGTGGGACTCAACCATCCGTCAATTAACTATATCATAAACTGTTGTTAGGATTTGGCGAAGTTGGTATAGTCGGGTAACTAGATAATTTGCACTTAGTCAGTGGGACTCAACCATCCGTCAATTAACTATATCATAAACTGTTGTTAGGATTTGGCGAAGTTGGTATAGTCGGGTAACTAGATAATTTGATGGTTTAGGAGAAGGGTATGAGCTTACTTGGTGGTAATGATCTAAAAGAACAGCAGAAGATCAATGAGCTTGAGCTTAAGATAAATAGAGAGAAGCAGAAGTTAGATAAGAAGCTAACACGGCAAAAAATATTACTTGGTGCTTTTTTGGTAGATGCTTTAGAGAATAATTCAGTAGATGGTTTGAAAGAATATACGGCTGACAATCTATTGAATTTCCTGACCAGACAGACGGATAAGGATTTAATGGCAGATTTGGTAAAGGAACTTAAAGCAATTAAGAGTTAAGTAGCCAAAAAAAAGGATAGTCATGTTTAAGTTTCTAGAGCATAAGAAGAATGATACATGGGTTGATAACATATTAGTAATAGTGATACGCCTTGCAATTACAGGGTTTATAGTAATGCTAGGCTTTTTCTTGGCGTTTATTGCTACGATGGGTCCACCTATTGCACCTCATATTTGGAATGGGGGTCTAGATGGCGGTATTAGAATAGGCACTATTGTTATCGGCTTGGGTTCATGTGCTGCTATATTGCTCTGGTTTTTCTGGACTCTATGTTGTGATATCTACCGCTTTATAATTTGTACCAAATAAACTCGGAGACTATTCTAGGTTTTACGTAAGTGGGGGTATAAGCTAGATAATTGTTACAGAGGATATGAGAATAACCAAGCAGGTGCTTTAACTAGTTCGGTACCCTAGTGAGGACTTGAATCTTGGACTGTATGCTAATGATGTTAACGTTTTAGCTCACTAAGATAGTCGCGGTGTACTTCATGGTGTACATGCAGTTGGTTTTTGAATCAATATTTTATTCATTGTAAACGCTTATCTCTAAGACGAGATTTAATTTACTTAAACCTAAGGTTAATGATGCAATCGAAAACATTAGAAACGGATCGTCTTTATTTAAGGCACTGGCGAAAAAAAGACTTAAAACCCTTTGCTAAAATAAACTCTAGTAAAGACGTAATGGAGTATTTTCCTAAGCTACTGACAGAAGAAGAAAGTAATGCTATGGCTTCAAAGTGCCAACTGCTTATAGATGAAAAAGGCTGGGGTTTTTGGGCGGTGAGTCTTAAAGATAGTGATACCTTTATCGGCTTCGTTGGTCTACATCAACCACAACAAGACCTTCCGTTCAATCCTTGTGTTGAAATAGGCTGGAGATTGGGCAAAGATTTTTGGGGCTATGGTTATGCTACAGAAGCAGCCAATGCTTGTTTAAAATTTGCTTTTGAAGAACTAAAACTCGATGAAATCGTATCGTTTACTGCAAAGATAAATAAGCGTTCACAGCGCGTCATGGAACGTCTTGATATGAAGGATACAAGAAAAAACTTTCTTCATCCTGCTATAGAAGCTACAGATCCACTTGCCGAACACGTACTATACAAAGTTTCGCGAGAAGAATGGATGAAAATAGAAAAGTACTAATTAAGGATAATCTTAGCTCCATTGATGAATGTATACCCTAGCGGAACCACCTAAAAACTCCTTATAAAGCCTTAATAGACCACCTAAAATAGACCGTTATAATAGAACCACTTATAACAGACTATTTTTGTTTTTTTAGATCCCAATATTTATGGAGTTCACTAGTTTTAAAAAACTATATCTCCGCTAAGTCTCTTGCTTAACTGACTGGTATACCTTGCTAGGGGCTAGGGTTTTTTTTGGTATTAATAAGTACATATTTGGTATATACTGTATGTATTTTTTTATGGGACTGTAATTATGACCGAGCCAAAAACAAAAATGTTCACTGCTAAAGTTGATGAAAATCTACTGAAAGCATTTAAACACGCTTGTCAGAACCAAGATACAACAGCGTCCCAGGCTATCAGAGCCTTTATGCGTGAGTACGTACGTAAGCATGGCCAGGCTGACTTATTTAAATAGGATAATATCCTATTTAAGCCTTGAGATATAAGGGTTTGCACAGAATGTAACAAAAGAGTAAACTAGCTAAAAAGACGAAACCCCCACAGCTGGACACTGTGAGGGTTTCTAGAATACTAATCAGTGGTGGCTGATATAGTGCTTCCTAAGCAAGATGCATTATATCACGCTATCGCTATAATACAAAAGCGTAGATGTAATGGAATATTTAAAACAGGTTAACCCTGACGAGTGGGAAAATATCCCGCCTTTGGCCGAGTTGTATCAAGACTTGCCTACAACCTTGCGTTGCAGTCCTCATAAAAACAATACGGATTTCAGACGCAAAACACCCAAGCAAGCCACGCAAAACGCATATATTGGTTATAACACGCCTAAAGTCACCACGTTTATTGTCATTGACCTCGATTATGACGGCTCAATATTTGCCTACCATGACGCAGGAATACCACGCCCCCAGTTTGTCCTGAAAAACCCTAAAAACGGCCATTGCCAGTATCTTTATCGACTCAAAGATCCAGTGTCTTTCTTCAAGAACTCACGCCCTGAACCAATCACCTTTTTAAATGCTGTTGAACACGCCCTCACATTGGCGTTAGGCGGTGACATGGGTTTTACTGGTTACTTAGCAAAAAACGCCCTAAATTCATCCCATGAGGTCTATTACACAGGTGCAGAGCCGTACTCATTGCACGACTTAGCTAATTACCTCGACTTACCTACCCCAACCCCACATACCGCAGAAAATGACGAATATTACGGCAGGAATAGCTATATATTCAATACAGTCAGGCATCTGGCCTACCCATTGGCTGATACGCACACATTCACACAGATTTATAACCAATGCCTGAAGTGGTGCGAGGAGCAAAACACCAGGTTTAGCCCTCAGTTGCCTTATAACGAGCTTAAAAGCATTTCTAATAGTATCGCAGGCTATTGCGTAAACAAGCAGCTTAAACAGCCAAATAGACGCTCTAGCATTGCTTTTCGCAAGACACAAGCACTAAAAGGAGCGAAAGGGGGCAAGAAAGGCAATTCATCTAATGGCGGTAAAGCTAGGTCAAAAAAATATGAGCACCAAAGAGAAAAAGCACGACAAATGCACAAACAGGGTAAGAATAAGAGCGAAATAGCCCGAAACCTAGGCGTGGCAAGGGCTACAGTGATAAGATGGTTGGCTTAGAGGGGTGTAACAGTGCAAGCCATCAGTTAACCCCCGATAGGGTGCTTTAGACTTTGGTTATCTAGCAGTTATTAAAGATCTAAAAACACACTCAATCTGCTGATTGAGTGTTATTGACCCTAAATCAAAAAATTAATGTCTAAAGATAGGTTAGCTTAACTTTTCTCAAAAATAATCTGATAGTTGCCGTTCGTCAATTTTGCAAAACAACAAGGAAAAACCATTGAAATAACCAGCGATAATGATGATTATCTGGATCTAACATTCACTCATATCTTTCTTAGCTAAAGGTGTTTTATCGACTAAACCCTCTTGGAGGCCTATGAGATCGTTGTAAATCGTTATTAAACGCACGTAAACCGTCATCTATGGCTTTGTTTTGCTCATATGGTAGCTGACTACCATAAATATTTTTAAACTCCTCTACGGTCAATTTTAGAGCGTTTGTATAACTCTCTCGTTCGCCACTAGGCAGTTTGGCCACATCAAAGTAGGCATACTTGAATTGTTGGCAAGTTCTATTTAGCGTATCTGATCTATGGGATTTAGCTAATTCTCTGGCCTCTATGGTTTGTTTGTCATCAGAAATAAACTGATCTAACCCTTGAATATAGTCAAATGATGAAATGATATCTCGGGTCATCCTACCCACCTCTCCGGCGCTACCCCCTAACTTAGGAATAATGCTTTGGTTAAAATCAGCTCTTTTTTGGTCAATATCTTCTTTAAATTCAAACCATGCGGTTAACCGCTCGTTATACTGCTCACGCTCCTGCCTAGGATGATTAACCAGGTGGATAAGGTCCTTGTTGTTGGCAATAAAGCGCTCATCAATCTTATTTTTAACCGCTGTCAAATTGTCTCTAAAATACTCACTTTGAAGATTAAGTGATGTTACAAAGTTTTTGATCACCTCAATTTGTCTGTAGTCATATTTATCAGGGTAATCATTAGGATCATCATTCCAGCCAGGTCTCAAACAGTTATCTTGTTGTGTGGCAGTGAGTAATTTATGAGCAAGTCTTAGCTTAAGCTGTTCAGCACGTTCAGATCTTCTCTTATCTTCAAGATTTGCTCTTCTAGTTTCTCTATCAACTCGTCTTTGCTGCTGATCAAGCCTAGCAGCTCTTGCTCGTCGCGCGTTGTCATCGAACGGGGTTGGGGTAGGTCTTGCTCGCTTTGTAGCGTTTTGATGGATGCTCTTAGCGATTGATTCGCTGTCTGCAGCTCGTTTTGAGTTT
>Ga0208302_100413_pt1 | contig 10166 bp, 8 predicted proteins | sample 29_taG_FD_184103 | JGI IMG/M metagenome (GOLD analysis project Ga0208302, IMG submission 184103) | Marine viral communities from Cariaco Basin, Caribbean Sea - 29_WHOI_OMZ (SPAdes) (version 2) | ecosystem: Environmental > Aquatic > Marine > Oceanic | place: Caribbean Sea: Cariaco Basin | collected... | reverse complement strand
AATCTGGCTTTGTGCCTGATTGATAATAGCGTCAAGCTCCATGTTTTCCTCAATTTACATGATGACTGCATGGCCAAAGCATAGGAAGAATTTTTCTGTGCGCTAAGGCTTGCCTGAAATAAAAGCGGTAGTTTACACGAGTGACTGACATTACCGCTACCCTATATAGCTGATAATGGCGAAATTTTGTGGGTTTTGAACAGGCGACAGTAGAACTTAAAACTTTATTTCAAATACATGACAGATAACAAAGAAGTGCTAGCAACGTTTTCACCAATAGACTAAAGTATAGTTTTTAAGCAATTATTTAGGCTACTTTATGAATATATTCTATCGTCCACTGCTAACTAGTATTGCTTTCATCTTTGCGAGTTTTTCGGTAAACAGTGCAATTGTAACTTATAACTTCAACGGACTTGTCTCAGAAATAGAAAACTCAGCGCAGGAGTTTTTCGATCCGTTTGGTTTATTGGGAGAACAGGTAACTGGCTCTTTCACGCTAGACACTTCAGCGCCAATTCGTGGCAGACTTGAGACAAGCTATTATTGGTGGTCTGTGCATGACAACGAGCGCCCAGCACTAACATCTAGCATTAGTTTTGGTGATATGCTCTTTAAACTAAACAACGAAGGGGTTTATATAGAAGAATATGATGAATATTACCCCGAAGAAATGTTAGAAATGTACGATGGGCCAACTTATGACGATGGTCACATCGGCGATGCTATATCGCTTAAAGATTACGCAAGAAAAACTACCCTCTTTTCAAATGGAAGCTTAGAAAGAACGTTGCATCTTAGTTTCGGCTTTCGTGATTTGATTAATGACTTTTTTCAATTTGATGAAGACACCTTATTGCGAGATGAAATGCCTGATTTTACATCTCCAGTTTCATGGTTCGATAACGACCTCAATACAGATGCCCAAAGGGGAGGCGGCTCACTTAGACTTATTGAAAGGGTTGATGATGTAAATGCTGGGGTTACTTATCCTGTAGATTCTACCGTTAGATTTACTCTAACTAGTGTGGAAACGGTGAACGTAAGTTCTCCAACAATGACCTTCAGCTTTTATTTGTTTGTCTTTTTTCTCTTATGGAGAAAAGTAGATAAGCAAAACTTTTTAATTTGATTCTTTACTGTCAAGACGGTTTGATACTCCATTCTGCTAGAAGAAGCTAACCATACTGCTATCTAAAAACTCGACTAACAAAGTTTCTTATAAGACAATACTGTAATTCGAAAGTACCTTACGTACCTGGCTTTAACAGTATTGAACCGCATAAGAAACAGTTAAAATGAAATTTAGAGAAGATATCAACGCATTGCGCGCCATCGCAGTTTGTTCAGTAGTCGTTTTTCACTTCAATCACAGTTGGTTGCCTGGCGGCTTTGCAGGTGTCGATGTCTTTTTTGTTATTTCCGGCTTTCTTATGACAATGATTGTTGTGAAAGGCTTGGAAAAAGAAAATTTCTCAATTTTATCGTTTTACAATGCAAGAGTAAGAAGAATTATACCTGCCTTGTCTGTTCTCTGCTTTGCTCTCTTGGTGTTCGGTTTATTTTTCATTCCTCCGATAGACTATTTGAACTTAGGCAAACACGCGGCAGCAAGTTTATCTTTCGTATCAAACATGGTTTATTGGTCGGAATCTAACTATTTCAACCCTTCATCAAATGAAAAATGGCTGTTACATACTTGGAGCCTCTCGGTAGAGTGGCAATTTTATCTCATCTACCCTTTGGTTTTAGTTTTCTTAAATAAAGTTCTTTCGCTTCGACAGTTGAGGCTCGTTATACTTTGCGGAACTATCCTAGCTTTCTTGTTTTCTGTTTTCGTTACCGTTAAGTCGAGTAGCGCAGCATACTTTCTGCTACCGACTAGAGCATGGCAAATGTTGGCTGGGGGGTTAGTGTTTCTCTACCCTTTAAACATTAAAGATAGTTTTAGACATCCATTACAATTAACCGGCATCATTCTAATAATAAGCTCTTTCTTCTTATTCACTTCGTCTACACCTTGGCCGGGATATGCTTCGCTATTGCCAATAGTTGGAGCGTGCATGGTATTAGTTGCTAGTAATAACTCTAAACTTGTAAGCAACAGCATTACCCATTCACTTGGGAAATGGTCTTATTCTATTTATTTATGGCATTGGCCCATAGTTGTGGCTGGGTATTATTTCGAATTAGGTCTGTATTGGTGGGCAGTGGGTATACCGCTATCCATTTTACTCGGTGCTTTGAGTTTTACTTATATCGAATCTAAAACGCTAAAAGATTACCGCTTGGACAAATTCAAAGTGCTTTTACGCCCCTTACCATTCGCAATTGTAGTTGCTTTAAGTGGCATGACTATTTTTCATACTAACGGGCTTTTACACCGTTTGTCACCAAGCGAACAAATGTTGGTTAAATCTGCTTTAGAAGCTAAAGAAGACTGGAATTACCCTGATCCCAATATGGAAGTCGCTGGTTTGAAAGTAAGGTTTATTGAAGGTAATTCTGATAAAAATATATTAGTTATGGGGGCTAGTCATATTGAGCAACTTTACCCATATGTCGAAAGCTTAAATAATGAATACAACATTTATTTTCTAACGCAAAGTGGGTGCTTTGTTACGCCTTCTATGAAAAATCCTAAATGGAATTGTGACAACTTGCAAAACTATGAAAAGCTATTAGAAAAGGTAAAGTTTGAAAAAGTTGTTACATCCTTTTATAGCTTTAATTCATATTTGCCAAATGAACGAACTGAACGCGATGAAGAAAAGCGCGGAAGGATAAAAGAGTACGACAATTATTTAAATACCTTGAAAACAAACGTATCTAAAGTATTTGTTATAATGGGCGAGCCAAAAGGAGAAGAGTTCGACCCAACTCTTGCCATCCGTAAGGGACTACCTAATAGCATCCCAGAAACAAAAGCGCGCTCGGATTACACCGAGCATGAGGATGCTTTAAAACAATTAAAAAATATTAAACATGTTGAGGTTGTCGATCCGATAAAGCATCTATGTAAAAACGGTTTATGCAAAACTAGAGATGAAAAAGCTTTCTTCTACCGAGATTACAACCATATGCGGCCTTGGTATTCTATAAAAGCAAATTCTTATTTAGACGCAATTTTTCTAACATAGTATTTGGGGGCGTGTTAGCATCCATATGAAACTGACACCTCAAAGCCCATGTCCTTTAGTACTTAAATTGCGTATAGGCGCGTCATATTTTTTCTGAATTTCTTAGCTAATACTCGATAAGTTTTTTAAATGTTGACTAGTTTGTTGTGACTAAGTTTAGTGATAGCATATAAGCAATTTCCAAAGCTAAAGGCATTTGGTAAGAATGATACCTTTGTCCTGTCCACTGCAATTGATTTTTACTGCTTAATTTTTCATATACGACGACCATTTGAAACTAAGTACTAACGCTAAACCAAGAATCTTTGCTAAAACAGTAATAACTAGTGTAGGACGTATATTTCTTCAGTTAGTGTTTCAATGCCTTTTGGTAATTATCAAAGTAATACACTAATTCACATGATAGTAGTCCATTTAAACTGTTACAGCTTGGATAGTTTATTACGGTACAAAGGATATAAAAAATATGGAAGTGAAAATGCCAAACACTGTGTCTGTTGTAATCACAACGCATAATCGCCCAGACTACCTCAAAGAATCACTCGCAGCAGTATTAAAACAAACTGTAATGCCAAAAGAAGTGTTCGTTATTGATGATGGCTCTTCAGTAAGCTATGAAAAAGTCTTATCTCTCTTTCCAAGTGAACAATTTACTTACATTAAAGTTCCAGTTGCATCAGGTGCTAACGCAGCGCGCAACTTAGGTATATCTAAGTCGACATCAGATATTATTGCGTTTCTAGATGATGATGACGTGTGGGACAACGACTATCTTGAACAACATATTGCAGTACACCAACACGCTGATGCTGTAACCTGCGGCTATCGATTCCTTGAAACACCGGATAAAATTCACATCAACGAAACTGAAGTTATCACCACAAATGTGATCAAGAAAGGTAATAAATTCTGTGGAATGAGTGGCGTTACGTGCAAAGCTTCATTAGCTAAAAAGCTGATGTTTGACGAAGAGCTAAAGAATAGCCAAGATTGGGACTTCTTTGTTCGTATTACGTTAGAAGATGCTGTTTTCAGAAATATCCCTAAAGATATTTATTTCTATCGCAGAGGTCATGTTAGTATTTCTACCGAAGTAGCCAATATGCCACTAGAAAAAGTCTTCCCTAGGCTCAAGGCATTTAAAAAACATAAGGCGCTATTAGGCAAAGAAGCTTATAACGACCGAGTTGCTAATCAAATTCTTAGTCAAATTGGTAAAAAGAATAACAAGCTAGGTTGGATTAGTTTATCTGTGCGAGAGGCGGGCCTAGTGGCAACAGCCAAAGTTATTTTAGGGAAAGATAGACTTCGTCGGAAGTTCGGCAAGTAAGCAGTATTTACAAAACTATGATGTGCGCTGTTATCGACGTTAACAGCGCACTATTTACGCTAGAATAAAACTTTACAAACTATCTATCACGTCTGCATAGCGCTCTGCCACACTCTCCCAACTAAAATCGGCTGCTTGCTCTATCGGGGCATTGGCCCAGTCGGTTGAAAGCGTAGTGGCTATGGCAGCAGCGTATTCTTCAGTGTTTTCAACGTCACAAACAACCCCGGCTTTGCCTATTAGTGTTCTGCGCATGGAGTCATCGGTAGCTACAACAGGTAACCCGCTAGCCATTGCTTCTAAATATACTCGCCCAAAAGGCTCGTCTTCAGATGGCAATGTAAATGCATCCACTGAACGATAAACATTAGGAATATCAGCAAAGTCAACTTTAACGATTTTGAAGCGTTGCGCGCCTAACTTTTGAGTACAAAGATCGTTAAAGTACTGTACGTCTGGGCCGTCACCACAAATAAGTAAAGACACATCGGTTAACTGGCTTACTGCCTCAATAGCTAAATGTATACGCTTGTGATTTTGCCTATTTAACGCACCAACAGTTAATAACACTTTGCCCTGTAAACCATGCTTATATTTTTCACCCTGTGGGCTGAATTTATCTAAGTTTACACCGTTAGGGATAATTTCCACGCGTTGTTCTGGTGCTATAGAATGAACATATTCTTTAGTTTCTTGGTTAAACACGACTAAGCAATCGGGCTTAAACTTCAAATTACGGCGTAATACTTTACCGTTCGATACCATCCCTGCTCTTTCGGTATAAAGAATGGGCGTTTTGAATAGTTTTCTAATTACTGCCGCTACCGCCAGGCCACCATAATCGTTATTGGGGTAGATGACATCACATCGCTTAAATATTAAATACGGCGTGTATGTTATAAAGCTAGTTAGCGACTCGATAAGCAAAGATGGGTTAGAAACAAAGCGAGTTAACAACCAATCAATGGTTTTATTACGCTGGGCTTTTTTCACTTTCCCTCTGGGAATACAGGAAATAACTACACTGTGTTCACTACATTTAGATGAGCTTAAAAGCTTTACGTCAAAAAATGTGGCTAGGTGTTCCGCCATTTCATACGCACTGAGTTGAGATCCGCCGCTTGATGAAAACCCTGCCTCAGGGTGAATAACGGCTACTTTTTTCTTCATAAAAATTCCATTTAAATACCAGAAGCAACCACTTCCACCTTATTAGACTTAAGTATAACAGGTACTTACATGAAATGAGCTATTTCATAGAAAATAAATTATTCAAACATTGTTTAATATCAGATTAATAAGGGCTACGTGCCTGTTACAGGCTATTTAGGCAGGTGACTAAAACAAATACAGGAAGTAAAGTAACAACTAATAGTAAAGATCCACAGTTACGACTTGCTACGTAACTAGGTTAGCACTACTCTTTTAAAACAGCCCTAGTTTTCTTCTCATGCGTTTCAATCTATAGGGATATACCATGCACTCTGCTAACTCAAAGCCATCTATATTTCGCTTCACTTTCATTTTTTTGCTGTCTTTTTTAATGCTTTCCTGTGCCACTATGAATAAGAATGATAAAAATTATACAAAAGGCGGCCAACCCGGTGATATTTTGTATAACTATGTTAATACGAATATTAGCGACAATAATACCGTAAACTCATTACTAGCTAATTACAAAGGCCCGAAAAACCTATCAACCGTTGTTGAAAAGTACGAAGACGAGATAGCCCAGTTGTATAAGCAACATGTGTTAATACCTAGCCCACTTATCAGTGAAGATGAAAAGAAAGCGCGGTTTGCCAATATAACCTCTAATCAAGCCTCAGCTCTGTTCGCTTTGTACCCTATCGATACTGCAAAGTGGATGAAAATCATTTCAACATATTCGGGCTTAAGCAAAAACGATATTTACGAGTCGGCGATTACAGCAGGGTTAGACCCTTCATTAGTTTTTGCCGCATCAGCGTCTGGGTTTGAAGATACCGCTACCCCACTTATTAACTCGATAGGTTTAGTTATTTACGGCCAAGATGAAGAAAGTACTGCCACCGTTAAATTTAGAGCCGAAGATGATACTTATTGGCGTGAAGGGCTAAATTTAGCATGGGAGCCAATTTACGGGTCGTTCGCTGGAAGCATAGTGTACCTAGAAGCAAACACTACGTATCATATAGAAGTAACCGTCACGGATGCTTATGGCGATATCGTTGAACATTCCTTTCAAACAACAACAAAACCTAATACGCCCCCTATCGACCCAAATAAAATTTATTACCTTTCTGAAATTTATTCTGGCGGACAACTGGATTTAGAAGCGCTAAATATAGAAGGTAGCGCAGATGGCTATGCAAAAATTATAGGCGACGGCCCCGTTATTGAAGCTGGCAGCGAAGTACTTGCGGCTGTGAATATTGGTAACAACTCCTACGTTATGCTTGAAAACCTGACCGTTAAGGGCGGGCAGCGTTACGGTATCTTTGCAAAAAAAGCACACCATATCTGGATTAAAGGATGCAATGTCTCTGAATATGGTAGAGAGGCCGTAGATATAAGGGATGGTATTGCCTATTCAAGCACAACCAGCAACTCCCCTATCAATTATGATTCCGGTATATACCTAGAACGAAGTGGTATTGCAGTAATTGAAGAATGTGAAGTACATAGCCCTAACTTGGGTGCAAATAACTGGGCAGTCGGTCACCCTAAAGGTGCAAATGCGCTTCAAGTTTGGGCATATCATGACAGTGATGCATACCGAGGTGAATTTATAGTTAGAAATAATCGTTTCTACGGTAGTCAAGATCACAGATTTAACGATGTCATCGAAGGTAGAATGAACACAGAACGCCGTGGCGGATTCGTAAAAAACTCAGCTATTCATGGCAATTATTTGGCTTATGCAAACGACGACCTCATTGAAATTGATGGGGGGCAGCAGAATGTTCTGGTATACGATAATGAACTTATTCAAGGTTATACTGGAATTAGTATTGCACCGAACCTCCTAGGACCAAGTTACTTGTTTCATAACTTTATTCATAACTTAGGTGACGATAGAGGAAAAGAATGGACTGCGATTAAAGCCGGAGGCCTCATGTCTAAGCCTGCAGGACAGACATTCATCTTTGAAAATTTTATTGACGTTCAGAGGAATGGAATAGCAGCTTCTAAAGTCGTTGGAGACTCAACTTTTTGGGTCAATACAAAAAATAACATTATCATTACTCAAAATACAGGAAGCTCAGTTGGCTACTGTATTTTTGATAAAGAAAAATTTATAGAGAGTGTTAGTAGCAATGACCTTTGTTTTAACGAAACCTTACAAGACGCAAGATATGAGTTCGACTTAACTAATCTTTCTGAACATCCCCTTTCAGACAACCTCGAGTTTGTTGAATCTTTGAAAGCATTGATGCCATCAACCACCTCCATAAGTGAGGGCAATACAATACCTAACTTTACAGAAATGGTAGCTCTTACTCCTAGTATCAAAGAATCAGAAACTATTTGCGAATTTAATCTAGAACAAACTGCGTATGTTCCAATTACTAAACAATATAAATATGGCACCACTGTAGTGTCGCCGGAAGGTACCGTAACAATGACAGGAAATAACTGGGTACGTTTTCCGATTAATTGTGTATTAACTGAAAGCTCTATCGTTAGCCTTAAACTAAAAATAGAAGGTCAAGCAGAGATTGTCGGTATCGGAATGGAAACAGACACTAAAGAAACAAGCAATAGAATAATTAGGTTTTCAGGAACCCAAGAGTGGGGTCTAGATGGTACAGCCAACTTTGATGAGAGTAGTAATGCCGTTGAGTTTCCAGTCGGAAAATACATTACCGGGCAGATAGATTACTTATATTTATTGTTAGATTACGATAGCGTTACCCCCATAGAAAACAAAGCTAAGGTAGTATTTAGCAATATAAGAGTAAGTGAATAGACCTGAGCTTCTTTGTAAACAAAATGGCAAATATTGAAAGCAATAATCCTGTAATAAGGCAGGCTTAAAATAAAACACATCGTGGTGCGATAAATCCGTTTAAAAAACTAAAATTTAATTTTTAGGATCAATACTTGCTTCACGGTCTCTATTCTAATTATATAAAGTTAAAAACAACTAATATTAAGGATTTAGTTTGAGGCAGCAAATAAAGAAGAAGGTCGAAAAAATTTTAGAGAGCTACCCCAAGGTGTTTTTTTGTCACGTGCCTAAGTGTGGGGGCGTTTCGTTATCCGACGCGATTTACGAATCTCTTTATCCCAAGATATTAAAAGCATCTCGCTTCACTAATAATATCGATTTAAAGGGAAGTAAGGTCGCGAGCGAGATATTGAACCTTGACATGATGACGGTAAGAGAAGCTCAACTGGTTAACTACCTTAACTCCAAAGGCCAAGTGTTCATAACTGGTCATTGTAGGGCCCGCCCGGAAGTAACTTCAGAATTCTCTAAACTTTGGAATTTTATAACCATTTTACGTGAACCTGAAAAACGCTTTGTGTCTGAGTACGTTTATAATAGATTCAAGTCCTCTTCGTGGTTAAAGAATGATAGTGAAATTTCTGAGTATTTGGATACAGAAAAAGCCAAATCTTCAAGTACAACATACGCACGTTTCTTTTCGAAATTTAGTACATACGAAGAAATTATGGCTAATAAAAATGAAGCTATTGATTCTGCAATTATAAATCTTGAGAATTTTGCTAGTGTCGGTGTGCTTGAAGACTTAGAGAGTTGGCAAAAACAGTTCAACAACAAATTCGGCGCTAATATAAAAGTTAGTAGTAAAAATACCACGCCTAATAATGATGAAGCTCAAAAGATATATAATAATAGTGCAATAATGGAAAGAATTCGTGAGTTCACCAAGGTTGACCGAACTATTTACGAAGCAGTTCTACGTAAGGAATAAATAATCCTTGTTTGAAAGCTTACTTGTCTCAAGGTCAATCGTAACCGTCCGGTAATTCCCACATTCAAGTATTAACGCCGCTCCTGCATGGTGTCCTTGTAAAAAGGAGAACACGCATGCGATATCAACGACGAGACGTAAATACCTGGCTGGCGCTTTTCGAACGTCAGGAACAAAGTGGATTATCGGCGGTTGCGTTTTGCCGTCAGCATGAGATAAATATTCAGACGTTTTATGCCAGACGCAGTGACATCCGGCTTCAGCGAACCAGCAATAAGTTTGTTCACGTTAAGCGCGAAGTCACCACGTTCGAATCCCGTATTGAAGGTGACTCGCAGACCCTTTCGCTTGAATGCGCTGCTTCGACATTGCGCATACCCGCCAATGTCAGCCCGCACTGGTTGGCCGACCTGATGAAGGCACTGAACGAATGAGGATGTTCGTCGAGCCCTCTGACATTTATCTTTACCTGGGCAATGTCGACTTCCGTAAATCCATCAATGGCCTGATTGTCGTGGTGGAACAGCAGATGGAATTGAATCCGTTCCGGGATGCGTTGTTTGTGTTCTGCAATAAAAAGCGGGATAAACTGAAGGTGTTGTACTGGGATAAAACTGGCTTTGCCCTGTGGTATAAGCGCCTGGAGAAGCATCGCTTTAAATGGCCGTCAGACACTGAATTACAACACATCAACCTGAGTGAGCAGCAGTTGCAGTGGCTGTTGTCGGGCTTTGATGTGATAGGCCATTCGCCATTGAACTACACCGCTTC
>Ga0208302_100412_pt1 | contig 10173 bp, 5 predicted proteins | sample 29_taG_FD_184103 | JGI IMG/M metagenome (GOLD analysis project Ga0208302, IMG submission 184103) | Marine viral communities from Cariaco Basin, Caribbean Sea - 29_WHOI_OMZ (SPAdes) (version 2) | ecosystem: Environmental > Aquatic > Marine > Oceanic | place: Caribbean Sea: Cariaco Basin | collected... | reverse complement strand
ATGATGGCAGGCTGCCGATTGATAATAATTGGGCGGAGAATCAGATGCGTCCGTGGGCACTTGGGCGTAAAAACTGGTTGTTTGCCGGTTCGCTGCGAAGTGGGCAGCGTGCTGCGAATATTATGTCCATCATTCAGTCAGCTCGCTTAAATGGCTTGGATGTGTCTGCTTATTTGACAGACGTGCTAAGACGCCTGCCTACTCAAGAGGATCTGGATGAGTTGTTGCCTCATCGCTGGGTGCCACCGCAATAGGGGTTGGTCGGATGCTTACAATGATCTAATTATAAAAATATATCTGATTCTAAAAAGGTACTTCTGTTTTTTCTATAATATAGATATGTGCTTTCTAGATCTTGCGTAGAGTTTTTATCTTTTACTAATCTTAATGTATGTTCTCTTAATCCTAGCATTCTTATTTGTTCAGATTAACTCTTTGGGATCAGCTAAAGTATTTACTAATAAGCTGGAAAAGGTAGTGCAATATAAAGAAGACCTTAATTATTCTCAAGGTAAAAGGAGTTTATCTGACGAGATATTAAAGCCTAATGTAGTGCTTAATCAAGAGCCTATAGAATCGATATCCTAACTAACTATAACGCCATCTTATATCAGAGATGACTCTCCATTTTAAAATATCAGTGGTCTACAAATAGTATGTCTAATCTTCCTGAATTTCTACAACCTTTGAGTCTGGAAAGTCCCCAGAAACCGGAGCCAAAAGCTGGCTTATCTGAATTACTAAGAGGTGAGGTAACACAAATTCTCGATAAGCTACAAGGCTTATCGAATCCTTCTGATCTCTTAACTAAAGTAAATATAGAGAGTATTCTTTGGCTAGATTTAGAAATTAACTCTAAAACAGGTGCTTTAATAGATGGTGCATTTATTATTGATAAGTATTATTGGAGGTTTAATGCTAAACAGTTTGAATGTAATGCCAGAATTGTTTATCAGATATTACAACAGGCATCTTATTTAGGAGGCCATAATATTATTGAGTTTGACCTACCTCGACTAATTCCTTTATTACAAGTGTCTCTAGATATTTACGAAAATCAGGATATTATAGATAACTTATCTAAGCCAACGACTATTGCAAAATTTTATAATAAAGCCTGGGATACATTAATTTTAAGTAGCCTATTAATTCCACATCAGCCAAGTCATGCACTAGCAAAGCTTTATAAAGCGAATGTTAATTATAACGATCCGGTACTTGATTGTCTTGAGAGTCGTTATGTGTTTGAGCTATGTCAAAAGGCATGGCGCGCCTTGCCTCCAAATATTCAGATTTTATTTCATAAACTTTTACCACCATTTAGTGTGCCAAATGAAGCTTCTTATTTTCCCGTTAATATTAACAGAGCGTTAGATCTCGACTCTATTTTCGATAAGCTACCCGAAGGTGATAAACAAAATTTTATAAAGTTAATTAAACAGACTTTGCAGCAAATGCAAAATCTGAAGGATGGAGATGTCCACAAATGGAATAATCTTGGAATGGCCTGTTTTATAAACTGGTTAAGGTACTTTAATAAACCACAGGCTAGACGGCCTATTTGGATTAATAAACATCATGTATATGGTAATAGTTTTAAGCAAGCTGAAAAAGCTTTTTGGCATTTAGAGAGACCTACTGAGGATTGGATTAACCAACAGTGCTATTATTTCTTTGGGTTTGACAAGCTTCGCGAAGGTCAGATGTCTATTGTCAAAGCAGTCCTAATGAATAAAGACATTCCACTTGGTATTCTGCCTACTGGTGGTGGTAAAAGTTTAACGTTTCAGCTTCCTGCACTTATTCTCAGTAAGTTTCAACGCAAACTTACTGTTGTTATATCGCCGCTTAAAGCTCTGATTGAAGATCAAGTTGTGAACTTACATCAGCAATTACCAGATTATGAGTCTAGAATTGCTTATCTTACCTCAGGCCAAACGCCTGATACTCAGAAAACTATTTTAACGGGTATTTGGCAGGGTGATATTGATATTATCTATTTAAGTCCCGAAAGACTACGTACACACAGTATTCGGCAACTGCTCAAAAATAGACCACCGGCATTTTGGGTGCTAGATGAAGCACATACATTAAGTCAATGGGGTACTGATTTTAGACCCGACTTTCTACGCATAGCTGATCACATTATTGCCTGTTATAGCAATGAAGTACGTGAAAAAATTAATAAACAATTAATGGGCTTATCTCAGCAAGAGTCATCACAGTTAAACCTCCTTGAACCCAATAGTACTAGTGCTAATACTGTTAGGGATGTCGATAGAAATGAAAGTAACGACCTACAACCAGAGTGTTACTATGAATCTAGTTTTGTTGCACCTACTATAAGTTTAGTGACGGCAACAGCTTCATCTCGTGTGAAGGATAATCTAGAAGATGAATTAGTGAGTAAACTCGAGGCTTTAACCGATAACAAACCTTTAGTTCAATACGGTACTCCCATTGAAAAACTTAAAGTATGGCGAGATGATATTAAGGCTCATTTTATAGAGGTACTTAAGGATGAACGTAAAACTACTATTTATAGAATCCTACAGGAACGTAAGAAGCTTTATGAGTCTCAATATCCTGATACAGCAGAACTTGGCGTAGCGATAGTTTACCTACGTAGTCGAAATGGATGTGATGAATATGCAGAAGATTTTGCTAAGCAAGGTTTAATAGCAGTATCTTACCATTCAAAGCTTGATGATACGCAAAAGAAAGGTGTCTTAGCCAAATTTAAAAATAATGACCTTGATGTTGTGGTATGTACCAATGCATTCGGTATGGGAATTGATAAAGAAGGTATACATACGGTAATTCATAGTGGCCCTCCAAATAATATCGAGTCTTATATACAAGAAATAGGTCGTGCAGCACGTAAAGATCACGAAGTAGGAGAGGCTTACATGCTTTGGTCTGAAGAAGATATTAGCTTTCTCTTTCGGCAAGAGCGTGAATCACGTATTCCTAATACTAATACTCTAAAAGACTGCTGGACAGCTATTAGACCTACGCTAAAGAAACCTTTACAAGATCAGTGGTTTTCGGGGACAGCATTATCGCCAATTCTAGGTATTGATAATGACGTGGAGCAATTAAATACGCAAGTTAGAGTAGCCCTACTCGCACTTGAGCGTTATGGCCTATTGGTTGAAAAAGATCAGCAACCTGCGTGGATTAATATCCGATTGTTAGAAGTGCCACCTGCTAGCCAAAATACAAAGTTATCTAAACTTTATAATCAGTTACAACAAATATCTGATGATACAAGTCATATTACACAGTCTCAGACTAATAAAGCTAATGCTAATGATGACACACTAAATCGATACCACTTGCCAGAGCTTGCTATGACACTAGGATACTCGGTAAAGAGTCTTTTAAGTTTATTAAGGGAGTTGGTTAATCAAGGCTTCGCTCAATGGCAGGTTGTTGTACGAGTACGTTTAAAGTATACGCATCGCTACCTTAAGAGCGAATTCAATAGACTTTCTAGTATTATTGATTCTATACAACACTGCCTTACCAGTACTCATATTAACTTAGAGATTGGAGATGAGGGGTATACTAGAATAAATACCAAGGCATTGGATAACTGGTTTGCTCAGCAGCATATCAATCTAAACTGCAAGCGACATATTCTGCCCATGTTCCGTGGTCTTGGTATTTTAAAAGTGCGTAGTCAAAGTCGTAATCAGGTCTTTATATCTGCCACAGAAGATACCAATAGGTGGTTAAGCGAGGAGGGGCGTAGTGATGGATGGGCGAGTTGGCTAGTACTAGCGACTGAAATGGTTAGTACATTGACACCGTTATTTGAAGAGTGCCTACTACCAGAGTTACCTGACGAGAAAGATGGGCCGGGTAAAGAGTTTAACTTAGACAGGCTTTCTGAAAAACTAGAACGTGCTCCAGATTTAGTGCTTGCACAGCTAGAGCAACTACAGCAGTTAGAACTCATTGAGTTAAGCCGTTTAGATGATGATAAAAACACTATTTTTTTTATTGGAGAAAGTCAGAAACGCACTTCTCGTTATCATGAAAATGCTTATCGTTATTTACAAAAACACTATCAAGATCGTTGTGCTCGCATTCATATATTAAATCATTGGTTGCATTCTGAGCCTAAGATACAACAGTCTATAGTAGAAGATTACTTTTCTAAGCCTCTAGATACAGTTATTTCTACTTACATAAGTACAGGTGTTGATGTCACTAAGCCTTACATTAAAGACTACGTTAAAGATATATTACCTGCGTTTTTTAGCTCAACTCAATCGCAAATTATTCAGGAAACCAGTCGAGCTTCTATGGTACTAGCAGGCCCTGGCTCTGGAAAAACTACTGTAGTTGTCCACCGTGTAGCATATCTATTAATGATTGAAGAAATAAAGCCTGAGAAAATATTGATATTAGCGTATAACCGTTTGGCGGTATTAGAACTAAAAGCCAGATTGACTTCTCTTATTGGTCATCATGGGGCAGGTGTTACTATTCAAACATTTCATGGTCTTGCTAGACAAATCACTGGGATGAGTGAAAAAGACGCTCCTGATGCAGCGTTAGATGATATTACAGAACGTATACCACATTTTCTTTTAGAGCATAATCTACAAAAGCGTCGTGATAATGCTCGTTATCAATGGATGATTGAAGAGGCTTTACGCCAGCTCAAAGAGCGTCCGCAACATTATCAGTATATTATGGTTGATGAATTTCAAGATATTGATGAATATCAGTATGAAATGATAGGACTACTTGCTGATTTACAAAAGCAAAGTGATGAAGAAGTTGAGGGTATACCGGAGATTCAAGATAACGAAAGCAATGATAGCTTTGATCAGCGCGGTTACTTAATGGTGGTTGGTGATGATGACCAGAATTTATATGCATTTCGCGGTGCCAGTATTGAGTATATCCAAAAGTTTGAAGAGAACTATCATGTAGGTACGCAACAAAAATACTATCTATTAGACAATTACCGCAGTGCGAATAATATTGTGGCATTAGCTAATGACTTTATTGAGCAGGCGTTGCCAAATAACGAAAGGCTTAAACAAAAAGAGCATCAAATACAAGCGACTAATGCTCATCGTGATAGACCCATTAGGTACGGGTTTTATTACCAAGTCAAAGGGGTGGATATGGCAGCTTGGCTGGCTAGTGACATATCTCAATTGCTCAACCAGTTTAATAATACAAGTATTGAAAATATAAGTAATGAGAGCACAAGTAATGAAGCTAAAGCTGAGCCGACTATTGCCATATTGGCACCAAGATGGGCATATTTTGATGCTATCCAGCACTATCTGGAAGCTGCAGGTATTACTAGCCAACGTTATAATGAGTCAGATCAAATTACCCCAGTAAATAGCTTGATTGGTCAAGCATTATATAAGTATCTTAGTGATAATCGATTAGAGTCTTTTAAAGGAAGTGTCTTTAAAGCATTAGAAAAGTGGCGCATAGACAATAAGTATAGTCACTTAGATAGGGCGTGGAATGCGATTCTTAATAGTACATCTGCACTATTTGATAGTAGTTATGAGCAAGTGTTACAAATTCTTGAAGCTACATTGTTCGACAATAAAACCCAAGTCATATTAATTACTTATCATAGTGCAAAAGGGATGGAGTTTGACCATGTCTATATAGTTGATGAAGATAGTCAGCCAAAAACTAACCAACTAAAAAATACAAGTAATTATGATCGACCTTTATATGTTGCTATCACACGTGCCAAACAAGCCTTAACGATACTACAGCATAGGCAAAAGCACCATATTGTTTTGGCAGATGTGGTTAAAAATCATGGGGTAGTCGTTAACATCCCGTCAGTACACATACCATCAAATTTAATTTTTCATCGGTTTTTACAACTGAATGAAATTGTTTTAACACCAAAAGAACTGGTTACTGAAGAAGGCCGACATTTTGTTGAAAATACGTTCTGCAAAAATGGTTGGAGCGAGGGGCGTCATGATATCGAAAGATTCTTTGCGGCCCATCGTTACCAACGGGGTGTTTATCCTGCTGACGGATTCTACACAGCTAAAAAAAACAATTTAATTACTCGCTTTTCAAAAAGTTTTGTCAACGAGCATTTATCAAATATATTGGATTCTAGTTTTCCAAAGTTTATAGGCTTTACAACCACTCTATATTATCAGCAAGAGACTCAGTACTATGAGAGAGCGGGTTATAGCGGTAATGAAACCTCACACTACTTAATTATACCGTATGTGAAATTTCATATTAGCTGTAGTTAGATCGTCTAATATTGAATCCATACCCAATTTACTTATGAACATGCTTTAACTAAAAACAGAATTATAATCGCGAAGACTATAAGACTACTCCAATCACTACCAGTAGTATTATTAGAAGACTTATGCACTCGCGTTGATCTAGGTCTTGTTACAGGTGTAGGTTTTATTGCTGGTGTAGTAGGTGTAAGTGCTGGTGATTTCACAGGTTTAGATTCAGAACTTACACTATTAACGGATTTTATATCATTTAAGATATCACGATTCTTAGAAGTACTTCTCTTACTGGTTGTGTTTATTCCAGGAGCACTACTTCCTCTGGAGGTTGCTTTAGGATTAGATGGCTGTTTATCACCTGTTATCTCATTAAGTATTTTAGTGTTGTTAGGTTTAGGCTCAGGAACGCCATACTCTTTCTTCTCAGAAAGTTTTTTGGCCTTTAATCTTCTGAAGTAATCATCTTCTGTTATAAGGCTTAGTTGATTATTCTTTGACACTGTTATAGCTAAATGTGTATAGGAACCTCTACTAAAAGGAGGTTCCATTAAGCCTTTCACACTTACATACTTGCCTATCCAACTACGGTCAGGCTCTATATCAATAGCATTAAGCCCCTCATCCCAGATAGAAATTTTGAAAATCTGACCTCTCCAATCTCCAAAGTTTATAAATATATAGGGTCTGCCCCCACCTTTTGTAAACTGCTTAGTTACATCTGTTATCAGTCCGACAACCTCTACTTGATCACCAACATATTTTAGGCAGCTGGAGTAACTTTTTGCATCTAATACTGGATATTGACTAAAGTAGTTGCCCTCGCTCAGGCTTGAGGTAGTTATTCTTGTTCCACCAGTTGATATGCTAACCTTGTGGTTATTCTTAGTAACGAAATCAGAGAGTGATGGAACGCTTTCAACTCCGATGTTACAAACAGATGCAAAACTCTCAACAAAGTCTTTTAAAGTTGGATAGTTCGATAGAAGTTTAAAGGTAGTAGAGTTTTGAGGGTCATGATAATCGTTAGCATTGAAAATGAAAGAATCCATATCAGACTTAGTTTTATTCCAGATATTAGAATCTTTGATTAATGCTTCAATTGCTAACCACAATACAATAAATGAAAATCTATCTAATTTACTGTTGAAAGGGTTTATATCTTTCCTCTGTGGGTGTTGAAAGTTTATATGACCTAGCTCTGAGCTACCTTTATTTTTTAGGCTCTCAGTAAACATTCCATCATAATCGATAAGTTTCAAAGTTCTACCATTATTGGAAACCATCAAGTTGCCAGGTTGGATGTCACCATGCGCGATGTTTTGATTTTCAATATATTTTGCTAGCTTTACGATTGAGTCCTGCAGGTTTTTTAACTTACTTGAGTCCTTATAGTTGGTCTCTACAAACTCACCTAGGGTTTCACCTTGCGCCCACTCCATTTTTACGAGTGGGTATCTACTTCCTGATACTACGATACCTTCCTTGATGAATTCAAAGTTTACAAAGTAGTCAGATTTTAATGAGTTAATCTTCTTAGAAATTTCGTCGTATCTTAATTCAAGATCAGGTGCTTCTTTATGGAAGCATCTTACTGCATATTTCTTATTAGAAGTTTCTATGACGTAAGTAAGGGCGAATCCGCCACTAATGACTTTAGGGATTCCAAATCCATTTTTAGCTAACTTTCCAGCTTTCAGTTCAGGATCTAGTATAAACGTTGTGTGGTTTTGAAACGCTTCGTTATATTGTTCTATTCTAGGATAAGCCATGGTTATATTCGCATTCCAGGATGGCAAGGGTAGAATCATCTATATTCATTGATTTCAGCTTACGGCATAAAGAAACTGTTTTCTCAAACTTACCTTTATTTTTATCTTCTTTAAGGCTGAGTAGAAAATTAAAGATCTTATCAGTCTTGTTTGCTTCTATATATTTAAATATCCATTCAGCGACTGCATCAGTAGCACAAATTAAAAAGATAGCAGTTTTATCTGGAAGTCTTAAACTATTGATAGGTTCACTATTGTTTAAGACGAAAGAAACTTTCCTATGCAATTCAGTTAAGCTGCTAAAAGGATACTTTAGGTCTAAGGTTTTAAAATATACAGAGTCTTCAATATTATCGAAGTCAATAAAACTATTATTCAAAATTTTTGTTGATATCAAGGTGGGATTATCTGTAAATGTAGGTTTTTTAAATAACTCAATATATCTTGCGGGTTTACTGGAAATTGTAGAGTTTGTATCATTATCCTGGCTCTTTGCAAATGCAAATATATGGCTATCACCGACGTTGAATATACTTATCTTGTTGCCTTGTCTTTGTACGGTAATAAGTGTAGCAAAACTCCCTTTATTAAAAGCTATAAATTGGCTTTCTGTAAGGTTAGTCAAGTCCAGAGATTTTAGATATTTTTTTGCGCATTTTAAAATCCACTCTTCAGATAGATTAGGAATGTCTACAAATTCCCTAACTAGAATTTTAGACCATATTTTAGAGTTATACGACTCACTTGCCCCATCACTTAGCGCAAAAACTTGTTTTTGATAGTCGTAATCAAAAGCATCTTCATTCGAAGATGCTTCTGATTTGTCTTTTGGCACTGTTATATCGAATATCTTTTTCATTATCTTAGCTGAGAGGCCCTTGTACCAATATCGAAGAAATCAACAATATCAGAAGCTTCAGCATTCAATATAAAACCTCGTGACTCTCCACTTACAGTGTAGCCTTTTTCTTGAGCATAGCTAGTCAATGCTGGTGGAAGTTCACTTGACATCCTAAAGAGCATTTTAGAATAGTCATCGGTTAAGCTCATTTCTCCTGCTGGGAAAGAGATTGGTTTTTCACCCGATGAACTTACATGGAGATTGAATACTAAAACCTCACCGTCATTGGTCGCAATAAGCTTTAGTTTTTCAGCAATTTCTTCAGGGTTACCATCGGTGGATTCACCATCAGTAATATGCAATACAGTAGGAGGGTAGCTTTCTGGGTTATTATCACACCATTCTACAAGCTCTTCTGCAGCCATAGTTAGGGCTGCTCTCATTGGTGTGCCACCATTTGCTTTGGCTTCATACCAAATAGGAAACTTAACATCTAGCTCGATAATACCACCAGCACCATCATCCATTTTCTTTTTTCTTTGCTCCACTTTAACTGGATATTTTTCTAATTCTGATATTGGGTTTATAACTTTACCTGATAATTCACCTTGTAATGCATTATCTACAGTTTCGTGGCCATAACCGATTACGCCAATTTCAAAGTAATTCCGAACACCTTCAGATTTCGAACACTTGGCTACCAATTCTGTAATAGTTTTATTTAGAACATCGGCAACGAAATCTGCTTTACTTCTGCCTGTAGACATTTTGTCGGTCATGGAATAAGACTGATCAACTAAAAAAAGAAAAGCTGTAGGCTGATTGCGACTAATTTGAGCTTCATATGGCATTATAGAGTCCTTGATTTTGATTTAGTGAATGGTTATCTATAAGCATGCTTTAAAATAACTTATAGTCTTATTAGAATTGTTATAAATACAATCATAATCGTATGCTCTTTTTTTTACAACCATCCCGTAGAGTAATATCAATCAATTGTAGGCTTTCAGTCATTGGTAAAATTTTAGTTTAAAAAGATTATGCTATATTCTCATGGTTAGGATGTTTTAACCGAATAATGGATCATAATGTCAATGACTGATATCCCTAATAAAATTTAAATTTATCCATTAATGTAAGTAAAGTACTCCCCAATGTCTAGACCAAATTATCATAAAATTAAGATAGAATTGGGTTGATAAAACGATTTATTATCCGAACTATTGTTAGCCAGATAAACCTGTGCAGGAGTATGGTAATCGAGCGACTGATGTAAACGCTCATGATTGTAAAACTC
>Ga0208302_100411_pt1 | contig 10177 bp, 9 predicted proteins | sample 29_taG_FD_184103 | JGI IMG/M metagenome (GOLD analysis project Ga0208302, IMG submission 184103) | Marine viral communities from Cariaco Basin, Caribbean Sea - 29_WHOI_OMZ (SPAdes) (version 2) | ecosystem: Environmental > Aquatic > Marine > Oceanic | place: Caribbean Sea: Cariaco Basin | collected... | reverse complement strand
TTTGATGCCTACGCTCTCATTAGTGCTAGAAAGAAACTTTCTAGGTAGTCACCGTTAAATTTATGTGAGCATCACTATGCGAGTTCAAATAGCGTTAGGCTTGGTTGCTGCCTTGGTATTTGCCCCCGTTGTTGTTGCAAAGGGAAATGCTCATCATTGGGAAACGTCACCCCATCATCTATCTGCATTGGTAGGTACCACTTACACAAAAGAGTGCGGAAACGCATTTACAATAGGTGTCGATTACGAATACCGTGTGAGCGACTTTTTAGGCGTAGGCTTTGTGGCTGAATACGCGTTTGAAGACTTAGACGCTTATACCTACTTGCTTGTTGCTGACCTGCACATTACCAATAATTTTATTGCACAAATAGGCCCTGGCGTTGAGTTCCACGGCAGCCATAAAATGGAGGTAGCCCGGTTAGGCTTTTTGTATGAGTTTGAAGTATCGGGGGTTACCATATCGCCGCAGCTTCATTACGACTATCATCGAAATCATAAAAGTGCAGTGGTTGCTGGTCTGGCAATTGGTATGTCGTTTTGATTACAGCGCAATTCTGCGCCGTTTTTAGCTTTTTATTTGACGAAGGCTTTTAATCTAACGTTAATCTTCTAGAAAGTTCTTTTTAAGTAAGTCTGTTTAGTCTTATCTGTGTTCAATTATCAGACTGAGAGACTACGATGAAAAACTTAGCTTTAGCACTAACCGCCCTTCCCTTTATTGCTTCAGCATCCAATGCAGTTGCATTTGAAAAAGGCGACATTCTCGTCCGAGGTGGCTTTGCCACGGTTGCACCTGATGAATCGTCTTCAAACATTAACGTGGGTGACGACTTGGGCTTTGGCCTGAACATTGATAACAACACGCAATTGGGCCTCACCGCGGCCTATTTCATCACGGATAGAGTTAACGTAGAAGTATTAGCCGCAACACCGTTCACACATGACGTTAATTTCGCTATCGATAACCCATTAGGAACAGGTAACCAGCTAGGCGAAGTAACCCACCTTCCGCCCACAGTGACGGTTGACTATTACTTTAACGATCCATCAAGTGCTTTTCAGCCCTATGTGGGTGCGGGCCTAAACTATACGTTTATTTATGACGAGCAATTTACGGGAGCTAATGAAGAGGCAGGGCTTAGTGACTTATCTTTAGATAACTCGTTTGGCTTAGCCGCACAAGTGGGAATAGACTATCAGTTAAGCGAAAGATGGTTTTTGAATGCCGCCGTTCGTTGGATAGACATAGACACAGAAGCAAGCTTTAACCTAGGTGATACCCGGGGCTCAGTGAGCGCTATTGAAATTGACCCCTTTGTCTATGCTATTTCGCTAGGTTACCGGTTTTAGGTAACCGTTTAATTCTTTGCTTTCCGCAAAGTGTACGACAATTTGGAGCGTGGTGAGGTTCTTGAGCTGAAGTAATTATAACGAAGACAGATGAAATTAGAGCGAAGACGAACTAACTTATATCAATACCATACAAATCCATACAATGTTGAATATTAATGGATTATGTCTTTGTCTTCGTTTTTTAATCCGCTATGTTGCTCTCTCTTCTGTTATTTAGTCCAGTTTTCGTTGGATTACTCTTCAACAGTAACAAGTTTTGAAATGTTATAGCGATCTAGGTCGTCTCTAATTTCGGTAGTAATATCGAGGTATAGAGTAGGGCTCTTTATAAAATCTTCCCACTTAATGGACTGAATGTATGAGTGTCTACCTGTATAGACTGTTCCACCAACATGTTCATCACACTCTTGTAAATCTGGATATTTTTTATTAAACATATTCCTTCTTTATGCGCCATGACGGCCAAAATCGCGGTTGACGGTCTTTTTCCCCCTGAACGTGCCCGTTATCGCACTTTTCGCAAACTCACCGACCACCCTCTGGCGCTGCCCCAAGAAACGCAATGGATGCCTCAGCGCTGGGATAGCGCATTCGTGATAAGCTCCAAGTCTAAGGTGGAGCACACTTGCTTAAACCGTGAAGCGCTCCTTTCCCACAACGGGCCTATGCCAAACGATAATGGAGCTTGAGTAGCATGACAATCCTGGGAGCCCAGGCGCGGCTGGCGCAAATCGTCGAAGCGCTGGCGCGATTGGAAGAACAAAAAACGGCGTTGCTTAATGAACGTAGTGCGCTTTTGCAACAAAGTATGGCGCATCAAGCACAGTACTTCAGTCAATCTGAGACACCCGAGGCCAAGGTTGCCCTGTTTAAGCAATACTTTCGAGGACGCGAAGATGTCTACCCCTTCCGCTGGGAGTCTAAGCAAGGCAAAGCCGGATACAGCCCTTCCTGTGCCAATGAATGGCAAGCTGGGATCTGCAACAAGCCCAAAACGGCATGTTCAGAATGTGCCCACCAAGCCTTCCATCGCTTTGATGACAGTGCCATTAATGCCCATCTTCGAGGGCAACGCACGATTGGGATCTACCCGTTAACGGCGCAAAATGAATGTTACCTGTTAGCGTTTGACTTCGATAAAACGGACTGGTTTGAGGCAATATCGGCACTGCGAAACGTGTGTGAGTCACTGTCTATTGGCTACTTAGTTGAGCGTTCCCGTAGTGGACAAGGCGGTCATTTATGGCTCTTTTTTGAAAAAGCGACAGACGCAAAATCCTCACGCCAATTGGGCACAGCGTTGCTCAATCTGACCATGGACACATACCCGGCCCTTAACTTTGACTGTTTTGACCGCATGTTTCCCAACCAAGATGTCTTACCCAGCGGCGGGATGGGGAACCTCATTGCATTACCGTTACAAAAGCAGCCTCGCTTGTCGGGAAACGCCTGCTTTATTGATACTGACGGGGGTGTTGTCGAAGATCAATGGCAAGCACTGGCGGCGACGGGCAAACTATCACCTGACACTATACGGCAACTACTCGAGCGTCTCGCCGATTATGTGGACGTGGAACCGCAAGTCGCCGAGTTAAAACCCTGGGAAAAATCGACGACCCTTAATACGCCCAAAATTGACGACTGCCCCGCGACAATCGACATCGTCGTGGCTGACAAGCTGTATATTGCTATTGCGGTTTTACCCAACAAACTGGTCGCAACGTTAAAGAAGTTAGCGGTGTTTGCCAATCCTGAATTTTTTAAACGCCAGGCGATGCGATTTTCAACGATTGGCGTACCTCGCTATCTGTGTGCGGCGCACATTGAATCGGGCTATCTGCACCTGCCCAGAGGACTAAAAGGACAAGTTGAAGCGTTACTGGAACAACAGGCTTGTACTATCCGATATCAGGATAAACGCTATGCTGGTCAGCGACTCCCGGCCCTGCGTTTTGAGGGCACGCTTCGCAGCCAGCAAGCGAAAGCGCTAAAAGCCTTACTGGAGAATGAACATGGACTGGTCATTGCGAATACGGGGTTTGGTAAGACCGTTGTTGCACTGGCATTAATCGCCAAACGCGCAGTCAATACATTGGTATTAGTGCACAATAAGGCGCTGGCGGAACAATGGATTGAGCGATGCAAGATATTCCTCAAAGACGCTGAGATGGGATCTCTCCTGGGCGGGAAGGATAAATTAAACGGACGGATCGACGTCGCGACGTATCAAAGCCTGATCAGTAGAAATGGCATTGATATTCATGACAAAGTAGATAGCTATGGGCAAATTATTGTCGATGAATGCCATCACATTCCGGCCTCAAACTATGAAACGTTGTTAAAGAACGTCGCGCCTCAATTCTTGGTTGGCTTTACCGCGACGCCCAAAAGACAAGATGGGTTGGAAAAGCTAATGTATTTTCAACTTGGTGCGGTGTTATTTGAGTCTAAACCAGCGTCGTTAACATTCAGTCAAACGGCCTATTGCTGCGACACCCAAATCGCTTTTCCAGCGACTTGGGTGGATGGTTCGGAGCCGGTAAAAATCACCCAACTGTATCAATACCTGCAAGATAATGCGTCTCGAAATCAGCTCATCACGCGCAGCATTGCCCAGGCAATAGAAGCCAAGCGTCAATGTCTGGTGCTCAGTGAACGTAAAGAACATATTGCAATACTCAGCGAGCAATTAAATACACAAGGCATCAATACCATTGAGCTGCATGGTGGTGTGAGTACTAAGATCCGTAAACAGCGGATTGAACTGATTCAGAGGGATTACCTGAAAGGACTGTCATCATTGCGACGGGTAAATATGTGGGGGAAGGCTTTGACCTGCCTTATCTGGATACCTTGTTTTTGGCCCTCCCAATTTCCTGGAAAGGGATTGTTGCCCAGTACGCTGGCCGTATTCAGCGTCACCACCCAAATAAAACAGAGGTCACGGTGCACGATTATGTTGATGACTTTCCCATGTTACAACGAATGTGGAAAAAGCGTGCCAATGGATATAAGGCCGTTGGGTACAGTGTCAAAAAGATCGGTAGCGGCACAACTAACAAGCTTCTTTGACCCAGAATGCTAATCCATGTTTATCTAACTGGCTGCATAATTCGAAGTGTACCCCGTGGTATTTTTAATTCTTTTCTCGTTGATACCTACGATACATTACCCCTAATCATGAGCCGTTAATCGGCTCGCCAAAATCGCCAGAGCGGCTTGTTGATTGAGATGCTGTGACGGCAATACCACGGAGCGGACAATTAAACCGGTAGGCACATGCAGAACTTCTACCCCGACATGGGTGGCAGCCAAGCGGGTGGTCGGCGATGGGATGATCGTAAAGACCAAATCAGCGGCAAACGACGACGGCATCGGCATGTCCTTACTTTCGCATGCGCTCGACCGTCAGGCCGTGGGCCTGGGCGAATGCTAGGACTTTGCCTTCAGTCGCGACCACATCATGCTGATAGCGACAGCAGAAAGCGATCCAACGTTGTTCCGGTTTGAAGACTGCTCGCACATCATTCAAGCCATGATCAATGCCATATTGAGTGGTATCGATGGGCACGGCCTCATGGGCGTGAAAGTGTTCCTGCGCAAACTGGGTCAGCAGAGGGCGAGGCTCCGTGTCTGCACCCACCTTCCATACAAAATTGCAATACACTGTCATGGTGTCTCCTTTATGCTGGGTCGAGGGAAACATCACTGACCCGGATACGTTGCACGGTCACGTGTGCCGCACGCCACTTTGCCAGTTCGCTGTCCAATAACACCCGTTGTAATGAGCGCACGCAGCCCTCTTTGAGTGGATGCAGTATCGAGATCTCCCCATTTGAGGCCGTCCAATGATAGCTACCTTCTTTCGTATGGATAGGTACAGCACCTTGTATTGCGCAGTGAACGCTAATCGAATTGTCATTGAAGAGCGTGACTAGACAAACCTGGGGAGCGGCGTTGTTAGCGGTTAGTGTGTAAAGTAGCCAACCATCGGGGTAAGTGAGCACGTCATGCTATCGTGTCAGTGGTATCTCTCTTTACGCTAGTATAAGGTAAGGATTAGATCAATAGTCTCTTATAAACAATGAGTTAGTATCACTTTGATACTAACTCCCGCACGGACTGTGGTCTGCGGCTATGTGCTTGTTATTACGCTAGAACTTAACATGGACTCGGATAAACGGCTGGTCAATAGGCCCATTTGAAGGCCACGACTGACGCGTTAAAAGAGGAGAGGGAAGGAGGAGCCACAAGATCGTGGTGTGATTGGGACAGTGTTGTGTTTGCAGGTGCGACCGTTGTATCAGAATGAATTTTTTGTGCTGAATAGGGATTACTGTTTTGCTTTAATATACATGAGGTTATGTTTGAAATTTTCGTTGTGTTGTGAGTTAATACTTTGAAGATAATAGATGAATGTGGTTGACGGGCGGCATGCATATCACTACTATTATAAGCAACACGCCCGCCAAGCCTCTTAACAATGCTCAAATTGTGCGGGCTTTTTTATGCCTGAATTTTACGTCATGGAAGATAAGGCATAATGAATCAATTCAACAAACCCGCGGTTAGTATTACAGAACAAATCGGCATTCTTCAGCACCGCGGTCTAACCATTCAAAATCCAGAACGTGCGGAAAGATATTTAGAAGTAATAAGCTATTTTCGCCTTAGCGCATATATGCGCCCATTCCAAAAGAATATAAACGAACAAGTTGTAGATCATCAATTCAAAGATGGAACTGAATTTAAACAAATAGTGGACTTGTACGCTTTTGATAGAGAATTGCGGCTGCTCATTATGGACGCTATTGAGAGAGTAGAAGTTGCAATCCGAGCTACCTTGAATAACGTTATGGCTAACAAGCATCAAACTGATGATATATGTAGTGGCTCCCACTGGTACTTGAATGAATCATTATTTAAATCCTCATACCAGCACAAACGACTGTTGAAAGAAATCGAAGATAAGCAATCAAAAGAATCCAACGATCTTCAGAGAGATGTAAAAAAGATTGAACGAACTTCCGTTTCTGCCGAAGTTAAAGATCGGCGGATTGAAAGAAGAGTCCGAGAGAATTATGCCCGCTTCTACCAACATACATATGATTCTCCTAAGTTAATGCCAGGTTGGGCGATGGTGGAAGAATTAACTCTTGGGAGTATATCTCACCTATATCGAGGGCTAGCAAAAGATAATGACCGTAAAGATATCGCTAGAAGATTTGACTTACCTCAAGAGGTTCTTGAAAGTTGGTTGCATACGCTAAACTTTGTGAGGAATTGTTGCGCACATCATAGTCGACTTTGGAATCGAGAATTGTCTGTTCAGCCTAAGATTCCAAATGGTGATAATTGGCAGTTGCCAGACAGACTTGAGCCCAGCCAAGTTCAGCCTAAGCGTCGTATTTATATGGTGTTACTTATGTTAGGTCACCTAATGAGGCAGGTTAGTCCAGATAGTCAATGGCATAATAAAGTAAAAGCGCTAGTTACACTTCATCCCGAAGTGCCAAAATTTCCTATGGGCTTTCCAGATGATTGGCTCAACCACGAATTCTTCAGTAGTTAAGTATCGCGAGACATCAAAAACATCTCGATGAAATACGGGTTTTGCAAAGTCCATGTGAGATTCAGTAAAATTATTCATACTAGAATGTCTTCGTTTTAATTTGATATTTATAGAAATCGAATGGGTTTTATTCAGAGGTCTATAAGGCTACTTTGTCTTCGTTTTAGTTAAGCCGGTTCATTCTAAACCACTTGCCCTGCTGCCCAACCACTGCTCCATGCCCACTGGAAATTAAAGCCACCGAGCCAACCGGTAACGTCAACCACTTCGCCAATGAAGTACAGACCTTCTACGTTTTTCGCCATCATGGTTTTTGATGATAGGTCATTGGTATCAACACCGCCTATAGTAACTTCGGCGGTGCGATATCCTTCTGTGCCGTTTGGCTTTATTTGCCAATTCTCTAGGGTGTCAGCAATGGCGTCACACTCGCCGTGAGTCAGCTGTTTCACCGGCACGTTACGCCAACTATGATACTCAATAAGGCTCTGCACCATACGCTTTGGAAATACTTTATTTAAACAGGTAGCAAGCAATGCGTCTGGCGTCTCTGTGCGTGCAGTTTGTAGAAGCGCCGTAGCATCGTCGTTAGGTAGCATGTTGATACTTAAGCTGTCACCCGCTTCCCAATAGCTGGAAATTTGGAGCATGGCAGGGCCGCTTAACCCTCGGTGGGTAAACAACATCGCTTCTTTAAACGTAGTATTGTTGCAGCTGGCATATACATCAACTGCGATACCGCTAAGCTCTGCCAGTGTGTCTTTATCTTTATCGTGCAAGGTAAAGGGAACAAGTGCTGCGCGAGTAGGTAAAACGTTAAGACCAAATTGCTGCGCTATTTTATAGCCAAATGGCGTGGCTCCTAGCTTTGGCATGCTTAAACCGCCGGTAGCAATTACAAGGGATTCACATTCATACTCGCCATTCGAGGTTGTAAGTGAGTATCCACTTTCAGTTTTTTCGACACCTAGAATGTCGCAACGAGTAGTAATCGTCACATCCGCTTTGTTGCACTCATTAAGCAGTAAATCGACGATCTCTTTGGCGCTATCATCACAAAACAATTGGCCTAAGGTTTTTTCATGGTAGGCAATGCCATACTCGGCAACCAAGCCAATAAAGTCCCATTGAGTATAGCGACTTAGTGCCGACTTACAAAAGTGAGGGTTTTGCGAAAGAAAGTTTTCAGGGCCTGCATACATGTTAGTGAAGTTACAGCGGCCACCTCCTGACATCAGGATTTTTCGGCCCACTTTTTTAGCGTGATCGAGCACCTCTACGCTGCGTCCGCGCGCGCCGGCCTGCGCCGCACAAAAAAGCCCTGCAGCTCCTGCACCAATAACAATTACATCGCGCTTGATCACAATTAACCTCTAGGAAAAACGGCCAATGGATGTGTGGTTATTAGCTGTACGAAAGCGCGAGTACCGGGCTTTATAGCATTTTCGTGGCTTACTCGTACTTTAAGCTCGTCGCCGCAATCCAAGACAACCGCGTAAAGCCGACTTTCGCCTTCGTAGCGTACCCATTCAACCGTACAGTTAGTTTCACTAAGTGTAGCATCTAAGCTTAAATCGTCAGGGCGTACCAACAAGTCTACGTTGCCGCTTGCACCTTGAAGCGGTGTGCCTGGCACATTACCAATATCAGTAACCACTGTTTTGTCTGTATTTGCTGCACTGCTATCGAACGTCGCACTTAAGAAGCTCGCCTCGCCCATAAAACGCGCCACAAAACGGCTGGCAGGAGAAGAGTAACAGGCTTCAGGTGTGTCTAATTGCTCAAGCACACCTTTATTAAGTATACCCACTCTATCGCCAACGCTTAGCGCCTCTTCCTGATCGTGCGTTACCCAAATAGCAGGCACACCTGCTTTTTTTAAGGCATCGCGAATTTCCCAGCGCAAGCTGTCTTTTAGCGCAGCATCAAGGTTTGAAAGGGGTTCGTCTAGCAATACAAAGGAAGGTTCGTGAGCTAGCGTTCTTGCTAGCGCAACGCGCTGCTTTTGACCGCCAGAAAGACGTGCAGGTTTTGCATCGCGGAAGTTATCTAGGCCTAATAATTGAAGCCAATGATCGGCCAGCTTAGTGTCTTTTAAACGAAAGCAAACGTTCTGCTGAACGGTAAGATGAGGAAACAACGCAAAGTCTTGAAACACCATACCCACGTTACGCTTTTCAGGCGGAACATGTTTGTTTGCTGTACTTTCCCATTCACCTAGGCTCATCGCACCTTCTGAAATAGGAATAAGCCCAGCCAACGCTTGCAAAATGGTGGTTTTACCGCAGCCGGTTGGCCCCACCAGCATCAGGATTTCGTCTTGTCCAAGCTCAAGATTTAACTTGTCGACAACGCGGGTAGACCCATAATTCACAGACAAATTATTTACACTAAGCATTACGAACGATCATCCTCGGTAACGGTAAACTGGGCTTTTCTTTCGCCCGACAGCATGAGAATTAACCCCACACCTGATAATAAAACAAGTAAAAGCCCTGGCACGGCTGCGCGGCCAAAGTAACCCGCTTCGTAAACACGCCACATATAGGTAGCTAAGGTTTCAAATCCTGTAGGTCCTAACATTAGCGTTGCAGGTAGTTCGCGCATGGCTTCTAAGAACACAAGCGCTGCGCCCGCTATCATACCACGAAGGGTTAACGGCAGCGTAATTCGCATAAATGCCTCACGCGGGCTAGCGCCCAGCACGCGAGCGGCTTTTACCAGACCTGAATCAATATTCTCAGCTGTACTTCTTACACTTCCCACAGCAAGTGGGATAAAGCGCAGTACATAAGCCATCACAAGCAGACTTAACGTTTGATAGAGCGCGGGCAACTGCAGGCCAACATAAACAAGGGCCGTCCCCATAACGATACCCGGAACCCCAAAGCCAAAATAAGTAATGCGCTCCATAAAGCGACCAGCTTTTCCGGCAATAGCGGCGTGAGCCACCGGAATGGCTAGTAATACAGCAACAATTGCTGCAATAAATGACGCATGAGCTGAGTTCCACGCATAGCTAAATTCAAAACCGCCGGCGCCTTCTCGCACTAACCACAGCGTAAAAATAGCAAGGGGAAGTACAATAGCCATAAATACCACCGGCATAGTAGCCAGCAACATTAGGTTTCGCTGCCAGCGAGCAGGAAACAACGATAAATGCTTACCTGGGCGCTCTTGAGCGCCACTAATACGACTTTCTATAAATAGAATAAGCCCAACAATAACCATTAGCTGAAGGCTCAGCAT
>Ga0208302_100409_pt1 | contig 10192 bp, 11 predicted proteins | sample 29_taG_FD_184103 | JGI IMG/M metagenome (GOLD analysis project Ga0208302, IMG submission 184103) | Marine viral communities from Cariaco Basin, Caribbean Sea - 29_WHOI_OMZ (SPAdes) (version 2) | ecosystem: Environmental > Aquatic > Marine > Oceanic | place: Caribbean Sea: Cariaco Basin... | reverse complement strand
GTGAGTCAGTTATTTATAGTATTAGAATGAGGGATAAAGTAAAAACTAGATGAATAGTAAAAGTAAAAACAGGTTGTCGGCGTTATAAATCTGTCAAAAACACAGCTTATAGGATGCTCAATCTTAGTGTAACCAAAATGAAGATTAAATAAAAGGTATGAGCAGGTTTGGTTGCCATAAGAAACCGTGCGGTAAGTGTTTAGTGAGGTCAGTGGAAGGTATGAGGTTTATTTAATAATACCTATGGGGTAGAGCTTTTAATAAGTTGCTATACTAATAGTTATATAAACCTTCAGGATTCCATTATTCTTTGCTGTATGTATAAGAATTTAGAAAAAGGCATACCATGAAAATCAAACAGCTATACCTACGAAACTATGGTCGTTTTGAAGACTTAAAAATAGACTTTGCTCCAACCAAAGAGAAGAACGGTAATGTCACAGTTATTGTGGGTAATAACGGGGCAGGGAAGTCGCAGATATTAAAAGCATTAGCGACGATTTTAAGTTGGTTTGTATCGAAACTTATTAATGGCTCAGATGGTTCAGTTATTGAAAAAGGTTTAATCAAGAACGGAAAAAATGATGTCGAAGTTACTGTAATGATTGACTTTGGTAAAGATAATCCAAGACCTTATGGTCCTTTAGAGGACGCTTGTTGGACAATAAGTAATGTTAAAGATGGACGCATTAATTCCTTTAGTAATCATACGAAGGAATTACGTAAGACAGTTAATAACTTTCGCCAAAAATTAACTGATAATGTCGATTACTCACTACCGATTATGATGTATTACTCTATTGATAGAACGTTAATTATCGAAAGTAATGCAGATGTTTTAAGTCGTGATTTCGAACAATTAGAAGGATACCATTCTTCGTTAGATGGTGGAGTATTAGATTTCAGCGATTTCATAAAATGGTTTCGAAATGCCGAAGATATAGAGAATGAAAGTAAAGTATCTATGAAGGGAACGATAAAAGAGTTAAAGGCTGATAGTCATAGAGCACTGAATGAAATGTATGATTTTTTAAATTATGTTAAATCTTCCGGAAATTTAGAACTAGAAGATAGAACTCTAGATAAAATTCACGAATCTAGAAAGAATATTGAATCTCAATTAAGTAAGTTTCAAGCTATTGAGGAAAAAATCAACTTGATTTCTAGAGACCTCTCCTTAACTTTGGTAAGAATAGCTTTAGAAAATTTTACAGGGTTTAATAATTTCCATATCCGTCGTCAAGGCATACCAACCATGATAGTGGAAAAAGACGGCGAAGAATTAGATGTTAATCAACTCTCACAAGGTGAGAAATCCTTACTTGCCTTAGTCGGGGATATAGCCCGACGCCTCGCCATTCTAAATCCTAGTCTAAATAATCCTTTGGAAGGTGAAGGCGTGGTTATGATTGATGAAGTGGATTTACATCTACATCCTAAATGGCAACATAACCTGATTGATAAATTGGTTAAAACCTTTCCAAATGTGCAGTTCATTTTAACTACCCACTCCCCACATATAATTAGTGATACGCCTGATATTTTAGTTTATGCTCTTGATAATGGAGAATTAGAAGAGCTACCTAATATTTATGGTCAAGATGTCAATACAGTTTTGACTAAAGTATTTGATGTAGATATTCGAGATAGCGAAGTTGAGGTTAAACTTAATAATATTCGTCGTGCTATAAGCCATAAAGACTATTTAAGCGCTGAAAAAGGAATTGAAGAGTTATCTGAAAAAATGCCTGCTGATGACGTGGAACTATTAAAATGTCGTTTGATGTTAGCGCAAGCCAAAGTTAATGATAAAAAAGATAATGAGCTTGAGCATGCAGACGATTAAGAAAACAGGCTCGATGCCTACTAAAACCGCTAAAGCTTTTCAGAACTACAAAGACAAGCCTTGGGGCGATATTCCTGAAGAGTTCAAAACACCGCTACGTGAAGAACTTGAAAGAGAGCAAAAGGGCGTATGTTGCTATTGTTGTAAAAGTTTGAGTAACAGTCACACAACTATCGAACACTTAAGAAGTCGTCAAAACTATCCTAATGAACGGTTTGATTATAATAACTTACTACTAAGTTGTACTACCAAAGATCAATGCGATAAAGCAAAGGGGAATACTGATTTAGAACTAACACCTTTAATGGAAGAGTGCGATACAGAGATACAATTAAATCTAGCAGGTGAGTTAGACTCTTCCACTAAAAGAGGACAAAGTGCTATTAATCTATTAAATTTAAACAGTCGTCAAATGTGTCAATACCGTAAAAATCTTTTTAGTATGCTAGGTGAGGTTTTTGGTCATGATTTACCACACAGCCCACCAATAGCTATCCAGAGTCAGGAAAGTTTAGATGAGATATTGAGTTATTTGCCAGACGAAGGGCAAAAGAGCGAAATTAAATATATCATCAACAAGTTAACATAAGCTTTACTAATAGCAGAAACTCTATCGAATAATTATTTTCAATTTAAAGTTTCACCTTATCTCAATAGACAATGCCAGCTAAAATTTGTTGTCTAGTTGTCTATAAATAGCAGAGTAGAGCTTACACTCGAAGGGTTAAAAAGGAATCTTAGTAACCTCTAATACCAGCTCGTGACTCTCCCCCGCTGACAGCGTTATATAGTCCAAATGAGCATTGGCAGTTTCGACACACAGCATTTTTTTATAATCGTCAGCTGCAAATTGAGAAATCTCATGGGCTTTAGTGTGCCAAGGGTTCCATACCACGGTGCTATTACTGCCCTTGCTCGTTAGCAAAGAAAGGCTTAAACCTGGTTCTTCCAAAAATAACTTAGGGGCAGCATGATAGATACGATCGATGCCTTCGCTAAAAGTTACTTCGCCTTGCTGGGTTTTGGTAGCCCAGTTATCTAAGGTATCGGAGTAGGTCACCTGATCAAAGCCTCTAATCCTAGTTTGTTCAATGTCATCGGCAGGCAAATAGGTATGAAGCGCCTGAGAAAAATGTACCGTATCCTCGCTCTGGTTGCTGGTGATTAAGCTAATGCTAAAGCCGTCAGAGCTAAATAAGAATTTAACCTGCAAATCTAGCTTAGGATGAAAATTATTAAGCTCTGGTAAGTTTAAAGTCAAGCTGGCGTAGTGTCTAAGGGCATCATCTACATGAAGCGGGTTGAACATTTCAAGATCAAAAATTTGAGTACGGGCGAATCCATGCTGTGTCAAATCAAAACGGCAGTCTGCGAAACTGTCTTTTACGGTCTGAGGGTTGGCATCGAACTGACCAAAGACAGGCCAACATATAGGTACTCCACCTCGAACTGAGTCACCTGCTTTGTATTCAGCTTTTTCACTGACCCAAAGCCAATTATCAGGTTCATATTGGGTAGAGAAGTGTATCAGCTGCGCGCCTTGTAATAACACGGTAGCACGATAATTAGAAGCAGTAATGGTGATTGCATCCAGCTCATCAATTTTGCTGTATTCTAGAGTCGGTAACAAGTCAGTTCCTTAAGGTAGTCAGTTAAAATAGAAACAATTAGATTGAATCAAGTCAAGGGTTATCAAAACGAGCTAGCCTCCTGTTTCAAATAAACCTAATTGCGATACAGGTATTACAGGCTATACAGGTATTAAGGCTATACAGGTATTAAATGCCAAGCTAGGTTTAGAAAAGGTTTGCCTTCATTGTTCACTTTTTGGGTTTCATAAGACTCAAGTAGAACGAGTTGATAAGCGTGCTGATAGTAGTCATGAATTCTTTGAGTGGGAATTAAAAAAGGAGGTCCTGAATAATTGGCATACTCAGTTTCATCAACACCACTTAACCCAAAGCTTAATAAAAGCTGCTGAGCTTTTGGTGCCAGTTTAATCAGTTGCTGAGCATAGCGAAATCGTAGCGAGTCATTCGTGCCATCATCGGGCAAAGCAACCAAAGCAGCTCGATCATATATAGCGTCGACCACTCCGATATCCTGTTGGTTCAATAAAAAGATATCGCCTACCCAGATAATAACATCGATATTATTATAACGACCTTGATAGTACTTAAGATTGGGCTCGCTCTCATGAGGGTGGACGCTAGCGGCAATATTGTTTTCAGTAAAGAATTCCGCCACAGCTGTCTCTACCAACTCTACGCCGACAACCTCAAACTGTTGCTCAGCGAGCCAAAGCATATCAATACTTTTGCCACACAAAGGCACAAATATACGGCTTCCCTGTGCTAGGTTTAGGGTCGGTAGGTACTCAATCAACATCGGATTGGGCTTGTTTTGATTAAAACCAAGCTGATTGCTTTGCCATTTTTTTTGCCAAAATTCAGGAGTCATAATACGGCTCTTTTTAAGGGGATAATGTTTAATTATTGGGGTTGGCTACTGCTGTTTATTATTAAGCGCTGTTATTAATCTTTATTATTGATGATTATTATTGACGATTATTGCTCTGATTTAAAGTGTATCTGATTTTATAACGGGTGGCATTAAAAAAGCTGGAAGCTACTTACGTAGCCCCAGCTCATTAGTTTACCGCTTCCTTTTATGTGTTCTTTACAGGATTTTATTGCTGTAGATACTGCTTGAACTCTTTACGTAGCTTGCTCAATTTCGGTGGAATAACCGCTTGGCAATAGCCTTGTGTTGGGTTCTTATTAAAGTAGTCTTGGTGATAGTCTTCGGCCACGTGGAACTCATGCACAGGGTGTACTTCAGTGACGATATCAAGTCCCATATCACGTAGCTTATTGATAGTACGGTCAATAGTTGGCTTTTGAGTTTCTTCATCGGTGTAAAATACCACTGAACGATATTGACTACCCACATCGTTGCCCTGACGATCACGAGTCGTGGGATCATGAGTGGCAAAGAAAATATCTAAGATAACTTCTAAGGGCACAATGCTGTCATCGAAGTCGACACGCACTACTTCAACGTGTCCCGTTGTTCCAGAGCACACATCTTTATAATTGGCTAAAGCCGCATCTTCGCCGCCCATATAGCCTGAAGTGACTTTTTGCACCCCTTTTACTGACTGAAAAACAGATTCAGTACACCAAAAACAGCCGCCACCTAAAATAATAGTTTGCATATTTTTTCCTTTATTTTTATTGGAACTAGTTTATTAGAACTTATGTCTACCCTTGAATTTTATCAGGACAGGGAACCGCAATAAGTAACAAACAGTAATGATATAATACAGCGTGTTGTGAACTGAATAAGAGATTTGAAATGTCAAATACTGTGGATACCGCGCCTAAGCCTGTACAACCTGATACTATGGTTTATGATAATGTTTTTACCACGCCGCTAGATAAAGCAGCCCGCTTCTCTTTTGATGAGCAAGTGGTGGCCTGCTTTCCGGATATGATTCGTCGTAGTGTACCAGGCTATGGTCAGATGTTGGCCATGCTACCGATATTTGCCAAGCGTCATTGCCAGTTTGGGCAGATAAATGAGAATGGTCAACGTATCAGCCGAGTGTATGACTTGGGAACCTCATTGGGCGGTGCGACTATGGCACTGCTTAATGAAACAGGAGGGTTTGCCCCAGACGAGCTACAAATAAAAGCAGTAGACATTTCTCCTGCCATGACCCAAAAAGCAGAGGGGCTGCTGAAAGAAAACTATCCAGACCATGATATTGAAGTCATTACTGCAGACATTCGCGAGCTTGAGTTTGAGCCTTGCGATATGGTGATATTAAACCTCACTTTACAGTTTTTACCGCCTGAAGATAGAACGCAGGTATTACAAACGGTATATAACGCTCTCAATGATGGCGGTATTCTGATACTTACTGAAAAAAATCACACCGGTGACGAGCAAGATGACGCTTGGCTAGTAGAGCGTTACTATGACTTTAAACGTGCCAATGGTTATAGCGAACTTGAGATTAGTGGCAAACGTAATGCTTTAGAAAACGTACTAATTACTGATACCTTAGAGTTACATCATCAACGCTTAAAACAAGTGGGTTTTAGTCGCAGTTTGACTTGGTTTCAGTTTTTAAACTTTGCGTCTATGGTGGCGTTTAAATAGGATTGCATTGTTTATCCATATTTGAACAACCGAAGGATTTAAATGTCAGTTTCAGCTAGTATTGATATTAAATTATCGGCTCCAAACTTACAACAAGTTGATGTTTTAAGGTTGCTTTTGAAACAGGGGTGGGTTATTTACGATAATGGGTGTAAATCTTTTCTACCTATAAATGATAAAGATATGTTCAATTGGCAACGGGTTCCAACATCACAGATTACTGATGCAGACTTATTTGCCATTTTATCTATTAAACAAAGTTTTCAAGAATTGATAGGTGTCTCTTTATCTTGGAAAGATACTGACATTGGAGGGGAGTTTTTAATTTCCGATGATTTAACTTTGTGTATCTCACTTACTAATAATAGAAGAATAAATACTTACGGCTTAACTGACTTTGACTGGTATTTATCAAGAATTATTCCTGCTATAGATAGAGATGAAATCTTTATAGAAGATATAAGTTTTACTGAATTAAATTAATAGATACACAGGCGAGATTATTTTTTATTAGCGCACTCTTCCAACACACTAGTAGATAATTCTATCAAAGGTTATCATTATGAATATCCGACATGCCGAAGTATCCGACGCTAAGTCATTATTAGAATTATTTAAGCAGATCGATACCGAAACCAATTTTATGTTGCTTGAACCTGATGAGCGTACAACAACGATTGAAGATCAAAAGAAAATCATACAGGATTTTGCAAAATCTGATACCAAAGCAATGATAGTCGCCGAAGAGTATGGTGATTTATTAGGCTTTATTATTGGAGTAGGTAATACGACTCGACGTAACCGGCATTCACTATATTGTGTTATAGGTTTGATTCAATCTGCTACAGGACAAGGGCTTGGTAATCAATTGCTTTCGAATTTAGAAAAATGGGCAAAATTGCACGGGATAACTCGATTAGAACTTACAGTACTTTGTCATAACACACGTGCTATTCGGCTTTACAAAAAGTTTGGTTTTGAGGTCGAAGGTACCAAACGTAGTTCATTAAAGATTGATGGTGAATACTTTGATGAATTTTTTATGAGTAAGTTACTCATTTAAAGTCTTTTATTATATTTACTCATTCTTTAATCGTTACTCTCAGTTCAATAGGACAACCCATTGATTCACTATATAACCGGTGGCGAACGTTCAGGCAAAAGTAGCTTAGCGCAATCCTTGGCTGAGCAAATAAGTGACCAGCCTTATTATTTAGCCACCTCAAGAGTGTTGGATGACGACTTTGCCAAACGGGTAAACCGTCATGTTGAAGATAGGGCAGAATCAAATAGTGACTGGATTACTATTGAGGCCGATATTCATTTAGCAGATGTTTTAGAGCGCTATTTCGTTAAACAGACGTTCGACTCAAAGCAGCTGATAGCGATCGTCATTGATTGCGTCACCTTATGGTTAACCAATTACGTCATGGATTATGACTACGACATTGATAAGTGCCTGGAACTCGCTAAGCAAGAAATTGACCAATTATGCGACTTTGCTAATCAGTATCACGCTACGCTGTTTATTATTTCCAATGAAATTGGTATGAGCTTACATGCCAGCACTTCAGAGGGTCGAAAGTTTGTGTCACTTCAAGGCTGGGTCAATCAATATTTGGCACAAGTGGCTGATAGAGCTACTTTGGTAGTTTCAGGGTTGCCAGTTACTTTGAAGTAAATGTATTGCTATCTATTCTAAGTTCACGCGCACCACCATACCCCTTATAATAAGCACTAAAATACAAGCACTGTAATAATTGCCACCCCACATTCAAACACATAACGAACCGTCTATGACCAATAAAACCATCGAAACCGCTGAACGTGAACTTTACCTTGCGTTAATCCAACGTGCCCAATATCGTCCAATTGCTACCCAGTGGTTGGCAAACTTGCCACAGTGGCTCAGTGACGTGAAAGACAAACGCCGCTATGCTCATGCGCCAGCCTATTTATCTGCGGTAGAAAATCTGCCAAAAATTGAAGTCAACGGAGTAGACTTAAACAGTGACGTGTTGACCATAGAGGCTCAATTAAACGAGGGCCAAAGTAAGCAGATAACGGCTTTGATGAAGCAGTTAATGCCGTGGCGTAAGGGCCCGTTTCAGATTGGTACCGGCGATAATAGGGTGTTTATTGATACCGAATGGCACAGTGATTGGAAATGGAATCGGATTAAGCCGCATTTAGGGACGCTTGAAGGCCGTTATGTACTTGATGTGGGCGGCGGTTCAGGCTATCACGGCTGGCGTATGGCGGGTGCTGGCGCGAAGCAGGTGGTTATTATTGATCCTTCTTGTCTTTTCTATCATCAGTTTATGGCGATTCGCCATTTTGTGGCCGGCTTTGATACCGATATGGATACGGATAAGACGGGGGTAGGCTACCGTACTCATTACATTCCGGTGGGTTTAGAAGAATTACCCTCAAGCTCGGATCAAGGCAATCAACTGTTTGATACCGTATTTTGCATGGGGGTGCTGTATCATAGACAGTCACCCTTCGAGCATTTAAACCAATTAAGAAATCAGCTAATGACTGGCGGACAGTTGGTATTAGAGACGTTAGTCATCGAAGGTGATGCCAATACGGTGTTATTGCCGCACAATCGTTATGCGAAGATGAATAATGTTTATTTTATTCCATCGGTGGCTGCCTTGACCGGCTGGCTAGAGAAAGTGGGCTTTAGTGAGGTGAAGTGTGTGGATATTGATATCACCTCAGTGGAAGAGCAGCGTGAGACAGATTGGATGACCTATCAATCGCTCAAAGATTTCTTAGATCCTGATGACCCGACCAAAACTATTGAAGGTTATCCGGCGCCGATGCGAGCCACCTTAATAGCGACCAAATAATCACTCATTACTACCTAGCCGTCCCAGTTAAACTATGTCATTTTCAACTCACCTAACTAGAAAGGACAGAGCCCAATGAGCAAATTGCATTTAATAAGCACCGCCTTACTTGGGCTGTCAGCGATAATGACTATGCCTGTGCTAGCAGCAGAAGGCTATGGCAAACCGTTTGAGGATTGGGGTTACAGTAAAGATGATTGGCAATTGGTCTGTGATAATACGTTGACCTGCCGGGCAGCAGGCTATTCAAGCGAAGATAACTTTGACAGACCAGCCACAATTTTAATCACCTCCGTACCTCAGCAGATGATACCTAAGGTGGAAGTACAATTTTTACCACCATTAAAATCAGCCGACAAGCAGGACATTGAGCTGTGGCTGAATGATAAGTTTTATGGTCAATTAAGCGTCAGTTCAGACGGCGATGTTTATCAGTTAAACCAAAAACAGACCCAAGCGCTGCTTAAGCAGGCGAGTCAAAATACTAAAATTGAGATAGTGGCTGTTTCTAAGGTAGGTAGTACACGCTGGCAAGTCAGCGATAAAGGCATGAGTGCGGTATTACTCAAATTAGATGAGGTACAAGGTCGAGTAGGTAACTCGTTGGCGCTAGTCAGTCAGAGTTATCGTAATAAGCAAGTCCCTAAATCAGCGGTAACAAAACCTATTATTCATAAAGCTTTTGCTTTTTCTGATAAAAAACAAACAGTGCTTGAGCCCGTAAAGCTTAACTATTTTAAATCCAATATTGAAAAGTGGATAAACGTAGATTCTAAAAGCCTAATGGGTACTCAAGATGAAATGGGAGATTGCGAACTGGCAAACCCTAAGTCCGAACAATATCAATCCTTTAAACGATATGACTCAAACCGTCTTGATTGGACCTTTACTCTAGTAGATGGTGCTCATACGTTGGCCAGTCATTTGTGCTGGAGTGGCGCTTATAATATGGGTTATGGGTATTGGTTGATAGACAACGCTAAACCCAGTAAGCCTCAGCTTATCACCACTTCTGGTTCAGAGTACGCTAAGGGTGAGATTTGGTCGACTCAAAAAGGTCGTGGGTTAGGTGACTGCTGGGGACAAAAACAGTGGGTATGGAATGGAAAAGCTTTTGTGATTTCAAAAGAGGCAACCACAGGCATGTGTCGTGGCTTTGCTGGTGGTGCGTGGCAATTACCTACTTACGTTAGTGACGTTTATAGTAATCAGGTAATCGACCATAAAGCGTCGAATGTCAATTAGCCATCGACGCTTAAATAGACATCGTTAGGGTTAAAGAACCCATCTTTCAAACACAACTTCTAGTAAAAGTTTCAAT
>Ga0208302_100408_pt1 | contig 10227 bp, 4 predicted proteins | sample 29_taG_FD_184103 | JGI IMG/M metagenome (GOLD analysis project Ga0208302, IMG submission 184103) | Marine viral communities from Cariaco Basin, Caribbean Sea - 29_WHOI_OMZ (SPAdes) (version 2) | ecosystem: Environmental > Aquatic > Marine > Oceanic | place: Caribbean Sea: Cariaco Basin | collected... | reverse complement strand
AAAACTTATCCCAGTGTTTTAATACTGAGGCATTAACCACGGCGTTATCAAAAGATAAAGATATCTCCATGACTGCTAAAATTGCAGTGATAGACAGCGCACTGATTAGGCCAGTCATTCCATTTAATGAATAACCCCACCATGCGGCAACCATTAAAGCAATGGCTGTAAAAACAAAATCGAAATAAAAATGTCTCATTACGTACCTTATTGACATACTAAGTTTAACTGGCATAAGCACATTAAGAATGCCGAAAATCCAAGTTTTCTTAAGTGATATCAATTAAAAAAGTGATTAATAAAAAAAGTGGTTAATAGTAACCACTTTTTCATTGTCGTACCTATATTATATTTGTATTAATAACCAAAGGATTAAAAGCCCTCGTTATCTTTTATAACCTGTTATCTTTTATAACTTATTGTCTTTTATAAATAGAAACTAGATTTGAACACCATACTGATGGCACATTGCCTGTAGGCCGCCCGAATAACCTTGACCCACTGCTCGGAATTTCCACTCGCTGTTGTGACGATATACTTCGCCAAATACCATAGCGGTTTCAACTGAGTAGTCTTCTGCCAAATCAAATCTGACCACTTCAACCCCAGTTTCTTCGTTTACCACGCGTATAAAGGCATTGGCAACTTGACCAAAGTTTTGATTGCGCTGCTGAGCATCATGAATCGTCACTGTTACCACTACTTTATCAACATCAGCAGGCAATTGAGATAAATTCACCTTAATGACTTCATCATCACCATCGCCTTCACCAGTACGGTTGTCGCCGGTATGCTCAACAGCACCATTGTCGGACTTTAGTTGATTATAAAAAATAAAATCGTGATCGCCTCGAACTTTACCCATGCTATTCACTAAGAATACACTAGCGTCCAAATCAAAATCTGTACCAGATGTTGCTCGTTCATCCCAGCCTAAACCAATCAAAAGTTTATTAAGGTTTGGGTCCGTTTTAGTTAGCGATAAGTTACCGCCCTTACTTAATGATAAAGCCATTTTATTGTTCCTCATTTTAAATGATTGTGAAATTAGCTTATTATTTAAGCTTTAATTTATTTTAGACAAACTCTGACTCTTTTACCATAGATTGCCATTGAACTCAAAGTAAAGCTACTAATTATATAAAGAAAATATAAAAATACTATGCATCCCATTTGGTCATGGTTTTGGTTGTCGTTTTTGATACTCAAGTGTGACTCCACTCATGTCTAATTCATAGAATTTATCGGGCAAAATTGAAACTGAGATTAACTTCTATGATAGTTATCTGTATTAGACCTGTCAGAGAATACTGATTAAAAAGGGACCTGCTATAAGCTGTCCCTTTTTTTGTATAAATTGTGCCGATAACCTTTTTATTTAAGCATTAAAAGAACAACTGCAAAGCAGCAGAGAATTCAGTATCTTGCGTACCATCAAAGCGTTTATCTGCATAATCGACATCCGCCTTACTAGCGCTGATATCAAATAACCAGCGTCTATCAAGTGCCGTACCTTTAACATCATATCCTGTTAAATTGAGTCCTAAAGTAGCACTCATAGCCTCACTGGTATCATCTTTAAGATCAGTTTCAGTTGCTTTTACTATCCCGTAATCTGCGCCAATATAAGGCGACCATCTTATTTTTTGTGTACCTAAGGTTAACCAATTGGACTGCATAGGTTCGTAACTCAATGTATTGCGTAAGGAGGCTCCAGATTCTGCAGCACTATAGACCTTATCGATACCACGGACCCCAGAATAAGTGGACCCCAAGGATTGCTGAGAAATACCGTATAGTTGGTCGTTGCTATATTGTCCTTGTAGCTCATGAGTCATTTGCCAATAGCCTTTGTTCTCGCCTGAGGCAATGATAGGATGTTGGTGACTCAAATACCCTGATAATAACCAACGCAAATAGTCATCGCTCAACCCCTGCTTAGTGGCCGGATTATCATGATTGCCAATTCCCTGCTCCGCACTCAAATCGACTACCCAGGCTCCTGTTGTAAATTTTCTCGGGTCATTTTTTGAACGTTTATTAAATAACTTAGTATGAGTGGCACCAATACGAGCACTACTTAGAGTCGGGCTTTGAATATCTAATTGACTACCTAATAATTCACTGCTCACATCTTGATGAGCCACCTGACCATATACCGTGGAGATACTGTCTTGATCACGGTCAAAAGTATAGTCGCCACGTAGATTGGCCTGCCAGCTATCACCTGTCTGTTCTAATACTGAATTAGGCAGTTTTGTACTGCGGGTATATTCATCTGCAGCTAACAAGGCTGACCACTGCCAACGGCCATTAGGGATTAGCGTATAAATGCTGGCACTACGGCGCTGATTGTCCTCATCATAGCCATAATGGTCTGTCAAACTTTGTTGTATCGTCAGTGAGGTTAAGTCAGCCTGGCCAAAGACATTACGTAAAGTGCTGTGCAGTTTTATTTGATTGTGACCATAGCTATCATCTGGATCGTAGCGCCACTCTATATCGCCGTTTATTTTTCCTGACTGCTGTTGCTGAGTCACTTGGATACGAACGTCTTTACCCACGGGGAAGATATCGAGCAGTAACGGCCCATTTATGACCCGTTCACCGTTACTTACCGCTTGATCAAGCATCGCCATATTCGCAGGCTTATTTACTAATTTTCCAAATAAGCGTGAGGTGGGTAAATCAGTCTGATTATCAATGTCGGTAATTTTTGCCACATAAACTTGCCAAAGCGACGTGCCTTGCCCAGTTTGAACAGGGTCAATGGAAATTTTAAAAAATCCTGCTTCCAAATAAGCCGCTGTAATAGCTCTAATCAAGTCATTGGCAGCGGTTACCGAGATACATTGAGCCTGACTAATGGTGGCAGTGGGTTCGGTAAGTGGTGATACTGCCGATATTTGCTCGGCGTGTTGGCGTAGCTTAGTCTGTGCCGCTTTGTTTAATTCTGGCATTGCTCCTAGCTCAATACGCTGTATTGGCAAACAGGCGCTCTGCTTAGAATCTAAAGTTGACTCTGGTTGAATGACGGTTGTATCGGGGGTGGGCTCCAACGATTGCGACTGTCGTAATGAGTTAATACGTTGCTTTTTGAGGGAGTCTTGCCAAGCCTGTTGCTGCTCTATAGTGTTCTTCCATGTTGGTGTTGGCTGTGATGCTTGTTGATCAGGTAAGTCAGCCGTATTGGCGATGGGAGCGATTAAGATGCTCAAACCACTTAAACTTAATCTTATTGTGGTACTTATCATTGTCCGACTAAAGCGATGACGGCTCTCATTATCCTGCATAATTTGCTTAGTACTATACAGGCCAATGGCTTTGAATAGGCCAATAGATCTGGCGTTTTTTATTCTATATATAAATAACATAATCATTCATCACGGTCTAAGAAAAATAGAAAAACCCACACCTAGGTAGGTGTGGGTTCCTGTTGACCTACAATTTAAAGCAATAATCTAGTATATCGTTGAATTACAAGCAGTTATAAACTAGCGATGCTTACAGATCCGTACTTAAAAATTATTGCTTACTAAAAATGCGTGCTCGTTATAACTGTACATTGGCTTTGGTGTTGTTTGCATCAGTGTCATCCCATTTGTAGTTGACATCCGCATGAACTGGAATGCCAAGATCAACCGGCTTACCTTGTAATGCGTCTGTGACTAGACCAGGAATGGTGCCAACAAATTTAGGTACACTAAATGTTTTACCCTCTACTGAAGCGCCTACTTGGTGCACAAAGTCGTCATTATTACTACTAATCAATGACGCCCCATTAAGGTTCGATCCTGTCACACTTACTTTAGCAGCATTAACATTGATATTACCGCTACCAACAGTTGTATTTAATGTCTCGGCATTAACGTTGGCTTGATGGGTAATTTTTTGATTATCAACATCAAATCCCGCTTTACCAGCAGCACTTACGCCAAGGATAGTACCATTATTAAAGTCATTTTTAAGGGCATCAATAACATTACCTGCCGTTATGTCATTAACAAATTTAATAGGAGATCCATCAACGTTCAAACCCGTATCAACATTGACTTTAACTACTTCATCTTGAGCTGAACTTAGAGCAAGTTTATTTCCAGATGTTGTGGTTAATGACCCTGCGTCAATATTAGATTGTAAGTTAATATCGTTACCAGTACTAATGTTTATGTTATCTGCTTTTATAGTGCCTAAGCCATAGTATTTGCTATTGTCCGTTTTAACGTTTAAATTGGCACCCGACGTATCACTTTCAAAACTTTTAGAATTAGCACTTTGTTTTACAGCGCCGCCAAGGTTACCGCCAATACCGAAATTACCCACGTAATCTTTTGACTCAGCAGCGATAACATTGACATCACCTTTAGCGTTGGCATTAGATAATTCAATACTATTGGCTGTAATGTTCGCCCCATCTACACTCAGAGCATTACCTGCTACAGTTAAGTCCTTTGTACTAATAGTAGCACCATGCGCTTTATTGCTGGTTTCATTAACCACACCTAAATCACCACCAAAAGCCAACTCTGATAGGTCTGGAGCAAAGCCACCGTTACCGTCCATTGCCACACCTACGGCACGATGATTATCTTGTGCCGTTGCGATATTAGCGCGATTACCCTTAATTACCACAGTGTCAGCGTTAATAGTAGCCCCATCAACTTGCTCCAACTGTCCACCCGTAGCCGTCAAATCAGTTACATTAATGTTAGCTGCCTTGGCTTGAGTGTCTTCTTCGCCTAAATAGTTAAATCCCGCTTGAGCTGAGACACTTGGTAGAACGCCTGCTCCAGTTGATACTGCTGCTGGAATAACGGTTAAGCCTACTGAGCCGCCTAATTTAGCACCACCAGCAGTCTTCCACTGTTTATCATTATCCTGAGCAATATGAGCTTCCTCACCTGCCGTAATATTGTATTGTTTTGCAGTAACGTTTTGAGCAGCAGCAGCGCGAGTATCAGCGTTAATGTTCACAGTATCTGCAGTTAAGCTACCTTTGACCGCTTTGGCGTTGCCTTTTTGCAAATATTGATAAGTACCTTTACCGCCGGCCTTAACGTTTACACTGGTAAAGTCGCTGGTGTCAGCATTAACGCTTACATCGCCATGACCACTGTGTCTGGTGGTCACTGTTGAGTCATATGCTGCGTCACCTTTATAGTCATCAGCGCTGATATTGATTTTACCGGCTTTAATTTGCGTGCCAGAATCAACGGCCGTGTTAAGTGCTGTAATACTCACGGCATCATCTGCCACAATACCTGTGGTATGCGCTGTTTTAACTTCAGTAGTTTCACCTACGCCATCACCAGATAGGCTAATACCACCACCGATGATAGGATTGATACCTGCAAAGACATTTAAAGCAGCATCACCACCAGCGACTACTTTACGATCAACCACTCGGTCGTAAGAAGCGTCGTTAACGATATCTTGTCCGCTTAAATTCACGGTAGCAGCATTAATTTGTGTGCCTTTATTGGTTAATGTCCCAGCTGCCTTTAACGATGCATTGTTACCGGCATTAACCGTAGAGTTAACGGCTTGGTATTCATTGTGCTCACCGATGATTTGGTCATGTCCAATACTAACGCCAACTTCAATACCGGTTGCCCCACCTTTTATATAAGCTTCAGGACCAGTACTTTTATACACTTTGCTATCAACAGCCGTTAATGCTTCAGTGGCACCCGTAGACACTTGATTGCCTTCGATGGCCACATTGTTAGCTGCCTTAATATGAGTACCATTGATACTAACCTCTTCTGCTTTTAAGTTAGCGGTATTAGCAGATAAAGCTCTACTACGTGAGCTACCTGCTCCTGTAGTGGTAAGTGTCTTAACCCCTTTTAGAGAGCCTGATGCTTCAAAGGTTAAGTCTTTAGTTAATTGTGGATCTAATAAGCCTTTTATACCATTCTTGAAGTCTATGTTCGAGCTGGAATCATTTTCAGCCGTAATATCATAAGTTTCAGTTTTGGTAATATCGGTTGGATTCGCGGCATTGGTTGTTAAGGCTTTATTAGCATTGGTATCAAGCACACCCGTTGCTGCCACATCACTACCAGATATTGCAATATTCTCACCAGTTAATGTCACCTCTTTAGCAGACAAATCACTGGCCACAGTGTTCTGTGCTAAACGATCGATAGCAAGCTTCTTATCTGTGATATTAAAGGCCGTACCATGACGATCTTCTTTATAATCTTGCTCAGTCGAAAAACCATTACTGATATTGACATCGCCTACCGCACGCGCCTGTAACTTATCGCTAGCTTTAATGCCACTTGCGGTAACATTGATATTACCCTCAGCATTTATAGTCGCGTCTTTGGCATTAATTTGACTGCCAACCTGCGTTGTTTGACCTTTATTATCAATATGGGTCTCACCACCACCAATACCGCCCCAGTACTTATAGTCTTCCTCATTTGTTTGACGATTGGTGGTATTACTACCGGCTACTGTCAAATCTTTAGCGCTATTTAGTGTGGCTGTATCAGCAGTTAATTGAACCCCTTCTAAACGCTGCTCCCCACCGCTCGTTAAGCTTACGCTATTGCCGGAAATATCAGTCTGATATCCTTTTTGGGTCGCTTGTGTAATGTCATGTGAGCCTGTTTTCAAATCGGCAGTTTCACGAGCATAACGATTAATAGCGCTATGTGAATCTTCACTATGTTCATTGGTAGCAACCAAATCATTACCAGAATTTAAGGCAACATTTGACCCTTTAATGGTTGCTCCAGCAAGTTTAAGATCTCCTGCTGAGTTAACATTAATACCCTCTGCAGCGTTAAGCTGTGATTGATGATATTGCTGACTCTTATCAAGGGTTTCATTTTCATTAAACCACAGACCTTTAGCATTACGCGCCGTTGCACTATCGGTATGGGTAGTTGTTACACCACCAACTTCGATATTGCTACCTGTCGCATTAATATTAGTCGCATCAATTTTACTGCCTTTAACGACCACATTGTTTCCGCTAAGCGCAACATTACCGCCATTAATAGACGACCCTTTAAAGTTTTCGACTTCTTTATAGCCTGAGTTGGTTAACGTGACATTGTCTTCAAGCTTCTGTTGATTTTGATCCAAATCTACGCGGGATGTTTGTACTTCCCCGCCAATAGAAAGTTGTTTGTTACCGGCAAGTGAGACATTATTAGCTGAAATTTGGCTATCCGAAACTTTTAGGGTATCTGCAGCAGCATCAAAGTCTTGAGCAGCATTGAATTGACCTTGTAAAGTTTGGGTGGCATCCGTATCGGTATTATGCAGGCGAATACGGCCAGAGTTCATGCTTCCTAAGATTTGACCATCTAAAGTCACATGCGGCTGTGATCTTTCATGGCTGCTGACATCAAGTGTGTCGTAGTCAATATTATTACGACCAGAAATAACATTAATTGCTTCAGAAGACTTAATATTGCCATTGATATCAACCTTAGGAGCAAGTAGATCCAAACGCTGATTACCATTTATGTCACCACTTAAAGCAAGTGTTTTACTAGTGCGATCGCCGACGCTAAAACCTGCCAAACGGTCTTCTGCTATCGTAGGGGTACCCACTACCAAAGACGCACGATTGGTATTAATAAACCCTATATCTTTACCCGTAATACCATTTGGGTTAGCCAACACATAGTCAGCAGCCATCCCAAATACTTCTTGTTGCCCTAACAATAATGAAGGATTTTTACTGACTACTTCATTAAGAATAATCGATGCCGTGCCTTTTAAATTACTGTTAGCATCAAGTTGACCGGCAAGCTGGGATTGACCGGATTGCAGTGAGTTATTTAATACTGCCCCTGATTTACTAACGTTAAAATCTTTATATTGGTTATGAGAAAGGCCTTTGGCATTAGGATTGGCAATATTAACCACATCCACGTCGCCCACTTTACTCACGCTAGTTTGCCCTACTGGTCTAATATTATCAGCCAGTGCAGTGACACTTAGCATTGGCAGTACCAAGGCTAGACTAACTGCACTTGCAATTCGACCCTGAGAAGAAAGTTTAAAAACTTTTTTAGTATTCATAATCGCGCCCTATTTAATAAAACTGATTTACTTAACCCAACTCGTTAATTTGCCCAAACTAACGGGGGAAATGCGCAATCGAAACCCTTGTAGTAAAGGTTTTCGACCTTAGACTTTATTTATAAATTTGTAATAAAATCAAGGCAATATCTATATAATCAGATAAATATGACAATCCTATTACAGATGAAATTTTGGTTACACTTACTGTTCATATCATAAATAACGCTTACTTAATTGAGGGTTAGTCTCGTCTTAAGCTAACAACTTATTCTTATTAAGTAGGCAAAAGCTATACCAACTTTTAATGTTTTAAATATATAAATAAAAAAAACCACTTCTAGAGTCCTAAAAGTGGCTCTTATAATCTAATAAAAGTTTTAGATAAAATGTATCGCTGTTTAAAATATTAGACTTACTTATTTTTACTTTGTTTTACATTAGATTTGTTTAATGCATATATAATAATTTATGGAATGATTCTTTAGCAGGGTGGCTGTATAAAATTAACTATAAGAACATATGTCACAGGATCAAAGTATGGAAAACGTTTCCAATAAAGACACGAAGTCGGTTGACAGCCTCGTTACGATATTAGAGAGGCACTCAATGCAGTGTCATTGTGGTGGTTTAGCCCCGCCCCCGCCTGCTGCTATTGAGGGTCACTCATATAAGTGCCTGACCTGTCATGAAAGCCAAGAAGGAATTAATTATAATTTCAATAGATTAATACCTAGCCTTTCCGAGTTTAAGAACTCATCGTCCAAACCCAGTAATGAAATAGACTGCTTTAACCAAGCGATAGAAACATTACGTGTCAAAAGTCCCGTCATCAACACCTCTTCTAATAAATTAAAAAAATTATGGAAACGACTAAAACATTAAAGCACTCTTTTCTCAAATAGGAATTAATTGTCTAATTGATATGTAGCTACAAATAATTTTATTTTCTATCTTTATACTAGCCCTATAAAAAAAGCCACCTCAATGAGGTGGCTTTTTTTTATTTTATCAAATCTACTGGTTTTACTTGATTAAGTGCGATGACAAATTAAGCTTGCTCAACGCCTTTCATGGTTAGTTTAATACGGCCACGGTTATCAACGTCTTGTACCAACACATTGATTTCCTGACCTTCACTTAGATAATCAGAAACATTTTCTACACGCTCATCAGAGATTTGTGAGATATGCACCAGACCATCAGTACCTGGTAATACAGTGACGAAGGCACCAAAATCTACCACGCGTGCTACTGTACCTTTATATACTTTACCCACTTCTACTTCGGCAGTGAGGGCTTCAATCTGACGAATGGCTTCTTTAGTAGCCGCTTTATTTTCACCAAAGATACGGATAGTACCATTGTCATCGATATCGATAACTGCACCAGTATCTTCGGTTAGCTGACGGATAGTCGCGCCGCCTTTACCGATCACGTCACGAATCTTGTCAGAGTTGATTTCGATTACCGCATAGTTAGGCGCATGAGCATTAATCTCAGTGCGGCTGCTTGGCAGTACTTCATTCATTGCATTTAAGATATGGATACGGCCCGCATGAGCTTGCTCAAGCGCTTTTTCCATAATGTCAGCAGTGATACCTTCAATTTTGATATCCATCTGTAATGCAGTGATACCGTCTTTTGTACCGGCTACTTTAAAGTCCATATCGCCTAAATGATCTTCGTCACCTAATATGTCTGATAATACAGCAAAACGATCGCCTTCTTTAACCAGACCCATGGCAATACCTGCCACTGGCGCTTTCATTGGCACACCAGCGTCCATTAGCGCAAGACTGGCGCCACATACTGAAGCCATTGAAGAAGAGCCATTTGATTCAGTAATTTCTGATACCACACGGATTACGTATGGGAAGCGGTCGCTGTCTGGAAGCATGGCTTGAACACCACGACGGGCTAAACGACCATGACCGATTTCACGGCGCTTAGGCACACCTTCACGGCCTGTCTCACCTACTGAGAAGTGTGGGAAGTTATAATGCAGCATGAAATGATCTTGGATAGTGCCTGCCAATGAGTCAATTAGATTCACGTCACGTGAATTACCTAAAGTCGTGGTAACCAATGCTTGAGTTTCACCACGGGTAAATAAGGCAGAACCATGCGTGTAAGGTAATACGCCTACTTGAATATCTAGAGCACGTACTGTGTCTA
>Ga0208302_100405_pt1 | contig 10344 bp, 11 predicted proteins | sample 29_taG_FD_184103 | JGI IMG/M metagenome (GOLD analysis project Ga0208302, IMG submission 184103) | Marine viral communities from Cariaco Basin, Caribbean Sea - 29_WHOI_OMZ (SPAdes) (version 2) | ecosystem: Environmental > Aquatic > Marine > Oceanic | place: Caribbean Sea: Cariaco Basin... | reverse complement strand
TCCACTCGGCGCAAGAATCGATAAGCGGCCTCAAGCTTTTCATAGGTTTCATCATCAATAAAGTCAAAATCATTTAACGCTTTCATTGCTTTCAAACAAGATTTGACTTCAAGCTGAGAGTGACGACCGCCATAAATTAGCTGAAAGGCCTGCACTACGAACTCAATATCACGAATACCACCGGCACCTAATTTGATATTGTCTAAGTCTTCACGCTGTGCTACTTGGTTTTGGATAAGCGATTTCATTTCTCGCAAGGCAGCAAAGGCGCTGTAGTCCACGTAATATCTGAACACGAAAGGTTTAACAATATCTTCAAGATCATCAGCAAAGGCGTCATCTACTTCATTCACAATACGCGCTTTTAACCAAGCAAATCTTTCCCAAGCTCGGCCATGTGCTGAAAAATACTTATCCAATGCGGTTAAATGTATCGCTAAATCACTGCCCTCACCCCAAGGTCTGAGGCGCATATCAACCCTGAACACAAACCCTTCAGCAGTACAAGTATCTAGTATCTTGATAATACCCTGGCCCAAACGAATCATAAAGCGCTTATTGTCGATACACTTAGTGCCTTTTGACTTATCACCGTCTGTCTCACCTCTGGCCCGATGTACGAAGATGAGGTCAATATCGCTCGACAAGTTAAGCTCTTGCGCCCCAAGTTTACCCATAGCAAAAATAGCCATATCGTCAAATTGACGCTGACCTTTACTGTCAATATAAGTGGGACGACCGTAACGCTCGACCAACTGCTCCCAAACATACTCTTTGGTAAAGTTAATGCAGTTATCGGCAAAGTCTGATAATTCTGAAGTTAATTTTTCTAAGGAGATAATACCTAGCGCATCTTGCCATATCCAGCGTAGCATCAATAATTCACGCAAACGCCGTAGACCACGCATAACACCAGCTTCATCGGCCCGTTTTAGCTCATCATCTAGTCCATCATCCAAGGTATAATCGTCAATCAAATCACTGATTTGCTGACGTGTCAAAAATTGGCTTAAAGGATAACTGGTTAGAAAGTTTTGGCAAACAGATTGTTTTTGCTGCCATATTTGATAGGCAAAAGGACTGGCTAATTTTAGAGTTTGGATTTGCTCAGCCGTTATCTTCTCAGGGGTGGACGATAAAGCCTCTTGGGCAAAGGTGGCGGCAAAGCTATTGTCAGATGGCATGATGTGGCACGACTCCTTAAAAGTGCTAGTGTGCTATTAGCCTACCACATAAAAAGAAGTTATAAGATGACTGTTAGTGTTAAATTTTTATATCCTTGTATCAAAAAAAACATTTCCTAAGTATATGAATTTCAGCGTAATATAGAAGGTTATTCATCTGAGAGTGTTATCTAACCCTCTATTTAAGCGTCTAATATTAAAGGTGAAAACATCAAAAATTAATAGCATTAGACATTAGTAAAACTAGAAATTAATAAAATTGGGTCATTACTAGGATTGGTTTGTTAGTAAGCCAATGCAACTCATTTAGCCAGTGATTTAAAACTTTATAAAACAGGTAAGCTTTGTTCAATAACGCCATAAACATTAGGCGCCCATAACGATAGGCCATAGCCAATGGCGGCACCGATGATGACATCAGTTGGATAATGCAAACCTAATACCATACGTGATAAAGCAACCAAAAAGGTAAACGGCAACATGATAGGCAATAGCTCAGGGAAGTAACTGCCTAAGGTAGCGGTAAACAATACTGCTTGCAGGGTATGGCCGGATGGAAAACTAAAGACATCCAACGGACGCTCACCGAGCACGATTACTTGGTGTACTTGGTAAGGTCTGGGGCGTACTGTCTTGACTTTTAACACCTTGTATACCGCTAAACCTAAGGTACTTATCAAAATTGTGGTGGTTAAAGGTAGTACTGCTTCCCACCCGTAAAAGGCCAAAGCTCCTAACATCATCGCATACCAAAACCAACCGTCGCCCAATCTACTAATCATTTTAAAAAATGTGGCAATGGCATAATTGGTCGAATAGCGATTGATATGGATACATACGCTGGTATCCCAAGAAATGAAATAATTGGCATACACCGCTAACGCCGGGCTACGAGAAATCAAAGTGAATATAGGGCTGGGGACGACTTTAGGCGTCAACTTAGTGTTCAATGATTGCTTAGATTTATCTGTTTTCAAGACTTATCTCCTTAGTTTATAGCTTAATTGAATCGAACATTTTGTATGGCTCGATTGCTTTAGTAGTGCTATATCACAATCTAATCTGACTAAGCTGTTGGCTCTCATTTAACTGAACGCTTGCCAGTATAACTTATTGATAGTATTAGTTTTTACTCTTTATAACACCTCTTAATTGGTCGTATATTTTCAATTACAAATAGCATTATTATCCATGTTGATGATTTATGACTGATAACTGTGTTTAGAATGGTTTAGAGCCTCATAAAACATGGTTAGCATCTGCTCAGCAGGACGTTGCCAAGAATAACCTTCAACAGATTTAGCAGCCTGTAACCCTTGCTCTTTTAGCAATTGCATTTTTGGTAAGTTAGCAACTTTTTCAATAAATTGTTTTTCATCACCAACGCTTATCAATTTGCCACTCTTTTCAGTAACCAACATGCCGGCAGCCGCGTCATCGAAGGCATAAACCGGCAAGCCGCTGGCCATGGCCTCAACCACCACATTACCGAAAGTTTCGACTTGGCTGGCAAAAACAAAAACATCACCACTTGCATAATGCTTTGATAAGTCTTGGCCTGTTTTTGCACCGGTAAATATAATGTCATCTTTACTGTCAGCGGCTAAAGATTGAAGGCGTGATTTATCAGGACCATCACCTACTATTACCAATTTAACCGCTCTTTGTAACTGCTCTCGCTGTAAGGCTTTGAAGCTTCTAATCACTAAATCCACGCCTTTTTCAGGAGACAAACGGCTTACCATAACCAGGACGGTATGCTGATTGTGAGCTCCCCATTGTGCCCTTAATGACTCACTACGATGTTTAGGGTTAAAACGCTCTAAATCAACGCCGCGTCCGACCTCATATAACCGCTTGAATCCTAAACAATCTAGATCATTAAATGTTTTTTTACTGGGAACGCAGGTGGCTTTCGAGGCATTATGAAACCATTTAAAATAAGCCATCAATGGTCTGGCTAAGACACCAAGCCCAAAGTGACGGCTAAAGTCATGAAACTGGGTGTGATAACCACTAGTTACAGTAATGTTCAAATGCTTAGCAGCTAACAAAGCCGCCAAACCTAATGGACCTTCTGTAGCAATATGGACCACATCAGGCTGTAAGTGCTGCAATTGTTTTTTAATTTTGAAATAAGCGGGCGAACCAAACTGTAAATCTGAATATTTAGGTATCGAGATACCTTTTACCTGTAAGTCGTTTTTGATGATTGGCTTAACTAGAGGACATGCAGGTGTCGTATTTGTGTCACTAATCATTTGGCTGTTTTGAGCCTGATTGTCTCGAGAGTCAGAAGTACTTAAAGCCAACTCTTGTCTTGGCTTAGGCCTTAACAAACTAATTTGATGTCCCTTTAAAGCCAATTGAGTCATTAATTGACCTAAACTCATGGCCACGCCATTAACTTCTGGCGACCAAGTTTCGGTGACTAATAAAATATGTAATGGCTTAGAATAGACAGAGATGTTGGCTGGAGCATGTGAGCCAACCTGTACCGAGGTATGAGTTTGTAAGTCCATTAAAGGATCATGAACTTTTGCTCTCATGTTAATGAGTGGCTTCATTTGGCTGATTTCTATGCCGTCGCTACTACTGATGCTTTGCTTTAGCATAATGCCCTCTACTTTTTTGTACTGAGTTAAATTACTTTTTGACTTAAACTTAACTTTAAAGAAAAGATTTGACACTTTTATTGCGTTTCAATCACAGTTTGATGACATTAACTTAAAAACACATAAGTTAATCCAAGCTTAAAAATAGAAGTTATAAGTCGATGCTATAAGTAAAAGTACCTACTGTCAGCATACCTCTTGTAAAATACGCTATAGCCCTAATCATGTATAATTAAATAGAGTTGATATCTTACCCTTCCTATAAATTCATTCAGATTGATGTGCTTATGACGACTGCAAATACGCTATTATTGATTAACGTGGACCCTAGCCAGAGCATAGCTTGGCATGCCTATCGCTATGCGAAGGCTTTTTTAGAGAGTGTTGCAAATAGTGATGATAAACCGCAGCTTAGTATCTTTTTTTATGGGGAAGCGGCGAATACAGGTAATGCTCTACGTTGGCAAACCGCAGACAGACAAAGCTTGACTCAATTATGGACACAGCTTAGCGAAGATTATCAGCTTAAACTGCCCATTTGTGTGAGTACCGCTTTGACTCGTGGCGTGACTGATGAAGAAAATGCGCGTCGTCATAAATTAGAAGGAGCCAACCTAGCAGCGGGCTTTGAATTAGTAGGTTTAGGCGAATTAGCACAGCAGTTTTCTGTGGCAGAAAAGGTAGTCACATTTTAGCTCTTCTGTTGTACGTCTATCCAAACGTCACTAACGGACAAACAAGCAAATAGAATAAAAAACGACTCAATAAAGAAAAAGGAAGATTTGTGTCAATACTTATCCGATTAACCACAGCCACCGAACTGGCAACTTACGAAGGCTGCGCTCTGGCTTTAACTTTGGCAAGCTTTGGTCATGATGTACAGCTTATGCTGAGTAGTTCAGTATTTGGTATTCTAATGCAGCCAGAGAGCCGCCTACATGGCATGATTAAATCTTTGGATTTATATGATATTCCACCGGCATGGCTACCAGATGATGTATTTAGCAGTTGGATATTTGGTATGGTGCCTTCAGAGGTATCAAAGCAAATTGATTTTATTCCGGAAGACTTTGATTCTAATAAGTTTCAGCAAGTCTTTTCGTTTTAACACCTAGTACTTTGAAAGTTATTATTTTAAAACTTAGTGCCTTAGAAGTTTTTAACTGAAAAACTCATGCCTTAGAAATTATTACATTGAGACTTTTGCCTTTAAAATCTATTGTGTTAAGACTCACTGCATTTACAACCTATTACTATTACTATTACTATTGCCTTTAAAGCCCATTAAGAGCCACCTTATGTCTACTTTATTTCAAATACATGCCCCTATGAATACCCTAAAAGCCATGGTTAGAGAAATGGCGCCTCTTTGGCACTCGGGCGATAGCATACTATTAATGGCAGAGACTACTGGTTATATTACTTGGCTAAAAGCATATATTGACGAGTTAAATTACGACGAGGAGTTGGGCGCGCGTATTGATAATATTGCCTCAATATACGTATTAGAAGATGACGTCAATCAGTTGAATGAAAGTGCGAGAGAGAATACAGATTTTTCTAAAGTTAATCTTATTAACGATAAACAGTGGGTGGAATTGACCCAGAAGGTTGATAGAGTGATTACCCTTAACTCACTTAGCTAAGCGTTTTGACACTATGTGTGCGATGAATATACCAATAATATTGACCCAGTTTATTATCAGTATTGAATAATTCCTAATAGCTAATTTCTATAGCTGCCCATAAGTAATGAGCGAACCATGACTAAATCTTCTGACCTTAATAGCCTTTCTACTACGACCTCAAAGTCACCACGATCCTCAACAGCAACCTCATCTTCGGCCATTGACTCCAATAGTTTAACCGTAGATGAGGGCTCGGTTTTAGAGCTTGATGAAGAAGGTCATCTGGTAGATCATACTCAATGGACTCCAGCAGTCGCCCAACAGCTTGCTGACACTTTATCGGTAACGTTGACTGACCGTCATTATCAGATTTTGCAACAAGTCAGGGCGTTTCATGATGAGTTTAATCACCCCCCTTCTACCCGCCCCTTAATTAAGTATTTGATGAAAACTCTACCAGATATGGATATCAGCAATCAGCAGCTACAACAGATTTTTAATACCGGATTGGTTGCCCGCCATGTCAATCGCATAGCGGGACTACCTAAACCACCAAACTGTCTATAAGCTCTTTTTTAAGAAATTTACTTTTTTTAGAAAAGCTGAATTGCTGACGTTTATTTACTATTTTGGGTCGTAAGGGGTTAATTCGGTATAGCCTGTACTGCGACCTTCATCACCGAAGAATCCTTGCTGACGCCACACTTCATATAAGCAAATACTGATACTATTGGCCAAATTTAAGCTACGTGAATCCGGTAGCATGGGCAATCTTAGCCAGTTATCCGCACCAATATCTTCACGAATATCGTCTGCCAATCCCGCTGTTTCTGAGCCAAATACCAAAGCAATATTTTCTTGCTGTGAATCTTCATTACTAGAACTAAAGTCGTATTCATAAAAAGGATGACTTAATTTAGTGGTTAAGGCCACCATACGCTCACAGCCTGCTGCTTTTAATGCCTCTTTGGCTACTTGCCAATTTTTGTGCACCTTCATATTGGCATATTCATGATAATCCAGACCAGCACGGCGTAACTTCTTATCTTCTAAGTCAAAACCTAAAGGTTCAACCAAATGCAGCTGTGCCCCCGTATTTGCGCACAAGCGAATGGCACTGCCAGTATTATTAGGAATTCGTGGATGCACCAATACAATATGAATGGTCATAGGATTCTGCCCTTATCAATCTATTTAAAATAATTTCTTTGAGATAATTGTAAAAATTAATTTCAAATTTACAATTCTATGACAGTTTTAGTCAAATTACACACATTAATATGTTGTCGATTCCCTTCAAATTAATATACTATGTAATTAAGGATAACGCTTATGTTGCTGTAATGACGTAATTAACCTTAAGTATTACAAAGATTTTTTAAAGCTGACATTTTTCAAACATAATGTTGGCTTAAAAGCTTTTAAAAAGTTAATTGATTTTTGTTTAATACTTAATGTTTAGTACTGAACACATTGCTGCATGACTTTATTCTTATCACTTTATGATAAATTTTTAGCATTTCTTTCGATCTTATTAAGGACTCAGTATGAAAAAGTTAGCTTTCGCATCTTTAACTGCATTAATCGTATTATCTGGTTGCAACACTTTCAAAGGCTTTGGTCAAGACGTTTCTAAAGCTGGCGACGGCGTAACTAAAACTGCTGACAAAGTAGAACAAAAGATCTAATTTTTTAACTTAGATTTTATATCAGAGCGAATATATATTTTTAGGATGGTAGGTAAGTAATATACCCCTTTTAAATTTATATGAGTGATGGTCTAAAAATAAAAGCTCACTTTTTAGTGGGCTTTTATTTTTTTGAGCATTTGTTTTTTAGGCTTTATCTTTTATATAGCAATTCTTAAAGTAATGGTTTTTTCTCTGTTGGAACGTATATATTTACTTAGTTATGCCGCATAAATATTATATCGACGGTGACAAATGTTAATTTGGAATATTCTCATAACTTGGCATTCGAATAAAAGTTGTTATAATCAGCATGAAATTTAAAACTATTACAAATCAATGCTCTTTATTGAGCTTATAACGGAGAATAGAATGGCAGATTTTAACGTAATTTTAGATGCAGGCGATGTTGACGGCGGCGAAATCAACGTTGTGGTTGAGATTCCTACAGGCAGTAACCATAAAATCGAATGGAACCGTGAACTGGGTGTGTTTGAATTAGATCGTGTAGAGCCTGCTATTTTTGCTAAGCCATGTAACTATGGTTTTATTCCACAAACTCTTGATGAAGATGGCGATGAGCTTGATGCCTTAATCATCACTGAACAGCCACTAACTACTGGTATCTTCTTAAAAGCAAAAGTTATCGGTGTTATGAAATTTGTTGATGATGGTGAAGTTGATGATAAAGTAGTTGTGGTGCCTGCAGATGACCGTAATAACGGCAATGCTTACAACAGCTTAGAAGACCTTCCAAAACGTCTAATTGAGCAATTAGAGTTCCATTTCAGCCATTATAAAGACCTGAAAAAAGCAGGTACCACCGTGGTTCAATCTTGGGGTGATGCTGCTGAAGCCAAAGAAGTTATCAAAGAAGCTATTCAGCGCTGGAAAGACAAATAATCAAGACCTGGTCTTAATTTAGACCTATTGATTGCAAAAAAGCACTTTGATTCGTAGTCAAAGTGCTTTTTTTATATTATTTTGAGTGACCAATCTATAATCCGTTTATAATTGGCTGATAGAATTGGCCCTATACAATTGGTCTTAGTAATGGGTTTGCATGAAAAGTAGCTGATATCCTATGTCGCTACCCTATTCCAATGACATCCTATCCTTCAATGTTTGAATAAGAGTTCTCTATGTCTAATAACACGCCTACTAAACTGCCAAAGCACATTGCTCAAATGGTCGAAAAAAACAATCTGGTATTGGCCATCAAAACACTGTCTGAAGAACAAAATATTAGCATGGGTGAAGCCAAAGACCTTATTGATAGCTATGAGGAAAACTTAAAACAACAGCAGACCAAAAAAGTTGAGGCAATCAACCAGAAACAACAAAAGAAAAATGCTGCAAAAGGAACTACCTCTACCCTGCCGGTTAAGGAAAATCCAAAGTTACAAGCGTTAAATAATGGTTTAGATGAGCGCTTAGAGACTATGGGATATAAAAAACCTGCGGTACCTTATTGGGTTAAGCGTGTTTTTATTATCCTTTTAATCATGGCTGTGCTTAGCTTTCTGTTTTGGCAATTAATGCCTTCATAAACACCTTGATAAACGTCTAACCTTTTATAAAATATTATTGTATTGGGTACAGGGCACCAGATTATGAGGACTGATTTTTGAACTGCTCATAACCTGTCAGACGCTTCTGTTCATTCTCATTGAACATCTTCTGTTCTAACGCCTTTATTTGTTGTTGCTTGACCTCTTGACTGATATTAGAGCCATTAATTTTTTGCTTTTGCTGTTGATAACGCTCAAAACGGTGGTCAAAGTCTTGGTTTTGCTGATCTAAGACGGCCAATCGTTCTGCCGCCTCTACTCCCACAAGTTCAGTGCGCATTTCAAACAACTGACTCTCATCAGCGCCTGTTTTTTTCATTTGCTCAGTACGTATCATCAGCTGGTCTATATTGGCCTGTTGCTCAGCTTGCTTTTTAGTCAAAGACTCAGGCAAACGCTTTAGATAAGCCTGCTTCGCTTTTTGTTTTTCGGATGCTGACAACGACTTATCTTGGGCTATTTCTATCATTTGCTTATTATAGGCATGCAATTGGTCTTCAGTGCCAAAAAAAGCAGCCTGAACTTCTGAATTAAACAGCTGACTTCGTATCTGCTTTACCTGCTTTTGTTGTCGCTCAAGTGCTGCTAAATCCATCTTGCCTTGAGCCGTTTCTTGCAAACTTTTAACATCATTGATAGGTTTAGTCGGTGAGCCTTGAATCGCTGAGACCTGCTTGAGATAAGCTTGGTACTGATGGTAAAGCTTTAATGCTTCACTTGCTGCAGGCTGCGGCGTGGTATTTAAAATATAAGCCTCTACCCGTGCATCGATGGTCTTCGTATCTTCCTCACCTAACGCAGAAAGAAAGTAATCAAATAAACGTCTTAAACCTCGAGTGGGCACCAACTGCTCTTCATCAGTAATGATGATTTCACCATCCACCTGCGTACCTTGTAAAGATTTAGGTAACTGCTCAGTACCTGTAATAAACTTATCAGGCGTATATGCTAAGTCCTCAATTATTGTATCTGAGCCGTCCTCTAAAGCAGAACCACTGGACTGGGTAGGTCGGATAGTCGCCTCATTAGCCGTTGGCTCAGTGTCGTCTTTTTTTGCTCCTAATTTTACAATTAGTCCCAATATTAGTAACACCGCCAGCATAGTCAGCCCTGCCAGCAACAGCCATAACCCTTTGCGAGTAGGCTTATTTGTCATAGTCATTACCCATGGTTTTGTGCTCTTATTTTCTAACGAGGCGTTTTGTTCTATTTTATCAAGACCTATCCGAGCAAGACCTACTTTGCTATGTAAACTCGTTATAACCCTTGATTTTTTAAGCGATTGACTTGGCTGCGATACACTGAAACTGGGTCGACTTCCCCCCAAGCTACCAAACCTATGAACTGATTAGTCGAGTCTAAATGGTTCATCTTATAATCATCACGAATCACATAGCCTAGACGGCTAGAACAAGCAGAGACCAAACCATCATTGGCATCTCCTTTGTCAAAAGTACGTGAGGTTAAGGCCAGCAAATAATCTGTCGGATCGAGTCCATTGGTTATCGTACCTACGCCACTAAAAGAATAGTAAGGAATGCCATTAACCACAAACTCTTTCGGCGGTTGCCCACAATATTCACTGGGCATGGCGGCGGGATACTTACGGTTATAATAGTTGGTCATGTAATCAGTAGTAAGTCCCGTCGCCGCTTTTA
>Ga0208302_100402_pt1 | contig 10435 bp, 6 predicted proteins | sample 29_taG_FD_184103 | JGI IMG/M metagenome (GOLD analysis project Ga0208302, IMG submission 184103) | Marine viral communities from Cariaco Basin, Caribbean Sea - 29_WHOI_OMZ (SPAdes) (version 2) | ecosystem: Environmental > Aquatic > Marine > Oceanic | place: Caribbean Sea: Cariaco Basin | collected... | reverse complement strand
GCTTTTTCTTGAGCTGCTTTTTCTTGAGCTGCTTTTTCTTGAGCTGCTTTTTCTTGAGCTGCTTTTTCTTGAGCTGCTTTCTCTTGAGCTGCTTTCTCTTGAGCTGCTTTCTCTTGAGCTGCTTTCTCTTGAGCTGCTTTCTCTTGAGCTGCTTTCTCTTGAGCTGCTTTCTCTTGAGCTGCTTTCTCTTGAGCTGCTTTCTCTTGGGCTGCTTTTTCTCGGGCTGCTTTTTCTCGGGCTGCTTTTTCTCGGGCTATCCGATCAATCAAACGCTGATGTTCATTGCTATCGATAATTGGTGTCAAATCTTTTGTAGTAAGAGTTTCTGGCTCAACGACTGGCTCAACTTTTAATTCAGGAACAGGTTTTGTCTGAGACTCGGTATCCTTGGTGAGCTGCGGTTCTGGATCAGGTTTATTGAGCCGTTGGGTTTTCTCTAATGGCTCAGGCTCAGCATGTGACTCGGATTTAGTTTGAGGTTTAGTGTCTTCAGGTTTTGGCTTAGGGCGTGGTTCAGGTTTGGGCTCATTTTGAGGTTTAGTTTGTGGTTTAGTCTCACTGTTTTTCGGTTGCTCAGTAGCTGGTATTGGCTGTGGTACCGGAGTAGGCTGTTCTATTTCTTTTGGCAGCTCAGCTTTTGGCATAGGTTCAGGCGTTTCTTCTAATGATAATAACTGTATTTCCATCGGCTTTATTTCTTCTGGTTTTTCTACTATTTGCTCTGGCATTTGCATATGAGTTAATGCCGCTGCAATACCTATATGCAAGGCCAATACGGCAATAACAGTAGCAGTATTCACTTTAATAAGGCTAGATTTGTCGCTGGTTCTTTTTGTCATATAAATAAAGCCAGGTTTATGGGAGGAACACAGTTATCTAATAGAGGGTGAATTAATAGGTCACTTAATAAACAATTACTTAATAGGTCAATTAACACATAGCACCTTAGCAGACTTACATCATTGTAAAACTTGAATTTATCCGTTTTATTGATACCTATTTTTAAGCGCAAATATTACAATAAAAGCCTCTTAATGTAAATAAGAATTATTATTATTTACATTCCTGATTGAGGTTTATCGTTTTCAGAGTCTTAGTAAGAATGATAAATTGTTGCAATACAAAATATTTCAAACATCGAGGTACTGTATCTAATATACTAAGTCTATGAAAGAAACTAATGTTATAATATAACATAACTCTTATTCTATGTTGATTTTATTTTGCATGCATTCTGCCTGCTTGCACTACCTTCCGACTGGCACTTTTCTTACATTTTGGCTACTTTTTATGTTGCCATACTATGCAAGAGGGAATTTACTTTATGCCAGGATCACAAGATAGACATGATAGAATAAGCACCTAGGAATCATTTAAGTATTTATTATTGTTTAATATTTTGAACTCAGTATGGTTACTGATTATTGGAATTTTTATCATGTTTACCCCCGCTACCACCCGTTTTATTAAAACCTTAAGTACCTCTGCCCTTTTGTGCCTACCCCTTATGGCTACCGCTGCTGCCCCTCCTCAGAAATGGCAGTTAAATCCGTCAAAGACCAAAGTCAACTTTGAGGTTTCTTACCTAAAAAATGCCATTATTAAGGGTAAGTTCAAGAAAATGGAAGGGGTTATCAATTATGATGAAACCAAACCTCAAAATACTGAGATACGCTTTACCGTCTATACTGATAGTATTGATACTGACCTTAAGCCGCGTGACTACTTTATCCGTAGAAAAGAGCTATTAAATACCCAGCAGTACCCTACCCTAAAATTTGTCTCTACCAAGGTTAAACTAATTAATCCACGAGAAGGTTTTGTTACTGGAAATTTCACCGCACTGGGCCAAACCAAACCGATGACCGTTAAAGTAACTTTAACCGATGCCAATGCTCAGAGTACTGCCTTAAATTTTAAGGCCACTGGAGTAATCAACCGCCATGATTATGGGGTAACAGCATTCCCTGGCATATTTGGTACTACCATTCCCATTACCATTTCAGGTGAGCTTATTCCGGCAAAATGACACTGTTGAAAGTCAAACTACTCTAAATCCGTACCAATCAGTCTGAATCAGTCTGAATCAGTCAGAATTAAAACGAAGAGTTTGGCTGAGTTAAAAACTCTAACTCCTCAGCAGTAGACTGTCGACCTAAAATCTCATTACGATGAGGATAACGGCCGAAGCGATCGATAATAACTTTATGACGGATTTCGAAGCCATAAACTTCTTCGTTAGTATATTGCTTAAACAGTTGTTCTGCTTGCTCATGGATGAGCTTTGACTCGCTATGCATATAAGGCATTAATAACAATTGACGTGCCTCCACACTGTCTAGCTGTTGCAATACCCCTGCTGCTACTGCCTCTTGAGCCAACACCAAAGCCATTTTATCTTGTGCAAAAGCCTTCGCAGTATCGCGATAGATATTCCTCGAAAACTGGTCTAGTACAATAATCTCTGCCAGACGACCTTCGGGATGCTGTCGCCAAGCAAACAACTCTGCTCTTGCAGCACGCTCTAAAGTAGTCTTAAAACGCTGTGTGAGCAACTCATCGAATGCTTTATCTTTTTCAAAAAACTTCTGAGTTCCTACTTCTTGAAAACAAAAATCTATAATCTGCTGATACATATTTCACCTTATGTCATTTAGTATTTATCATTAGCTTAATGGCGACTATTAATAGTCGTGTTAGTAGTTAATAGTTAACATTTAATAGCCATATTAACAAGAAGCATTTATTGCTCGCAAAAACTCACTTACAGTGCGCTCCTGGTAGCTGTATAAAAATGAAGATTTCCACCCAAATTCATTAGGTTATCTGTATTATAAGGTGTGATTATGATTGAATATTATTTGATGACCTTAACCGAATTAGCGTGCTTTAATCTGCTTAATATAAAATAAATCATTTTTGAATTTGGAGATATCATGAATAACCCTAATTTAGATAACCGTACCGCCCTCGGCACAACCAAAACTATCATCACTAAACTGTCAAAAACCAAACAACTTGGTCTAGTGGGTCTTTGCTCTTCCATACTGGCATTAGCGGCCTGCCAGCCCGCCTCTAACGAGAGTACTAAAGAATCTGATACTCAAGTTAATACCGAAGCTCCAAAGGACGGCCATAACAATACAGATCATGATGATAGCCACAATGTTCATAATACTAATGATGAACACAACAATCATGACATGACTATGCCCGTTGCCAGTACAGACTTCGGTAAAGAATATATAGACAGTATGGATGACATGCATGAAGATATGACCGAGGGCAGTCAAGCCAACGATGCAGATGTGGCATTTGCCAAGGGTATGATACCTCATCATGAAGGTGCAGTAGATATGGCCGAAATCCAACTTAAGTATGGTAAAGATCAAACGATGCGCAAGCTGGCAGAAGATATTATTGCTGCCCAGGGATCTGAGATTAAACAAATGGAGGGTTGGCTAGAGGCTCATCCAGATACTGAGGAGCAAGACTATACCAAAGGCATGCATAAAGCTTATCGCGACAGTATGAAATCGATGCATGAAGACATGATGCAAGGCGTCCTAAGTGAAGATGCTGACATGGCGTTTGCCAAAGGCATGTTACCTCACCACCAAGGTGCTGTAGCCATGGCTGAGGTGCAAATAAAGTACGGTAAAGACAAGCAAATGAGAAAACTAGCTCAGGACATCATCGATGCCCAAAAGTCTGAAATAAATTTAATGCAAAACTGGATCAACCAGCACTCTTAACTTATAACGCTCTTAAATTATAAATGAGGGGCTATGTTTTGACTGCTTTTCTAAATAAACCGAGGTTTGATTAATATCAGGCCTCTTTTTTTATTTCCTTGAGTTCATAGATTCATATCTGGCCTAGCTATTTATACTCCCCTTATGGCCCTCCTTACTTTATAACCGCCCTTTATATCTACTCTTTATACCCGTTCTAATTGCTCCTGTTTAAGCCGATACCTTGTATTCTTATAACTTACTGTTAATATACCCCCCAAAATTAGTTATCAGTTAACTAGAACAAAGCAACTAGTTTTAAATTTCAATTCAACTGCTGTACAGCAGATAGTTTTAATAGGAATATAAAAAATATGAGTAGCTCGATTTTAAAGGCCATTAGTTATGCTGGTGTCTATGTGGGCGCTGTGATTGGTGCCGGCTATGCCAGTGGGCAGGAAGTGTTGCAGTTTTTTGCCGGCTATGGTCTGGTAGGTATTATTGGCGCTATCCTCACAACAATAATGTTTATTTGGTATGGCTCAGTATTTATGGAGCTTGGTAATAGACTTCAGACTTGCAGTCATCGAGATGTATTGAATTATTTGTGTGGTAACAAATTGGGCTTTGTAGGCGACTATGTTCTGCTGTTTTTCATGTTCGGCTGTGTCAGTATTATGTTTTCAGGCGGCGGTGCTGCCATCCATGAATACTGGGGGTTACCCGTCATCGTAGGTAAGTTAATCATTGCTGCTATGACATTAGCGACCGTTATTTTTGGATTCTCCTCTTCCGTACGGGCTTTAGGCATTGTATCTCCTATTATCATTTTTAGTGTTATTGGCATCTCGGTCATCACACTGTCTTCTCATTTCGATCAATTGTCCACAGTCGACAATAGCCTTCAAAGCCTAACCCCTACTTTAGCTACTCCGCTATGGTGGACTTCAGCCGTGGTTTATGTGTCTTATAACGTTAGTCTCGCAACGTCGACATTGACGGCAATGGGTGGCAAAGAATCTAGTTTAAAAACGCTTAGACAAGCAGGGATATTGGGTGGTTTCTCATTGGGACTATGCTTATTGTTTATCACGGTGGCCTTATTGTCTGATCTGAGCAATGTCATTGAGTATCAGATTCCTTTCTTGCAGATTGCCACCAATATCAGCCCAACGATTGGCATCCTATTTAGTGTGGTCTTAGTTATTGCTATATTTACCACTGCAGTGACCAACTTATACGGCTGTGTTATTCGTTTTTACGACTCACACAAACACCCGGCTAAATTTCGTACTTTAACCATTAGCTTGGTGGCTTTATCTTTATTGGCCTCTTTATTCCCATTCAGTACATTAATTAATGTATTGTATCCTGCTCTAGGATTACTAGGTATGGTCATCATGGTTTGTGCTTTGTATAAGACGCTAACAGGCCAAGTATTTTTAAAAGACGGTGCCAAGCTATAATGGATGATTAAAAACAGCCAGAGGTACAAAATAAAAATCCCGTTACCTTTATAGATAGCGGGATTTTTATGTTGTAGCTAAGTGCTGATCCGTTAATTAGAACTGGTAGGTTAAAGAGGCCTTGATGTTACGACCTGGTTCAAAGTCAGTTGTCGCATCGCTTTCACTTAGACGTGAAGCGTGATTGGCATAGGTCTCATCAAATATATTATAGACACCAAGTGTGGCTTTTATATCTTGAAACTGACGAGGCGCATAACTCATATAGACATCATGTACATCATAGCTTGGCTTACTAATACCGTTGTTATCTGTGATTGAAGCCACATAGGTACTGCGCCAACCTAGACCCAGCTCTTTAGTGGGATCATAATTTAAATTGATCATGTAACGGTCGCCTGAGTCTGCAGTGCCGCCACTAACAGAAGGAATGCTATTACCTGTTTTATCACCTTCACTACGAGCTCGAGAATAACTCAGCTCCATACCAAAATTATTGGCCGTATAGTTGGCTACCAACTCTACCCCTTTGATTTCATAGTCTTCATCAGAATTAACAGACCCCTGACAATTGCCGCCTAGACTGCCTGTATCACAGTTTAGACCCACACGTCCATTGCCTGAACGCACAAACTGTAGATAGTTTTCGATATTGGTTTTAAAGTACTTGGCACTCAACTGCAGCGCATCATTGTCTAAAGTTAGGCCACGTAATATGGTGCTGATACCTACCTCTGAGTTGTCACCTTCTTCTGGCTTCAGACCTCTATTTACAAAAGTATTCTCGCCATCTGAGTTAAAGATGGTCTGGCTTAAATCTGGGCCATTAAACAGTTGAGTGTAGCTGGCAAATACTTGTGTGTTTGGGACGATTTCATAGCTGGCTGCTAATGCACCTACTACATTATTATAAGTCTTGCCATCTGATACAAATTTAGGTGACTCATAACGATCATAACGAACACCAGGCGTTAAGGTAAGTTTGTCCAAGCGCCATTGGTCTTCTAAATATACAGAAGTATTTTTGGCCTCATCACTGCTTGCCTTAGTAAAGTCTCGGCTCATTGCTGATTCTTTTTTATAATGCTCCACACCAGCGATTAACTTGTGGTTGCCAACACTGCTCTCAATCATACTAATATTTTCAATTTTAGCACCAGTCGTTTTTACTTCAGCATCAAACTCATAACCAGCTTTATCATCTGAATCACGTAAAATTCGGGTCTTAGTTTGATAAGCATTGGCAGAAACGTCAATGAGTGGATTGGCAGGATTAAAACCATAATCTACACTGTAAGTGTCGCGCTTAACTTGCTGCGGAATAGGGTCTTCAGGTCTTGAAGGAAAATCTGGGCGAAATGGAAAGATACCTTTCTTTTCAGTACGACTAAAGCTAGCACCAATATGATGATCATCAGCGACAGTAGCGCCCGCTTTTAATAAAATATTCTCTCCTTTACTGTCCTCAAATAGTTCACGGCCCTCACCATCTTCACCAGATTCCACATCCCGTTTACCATAGTAAGCCAATAAGTCAATATTGTCTGTCGGCGCAGCAAATATCGTCGCTGACGTTAATACTTCATCGTTATTACTGGCATAACCTGCATGCAGCTTAGCACCGATTTTTTGACCTGGTTTTAGTAAATCAGCGGCATCTACTGTTTTAAAGGCTACTGCACCGCCTAAGGCATCATTACCTAAGGTTACTGAGTTATTACCCACAGCCACCTCGGTTTGCTTTAACAGGTCTGGATCAATGGTTACATCACCCATGTGGTAAAACAAAGACCCTTCTTGACGCGCCCCATCAATGGATACTTTTAGATTGGTATCATCTAGGCCACGCACACGAATACGTTGGTTAATAGAAGAGGTACCGCCGACGCTTACACCAGGCACAACTTCTAAAAAGTCACTTAAATGGTTGGCTTGTTGAGCAGGCGTATATTCATTGGTATACACTTCGTCTTGTTGCACTCTTGCACGTACTGAGCTATCGGAGGTGACGGTTATCTTTTGCATCGTCATAGTAGGAACATCAGTTGCCGCATTAGCAATTTGAGTACAAAGTATCGTGGCTATAGCGATTGATAAAGGAGATAAAGGGTTGCAATGAGGTATACGCATAATGTCTACTCTTGTTTTGGACTAAATTTCACAAAAATATTTAAGAAATTTCATATTAACGATAACGTTAATAATAATGATTATCATTTAAAAAATAGCGATGTGAATGTTACTGTAAAATTACAGAGATTACAATATCCTTTTTCTAATATTTTTCTCAGAAAGACAATTAATGCGCAACTACCATTTACTTACTATTCAGTAACTTTTCAGAAAAATAATAATTATATCCATTATTCTTTCTATCCCTTTGATAGCTTGATTTATCATAGTTAATCATTTAAATCTAAAAAACATTTATTAACATTCATTTTAAATGGATGTTATAATCCGCTAAAATGCTTAATTTATGGTTCTGTGGCACTCTACTCTGTCTAATTGGAGCAGTAGTAGTGATATAAAGTGAAACAAACCAATTGATTAATTTCTAGAGAATACCAGGGTGTTAAAAGCTTTTAATGCTTAATTTTAACTTTAAACATTCATTAAAAATGAATCTTATAATTTATTTCTAGGAGCATGGTATGGGTGAATACAAGAAATACTGGTGGGGCTTAATCGCTATCCTTATTGTCACATTCTCGCTATTAGGTTGGGGCGGTGTCGAAATTTATCGGACAGCGCCACCCATTCCTGACCAATTTGTTGACGATAACGGTCAGGTTATTTTGACGAAAGAGGATATCTTAGCGGGGCAATCTGCTTGGCAGCGCACTGGCGGTCAGCAGTTAGGTTCTGTATTAGGTCATGGGGCTTATCAAGCACCAGATTGGACAGCAGATTGGCTACATAGAGAGCTGGTGGCTTGGCTCAATATTAAGTCTAATGAGCTCTATGGTGTAGAATATAAGGTGGCCAGCGAAGATCAAAAAGCGGTCTTAGAAGCTCAGGTTAAAAGAGAATATCGCGGTAGTGCTGTTGATGAAAATAACACGGTAGTCTTATCACAGACTCGTATTGCGGCAATAAATAAGATTACCCCGTATTATATGAGTGTCTATGGGGATGATCCAGAGTTTCAGAAGACTCGTGAAAACTTTGCGATGAAAAACAATACCATTACTAGCGAAGAATCGAGACAGCGTTTAACCAACTTCTTCTTCTGGACCACTTGGATAGCCTCAGCAGAACGCCCTGGTACAAATGCAACCTATACCAATAACTGGCCGCACGAACCTCTTATTGACAACAAGCCTACTACTGAAAATATTATGTGGTCCGTTGCCAGTGTGGTGTTTTTAATAGCCGGCGTGGGCCTGCTTATCTGGGGCTGGGCATTCCTACGCAGAGAAGATAATATGGATCCTAAACTGGTCACGCCAGAAGCGGATCCTCTTACTAAAATTGCGTTAACCCCTTCTCAAAAAGCGTTGGCAAAATATGGTTTCTTAGTTGTTGCGCTATTTATTTTCCAAGTCTTAATCGGTGGCTTCGTCGCGCACTATACAGTAGAGGGACAAAATTTCTATGGTATACCCGTCGCGGACTACCTCCCCTACTCTCTAGTACGCACTTGGCATATTCAATCTGCTCTATTCTGGATCGCTACGGCCTTCTTAATGGCTGGATTATTCCTGACCCCAATCATCAATGGCGGTAAAGATCCTAAGTTTCAAAAGCTCGGTGTTGATATCCTCTGGATCGCCTTGATTATAGTTTGTGTCGGCTCTTTTATCAGCCAATATCTTGCCATTGCTGAAATCCTGCCAGCCAAATACAACTTCTGGTTTGGTCATCAAGGTTATGAATTTATCGATTTAGGCCGTTTTTGGCAAATTCTAAAATGGGTGGGTATTTTAATCTGGCTGGTATTAATGTCACGAGGCGTTATGCCTGCCTTTAAAAAGGAAGGCGATAAAAATTTACTGGCCATATTCTTCGCCTCGGTAGTTTGCGTGGGTTTATTCTATGGCTCAGGTTTATTCTATGGTGAGCACACTCACTTAACTATTATGGAATACTGGCGCTGGTGGGTGGTTCACTTATGGGTTGAAGGCTTCTTTGAGGTGTTCGCCACGGTATCGCTTGCCTTTATATTCTATAACTTAGGTCTCGTCAGCAAAAAAATTGCTACTGCCACATCTATTGCTTCCGCAGCGTTATTCCTACTAGGTGGAGTCCCAGGAACTTTCCATCATTTATATTTCTCTGGCACCACCACGCCAGTGATGGCCATTGGGGCGTCCTTTAGTGCACTAGAAGTTGTGCCGCTAATCGTACTCGGCTATGAAGGTTATGAGCATTGGTCTATGCAGCACCAATCCCCTTGGATGCAAAAGCTTAAATGGCCAATTATGTGCTTCGTCGCTGTGTCTTTCTGGAATATGTTAGGTGCGGGTGTCTTCGGATTTATGATTAACCCACCGGTCTCATTATTCTACTTACAAGGTTTAAATACCACAGCAGTTCACTCACACGCCGCACTGTTTGGGGTATACGGTTTCTTGGCACTGGGTTTCGTGTTACTGGTCATGCGTTATATCCGTCCCGATTACGTGTTCAGTGATAAGCTGATGAAAACAGGCTTCTGGATGCTGAACCTAGGCCTAGTATTAATGATTGCTACCAGTTTGCTACCTATCGGTATTTTCCAAGCTCATGCGTCGATAACAGAAGGCTTATGGTATGCACGTAGTGAAGGCTTCTTACAACAAGACTTCTTGGTCACCCTCAGATGGGTTCGTTTCCTCGGTGATGTGGTGTTTATTACTGGTGCCGTTTGTGTGGCTTGGCAAGTGGTTAAACTCACCTTTGCTAAGACGTCTCATTCTAACTACAGACCCCATAGTTCAGTAAATAAATAATTGGGTAAATAAATAGTTCATCAAATAAATAACTACCGTTCTAGTGGTCTAATTTCAACTATATTAAAAAAAACTCTGCCCATTGGCAGAGTTTTTTTGTTGTCCTAAACCTTCTTGAAGTCATTGTTGATATAGCCAGTCACCTCAAAATGACTTCAAAATTACAATTAAGTTAATATTTCGTGAAATTTACTGACTTGATACCTTGCGTAACATCCTATTAACATAGTATATTCTTAAACATCGATTACAAATAGGTCACCTTTACCCAATTATTAGTTATAGGTCTATTCAAATACCC
>Ga0208302_100400_pt1 | contig 10484 bp, 9 predicted proteins | sample 29_taG_FD_184103 | JGI IMG/M metagenome (GOLD analysis project Ga0208302, IMG submission 184103) | Marine viral communities from Cariaco Basin, Caribbean Sea - 29_WHOI_OMZ (SPAdes) (version 2) | ecosystem: Environmental > Aquatic > Marine > Oceanic | place: Caribbean Sea: Cariaco Basin | collected... | reverse complement strand
TAGAGGTTCGTATCGAACGCCTAGAGCATAACCTAGATGGTGATTTGGATGCGGTATATGAGCTTGATACTCATATGGAACGATTGGCAGGACGTGCCGATGACGAAACTATTAGCGAGTATCGCTGGCTAGTAGAAGAGTTTCGTATTCAGCTATTTGCTCAGCCTATGAAGACCCGCCAAGCAGTATCACAAAAGAGGCTTAATACGATGTGGGAAAAAGTTAATGCACGTCGATAGGCAAGCAGATAAATACAAGTATATAAATAATAGGCACATTGCTTATTAACTACGCTACACTGTAGAGTATAAGCAATCTTTACAAAAACGCCGGTCAATAAATTAACCGGCATTTTTTATTAAAGTTTTAAAGGTCTAAGCTTGTCGAGCCTAATTCGCTTAGAATTAGTCAAAGTCATTTTCTAACACGATACGATAACGGGCTTTGCCTTCTCGCATATGGGTTATCGCTTCGTTAATCTTCGACATAGGATAGGTTTCGATAACCGGTTTAACACCAGCTCGTGCCGCGAAATTAACCATTTGACGGATTTCAGCAGCGCTACCAGTGGGGGAACCCGCAACAGATTTTGCACCGCCAATTAAGTTAAAGGCTTGGATATCTAATGGACTAAGGACTGCGCCCACGTAATGTAACTTTCCTTCAGGCTTCAATAGGTCCAGATAAAGATTCCAGTCCAATGCCACATTAACGGTTGAAATAATTAAATCTAGTGAACCTTGCGCTTCCTTCAAAGCGTTCTCATCTTTAGAGTTAATAATATTATGAGCACCTAACGATTTGATTTCATCATATTTATCTGGACTAGAACTAAAGGCGGTTACTTCACAGCCCCATGCATTTAAAAATTCTAATGCCATATGGCCAAGCCCACCAATACCAATCACGCCAACTTTTTTACTGGCATCCATATGATGTTGGATGATAGGGCGATATACAGTAATACCACCACACATTAATGGACCTGTTGATTCCATATCGATACCCTCAGGTAAAGGAATGACCCATTGCCATTGAGCTCGTACTTTGTCAGCAAATCCGCCATAATGACCAACAATAGTAGGACGAGCTTCTGGGCATACGTTCGCTTTACCATCAATACACCAGTCACAGTGCTGGCATGATTCAGCAGTCCAACCTAAGCCAACCTTTTGTCCAATTTCCAATCCTTTAACGGCATCTCCCATACGGGTCACCGTGCCAACCACTTCATGACCGGCGACGACTGGGAAATCGCTCATCCCCCATTCATTATCGATAATGGACAAGTCAGAATGGCAGATACCGCAGTGGCTGACTTTGATTTCGACTTCATCGTTTTTTAACTCGCCTGCATCATAGTCATAACGCTCTAATGAGCCGCCGGCCTCTTTTGCCGCATAGGCACGGATGGTATTGTCGGAGGTGGCATTATTAGTAGTCATATATTTTCCTTTTATTATTCTATGAGTTACGCTTAACTAGTGTCAGTTTTTTAAAACTGGATAATAGTTAGGGATTAGTAATTAGTAATTAGAAAGGGTAGGCCGTACTGATTAGTATTGCTGAAATAATCACAATATACCATGTTGTTTTTAATGGTTTTTGTTAGTGTTTATTTAAGGAAATGAAAGTTATCAAATGGTTATAAAAGACACCGGTTATAAAAGATAATAATGATCTGTATTTAAATCTTGATACCCAAAATAAAAGCTGAGACTTACCTCATATGAAATTTACAGATACCAGTGATTCTTCAATTAAAATTGCTGAAGACATACGCAGTTATCTACAGTCGAATAATCTTGCTGAGAATTTGCCCACTATTACTTATGAAGTACTGGCGTTACAACTTATTGAAAGCGAAGAGGCGAATGCTCGGATACAGGCGCTGTTGAACAGCGAAATTGATCCAGAATCTATTAACCCTGAGTCAGACAAGTTCGATCCCATAAAAGCCATTATCTCATTAAGACATACCAATTATGATGAGGCCTGTTGGCTAAGTTTCTTACTAATCTATACCGATGATAGTGCGCAGACCGAGTGGGCATTTATGAAAAAGCTGTATGGTGGCGAAGGCTTGAATTTACAAAGCCCGTTAACTTGGCAACTCCTAAATGAACAACCCTCACTTAACGAGCGACTAGAAGCCTTGGCGGTTTCGCTATCACAAAGTTATCCTAAACCAAAATTTGGTCATCATCGAGCTTATGAATCATTAAGTCATTTGCCGATAGTATTCAGTAGTTATGTTGACTTTATTGATGAACAGGGTGGACATAAGGCATTATTTAGACCAGTAGATAATGCTTTAGATAGACAACAGTATTTTAAATTACTATATGATTTGATCCGTCAAAATATTTATCGCTTTGGCAGATTATCGACTTATGAGTATTTATGCTTACTAGGTAAGCTAGGACTGGCTGAGGTAGCACCGGATAGTTGTTATATCGCTGAAGCCAGTGGGCCTAAACGTGGCGCTAAGTTACTGTTTGGTATGCTAAGTAATGAGCAGCTAGATGAGCATGCTGTGGGTCTAGCGGATTACTTAGAGATTGGCTATCAAGAGATGGAAGCGGCTTTATGCCATTGGCAAAAGTCTCCTGAGCGGTTTATTAAATATGATTAGTTGAAAAGACGTTATTTTTTTTAAGATATAACGGTTGGCTATTGAGATTTTTCAATTATTTATAGTCAGTTAGAAAGGTGTTATTACGTCATTTTATTTCATTGGCGAGATAGGCGAAGAGTAAGCTCAATATAAATGCGCCGGTTCTAATATGGTCAACGCCAAATATGCCAATATAGGATTATGCTTTCACTTCAGTATAGCTATCTACTTGAGTGTTGTTTAAGTCTAAGGCACTGAATTGTTGAATCATCTTCTGTTGTAGATATTGATTGTTGAAATTTGGACGGACATTGCCATTTTTATCGATGATTAATCGGCCATTTTCACTCATCACTTCTTCAGGCAGTCTAAGCCTAAGAATTCGAGCGAAAAATCCTGGAATTTTATTCTGAGTGCTCATTACAATCTTCTTATAAATATTGACGTCTGTTATTAAACTTTGAGGTCGAAAGAATCTGTCTAACCTGAATAACTGCTCACCTAAAGCCCGTAGAAAAGCAGAAGTCAATATAAGCTATATTATTCAGTCTACGCCAAAAACAGGTAAACAGCAAAGTAATTGAATTAATGGTTATGGTCGATTTATATCAAAATCATATGACATAAAAAAACGCCTTATATAAGGCGTTTTATCATTACATCCTTGCTATATTTATTAAGCAGCTAAATAGCTAAGCCATCAAGGTAATCTTAAAATAGTTGGTTTTGAATGATTATATTCTCAATCAGTCGGTTACCAGATTAGCCAACCTGAGCAGAGCTGTCATCGAAGCTAGCTTGTTCTGTTGTATTACCCAAAACTTTGTCACCTACCACGCCAGCAGTAATAGAGCCGCTAACGTTGACCAAAGTGCGCATCATATCAATCAGAGGTTCGATTGAGATTAATAGACCTGCCAACTCTAAAGGCATGCCTAAGGTCGATAAAACAATAATAGCGGCGAACGTTGCACCGCCACCGACACCAGCCACACCGAATGAGGCAATCATAGCCACGCCTGCTACCGACGCGATAAAGCTAATCGACCAAGGGTCAATGCCCATAGTAGGGGCAATCATCATTGCTAACATAGCCGGATAAACTCCAGCACAGCCATTTTGACCAATGGTTGAACCAAATGAAGCTGAAAAGTTAGCGATAGGTTTGGCTATGCCTAATTTATTGACCTGAGCATCGATACTTAACGGAATGGTCGCTGCCGAGCTACGAGAGGTAAAAGCGAAAGTCAAAACTGGAGCGATTTTCTTAAAGTGATCAATAGGCGATCTGCCTGCCAACATAATGATAAAGGCATGGACTATTAGCATAATAAATAATGCCACATAAGAAGCGACTAAGAACTTGGCCAGTTGCCAAATAGCATCAGCATCAGTGGTCACAATCACTTTAATCATTAAAGCCATAACTCCATAAGGCGTTAGGCGAATAATGAAGCGTACCAACGCCATAATCCAGCTTTGCAGCACGTCGATCGCTCGAATAATAAGTGCGCCTTTTTCAGGGTCATTTTTATTAACTGTCAGCGCTGCCATGCCCAATAGGCTGGCGATAACCACTGCTGAAATCATGGAGGTGCTTTCTAGGCCGGCAAGTGTGCCGCCAATACTGGTAGGAATGAAGCTCAAAATCAAACCCGGAATCGTTAAGTCCGCCACTTCACTACTGCTTTCAATCATGCTTTGACCACGAGCCAGTTCCTGTTCACCTACCACAATCGAGCTGGCATCTAAATGAAATAGGTTGGCGATAATGGCCCCATCTACGGCAGCGATACCGGTGGTAATGAGTAAAGTGCTGATAATCCAGAAACTCATTGAACCGATCATTGAGGCTTTTTCTAAACGGGCGATAGCCGCTAAGATAGAGACGAATACCAGTGGCATGGCAATCATTTTTAGTAGATTGACATAACCGTTACCAACGATATTGACCCAAGGTAAAAAACTCTCTGTATCTATATTGAAAGCCGATAAGACTAGACCGTAAAGCACACCGATAAATAGTCCTAGAAATACGCTACGACTCAATGAGTCGCTTTGACGGTGATATCGCCATAAGCCATATAGTAAGGCTATAAAAACAATGACCAGCAGTAGTAATAGCATGACGTACTCCGCAAATAAAAACGAACTATTATCCGGATTTTAAGTCAAAGGTCTAACAGTTAATTGTTAACTACTTATTCCAATAGGTTATAAACCCTCTTATATAAAGTTTGTTAACCATAAGTTTATGAAGTAACGCCTATTCCTATTGATTATTTATCTCGTAGCTGATTGCTTATTTTGCTGTCAATTCACTTGACCGATTTGATAACATGTTTTAGAATTTGTATCATTGTACTAGAACACAAATACAAATATTTTGAAATTACGGTTTGATTAATTGGTTAGGTAAACGAGTACATAGCTAAGCTAAGTAAATAAAAAATGACAATGACGAGTCACTTGAGACAAGGTACGATTAATGACTGAGATTAAAAATAGCTACGGATTACATGCGTCAACACTACCTAATAAAGAAGGTTTAATAGGGGAGTTTGGTGGCAAAATTGGTCATCCTGAATTGGCCAAAGCGCTAGATGAGCTTGAAGTTGGTTTCCGTGAAATAATTAACAACAATGAGTTTATCGCTGAGATGAAAAGGCTACGTGAGACTTATGTGGGCCGGCCTAGCCCTATTTATCATGCCAAGCGTTTGTCGGAACATTGCGGTGGTGCTCAGATTTATTTAAAACGTGAGGACTTAAACCATACTGGCTCTCATAAAATTAATCACTGCTTAGGTGAAGTATTACTGGCAAAGAAAATGGGCAAGACCAAAGTCATTGCTGAAACAGGCGCGGGACAGCATGGGGTAGCATTAGCAACAGCGGCAGCACTGATGGGTGTTGAATGTGAAATTCACATGGGGGTAGTCGATATTAAAAAAGAGCATCCCAATGTGAGTCGCATGAAGATATTAGGTGCCAAATTAGTGCCAGTATCACAGGGAGCAGGTACTTTAAAGGAGGCAGTAGACAGTGCGTTTGAGGCCTATTTAGGAGACATCGAAAATAGCATGTTCGCCATTGGTTCAGTAGTGGGGCCGGCACCCTATCCTGAAATGGTAGGCTATTTTCAATCGGTTATCGGTCATGAAGCTCGTGAGCAGTTCTTAAAAGCAACGGGTAAGCTGCCTAATAAAGTAGTGGCCTGTGTAGGCGGTGGCTCGAATGCCATGGGAATGTTCAGTGGGTTCATGGATGATGAAACTGTTGAGAAAGTAGGGGTAGAGCCGGCAGGTGAAGGACTTGATACCGCTAAACACGCAGCGACAATGAGCAAAGGGGTAAAAGGCGAGATTCAAGGCTTCAAATGTTATGTGTTACTTGATGATAAGGGTGAGCCTGCACAAGTCCACTCTATCGCTTCTGGGTTAGACTATCCTGGCGTTGGGCCTCAACATTCTCATTTACGCGATGCCAATTTAGCCACTTATGAAGCAGTAACAGACCAAGAGTGTTTAGATGCGTTTATGGCTTTGTCACGTATGGAAGGGATTATCCCCGCTTTAGAATCATCTCACGCAGTAGCCTATGCGATGAAGATTGCCAAAGAGATGTCTAGCGATGAGAGCATCTTAGTGAACTTATCAGGCCGTGGTGATAAAGACATCGATTTTGTATTGGAAAAAATTGACCTTTAATCTAGGTTTTAACTAAGTTCGAGCTTTAACCGAGATTACTGAACTTACTAACTAATTAAATACATAGCTCACCCTCTGATGTGGTGGGCTATTTTTATAACAACTGATTTTGTAGAAACTGATTTCATAAACATTATGACAGGGTGTTTAAATATTGTGCGACTGTATTGACCCGTTGCTCTCGGTTGCCACCAATTTTTTTGAATGGTCGATGGTGCGCCGTAAGCGCCTGTTCAAAAGCTTGGCTAATCTCATGACGTTGGTGAGGCGCATCTCGTAAGTCATCAGCCTCCCACGGCACATCCACTTCGGTTAATAAAATTAAATCGTACCTGTGATTAATCGCTGCAGCTTCAATAGGTTGCGGGCATTTATCATAATACCAATAGGCATATACCATTAATTCAAATAGAGTAGTGTCACAAAAGAGATAGCGATTAGCTTGCTGCGCTTTTGCATTCTCTTCGGCCATTTGCCCCTCAGCGATCGGCATTAAGTCTTGCCATTCACAAGGGGTTTGAGTCAGATCCCACTTTTTTTGTAAATAAGGCCGCATGAATTCAATAGTGTACTGAGTATCGAAATAATCAGCTAAATCCTGACACAAGGTCGTTTTACCGGTACTTTCAGCACCTAATATCGCAACTTTGAAAACGTTTTGAATAGGGCGCTGCTGTAGTGAAGGTACAACAGATGAGGGAGCAATTTCAACAGTCCACGGTTTATCGATCGGGGTCATAAGAAGGTCTCAGAATATTAAAGTAGGCCTAGATAAAGAATTTATAACACTCAGGATTAGGAATAATGACGCAAAACAGGCATAATATATGGCTTGGAATTTCTAATCCATAATGAGTATGACTCGCTGCACCATTATGCAATATATTGATGCAACATATTGAGTTAGACGTATAAATTTAATGATTGTGCATGTTGCACAGCCATTTGACGTAACCGTAAACTGCGTTAAATACCTTATTTGCTAAGAAAAATAGGAAGCGATATGAAAACATATATTACAGGGACAGGTCTATATATTCCGCCGTATAGCATCAGTAATGAAGAGCTGGTTGAGTCATTTAATCAGTATGTTGATAATTATAATCATAAGTATGCAAGCGAGATTGAAGCGGGCAGTCGTGAAGCATTAGAGAAGTCCTCAGCTGAATTTATCGAAAAGGTGTCTGGTATTAAGTCACGCTATGTGATGGATAAAAAAAATATTTTAGATCCTGAAGTGATGATGCCCGTCCTGCCAGCTCGTAAATTAGGTGAAGAGCTTTCAGTAATGGCTGAGATGGGCGTAGATGCCCTGCAGCAAGCTTTAGATGAGGCCGGCATTGATGCAACTGAACTAGATGGTGTCATCGTGGCATGTTCAAATCTACCCCGTGCTTATCCTGCTTTGGCCATTGAAATTCAACATGCTATTGGCATGCAAGATGGCTTTGCTTATGACATGAACGTAGCTTGTAGTGCGGCTACTTTTGGGATTGCGCAAGCGGTGGGCTCTATCAACGCAGGTCTGGGTAGCAAAGTTGCTGTGGTTAACGTAGAGATTACTACGGCGCACTTAAACTGGCGCAACCGCGACAGCCACTTTATTTTTGGTGATGTGGCGACCGCATCTATTGTTGAGCAATCTGACACCCCAAAAGGCTACGAAATCATTGATAGCAAGCTGTACACTCAATTTTCAACCAATATCAAAAACGAATATGGTTTCCTCGATAGAGGTGAATATAAGGCGGCTGATGCTGAGCTTTATCATGACTTGAAAGATCCTGTGTCTGATAAGCTGTTTTTGCAAAATGGTCGCAAAGTATTCCGTGAAGTATGCCCTAAGGTCTCAGAAATTATCAGTACTCAGCTAGAGAAAAATAAGGTCCCGGCTGAAGAGGTCAAAATGATGTGGCTACACCAAGCCAATATCAATATGATTAACTTAATCCTACGTAGTGTGGTGGGCAAGCAAGCTGATCCTGCAATTGCTCCAACAGTTATCGAAGAATTTGGTAATACCAGTTCAGCCAGTCCGATTATTGTTTTCCATCGCTACAAAGACAAATTACAGTCTGGTGACTTGGGTGTAATGTGTTCGTTTGGTGCCGGCTACTCAATTGGGTCTGTGCTACTTAGAAAAGTGTAATCGTTCTTTTTAATCTCCAAGTTAAGCAGGTAACATAATATCTATTATGAGCCTGCTTAATTTTTAGTGCTGATATTTGATGAGATGACTCTCGGTATTGTCCTTAAAATTTGCTATAATTAGCCACTTTATTTCTGCCACAAAAGTTACCTTACAAATTAAACGGTTAATAGTTCATTCAATTCTGACTATCCGTTAATATCTGTTAACAACTAGACTCAAGAAAAGATTACTTATGAAAGACTCGTTAAGAGAACGTTTAGATCAAATGGTAGACCGCTTTGAAGAAGTGACTGCCTTGCTATCTGACCCAGGTACTATCAGCGATAACAATAAATTTCGCGAGTTATCAATGGAACACAGTGAGCTGTCTGAAATTACCAGCTTATGGCAGCGTTATCGTCAAGCAGAAACGGACAAACAAGATGCGCTTGAGATGATTAACGAAGCGTCAGACCCTGAAATGAAGGCGATGATGCAAGAAGAGATCGATTCTGCCGCAGACGATATTGCAGCGATGGAAGAAGAGCTCAACGTGATGATGCTGCCAAAGGATCCTAATGATAAGGTGCCTGCCTTCTTAGAGATTCGTGCAGGTACAGGCGGTGATGAAGCGGCTATTTTCTCAGGCGATTTGTTCCGTATGTATGAGCGTTATGCATCATCTCAAGGTTGGACTATCGAAGTATTGTCCGCCAACGAAGGCGAGCATGGGGGCTATAAAGAAATCATTACTCGGGTCTCAGGTAATGATGTATACGGTCGTTTGAAGTTTGAGTCTGGTGCCCACCGAGTACAGCGTGTTCCAGAAACAGAAAGTCAGGGCCGAGTACATACCTCAGCATGTACTGTTGCAGTCATGCCAGAAGTTAAAATCGATGATACGGTAGAGTTAAATCCAGCAGATATTCGTATGGATACTTTTCGCTCAAGCGGTGCCGGTGGTCAGCACGTTAACACCACGGATTCTGCGGTTCGTTTAACCCACATTCCTACTGGGGTGGTTGCTGAGTGTCAGCAAGAACGTAGCCAACACAAAAACCGCGCCAAAGCGATGCAAATGCTTATTGCGCGTATTCAACAAGCGAAAGTACAAGAGCAGGTCGATACTGCTGATGCGCTGCGCCGTAACTTAGTGGGTAGCGGAGACCGTAGTGAGCGTATCCGTACTTATAACTTCCCCCAAGGTCGTATGACAGATCACCGTATTAACCTAACTTTGTATAAGTTGGATGCTATTATGGAAGGTGATTTGGATGAGCTATTAGATGCTTTAACCCGTGAGCATCAGGCAGACTTAATGGCCAGTGTCAGCGGAGAATAACGGACTGCTTTAGTCGCCACCGCTTTATAATAAATCTTTACCATAAATAATTTGAGAGTCTTATGTCTAATCAAAATAATCAAGATCAAGCCCCATCAATCGATGAAACTAATGACCTTATCGCTCAGCGCCAAGCTAAGCTTGATGAGATTACTGCCTCGGGTAAAATTGCTTATCCGAATAAGTTCAAACGTACTGATTATGCGGAAGATTTACAAAAGCAGTTTGAAGGTATTAGTAAAGAAGAAATTGAAGAAAAAGCGGCGAATGGTGACAAAACTCAGGTTAATGTTGCAGGTCGCGTCATGCTTAACCGTGGGGCCTTTATTGTTATTCAAGACATGACAGGTCGTATTCAGCTGTATGTGGCTCGCAAAGAATTAACTGAAGAGACATTAGCGTTAATTAAGTCTTTAGACTTAGGTGATATCGTTGGTGTTTCGGGATATATTGGACGCTCTGGTAAAGGTGATTTATACGTTCATATCGAGGAAATTACCTTACTAACAAAATCTTTACGTCCTATGCCTAATAAATTCCATGGCCTAGCAGATACTGAAGCTCGCTATCGTAACCGTCATTTAGACTTAATGACCAATGAAGACAGTCGTAATACTTTCCTAATTCGCAGTAAAGTAATCAGCGGTATTCGTAAATTTATGCTGAACGAGCGTTTTATGGAAGT
>Ga0208302_100399_pt1 | contig 10487 bp, 6 predicted proteins | sample 29_taG_FD_184103 | JGI IMG/M metagenome (GOLD analysis project Ga0208302, IMG submission 184103) | Marine viral communities from Cariaco Basin, Caribbean Sea - 29_WHOI_OMZ (SPAdes) (version 2) | ecosystem: Environmental > Aquatic > Marine > Oceanic | place: Caribbean Sea: Cariaco Basin | collected... | reverse complement strand
TATCTACGTGCTTTTTATGCCATGATCGTAGGGTCTCAGGTGTGCAACCTATCTTTGGTGCTATAGCTTTGATGGCTGACCAGGTGGATGGGTAGTCGTCTTTAGCTTCAATTAGCATACGGACGGCTCGCTCTTTCATTTCAGGGGTATAGTTTCGTGTTTTCATTGTCGTATTCTCTCAGAAAATTGAGTCTCCGACAATCCCGGGGCGGTTCAGCTTTGGACTGCAAAATATTTTAAAACGAAGGCACTTAAATCAATCAAATGATATAGATACAGAAATACCTTGGTGGTAGTCATGCCTTATGTTTATTAGAGTGTGTCCTCAATTCACTGTAGAATGAATAATGGTACAAGCAAGGTGAAGCATTGACTCGAAATTATGAGCTAGATTCTCGTATCTTGTAGTAATACTACAAAACTGCTTCAACTTTGCGAACATATCTTTTACCAAATGCCGTAATTTATACAGATAGCTATCAAAGTCATGATTGAGTTTCTTGGATTTCTCCTTTTTGGTATAACAGGTTTCATGCCATGCTCACGAGCTTTGTCTCTGATACTATGAGAGTCATAACTTTTATCAGCAATCAAATAATCACCTTTATCAATTAACTCTGGTGTAGCTTGACTGTTGTGGACTTTACCCCAGTGATTTAAATTGAGTGGATATCCATCGGCATCCGGCATCCGGCATCACAATATAAATGGGTTTTTGTAGCTCATCCACCGTGGCTTTGTCCAATTACTCGATGCTCACCAGTTCTAGCTGCACACGCATGTTGATGACAGCATATTGTAGCTTTCATCGATGAACACGCACTGCTTATCAACTTCTTTTAGTAGGCTAAAAAAGCTCTACTGTGAGCATGCTACTTGGCAGGAATATAATGGTAGGTAGTTATTTCTGTTGAGAGTTAAAAGCCAGACAGCTTCGGTTGTCTGGCTTTTTTTGGTGGGGATTTGTATATAATACTTTAAAAAATTCAATTTTCATAAGGACTAAATTATTAAGCAGCTTTATTTTATAGATGATCTATAAAAGCTGAGTATCATAACTATATAAAGGTATAGCTTAATATTTTTATATTACAACTGTGTAAGTTTGAGTTACAATATAGAAAAACTGCATAGATTGTTCAGGTCTTCGTAAAAATATTCCAATAACATAATATGTCTGATGCTAAAAAAGTGCTTTGGATTTTTCTTTAATGTAAATAGGTGGTATTGATGAGCTTATTAGAGATAGTGCAATTTTTGCAGCGCTTCTTCGTTTTGCCTGTGCTAATGGTGTTTGTAGTTATAGGTTTTAGTGTTTTTTTTAGAAAGTTTTATTCAAAGCCTGCTAAGGAACTAAATCATAAGCTCTTGCAACTGATTAATGACATTGAGGCCTTAGACGATAACTCTAAAGTTAATAAAAATCTATTAGATGATAGCTTTGCAGATCATAAACCTTTAAAACAGGCTTGGGATAGCTATAAAAAAACATTCCATGACATTTATGAAACAGTTGATGGAGAAGATAAAGTTGTCGACTCTCTTACTACGGTGTCAAGTGAAGCTTTTTTTACAGAGTCAGTCATTGTAGATATTCCATTAGAAGTAGATTTTTATAAGCATTTACCAGGTATTATCACTGGTGTAGGAATTATAGCTACATTTATTGGACTTCTATTTGGGCTGTTAGCCTTTGATCCAGGTGGCAATCCTGAAAAAGTTCAAGATAGCTTAGCATTATTGTTGACAGGCGTAGCAGAAGCATTTATGGCTTCAGGCTTAGCTATTGGCGCCGCTATGATTATTACCTGGAGAGAGAAGTCATGGTTAAGGCGGTGTTATGCACAATTACAGAGGCTTAATACTGCAATTGATAATGCTTTTACACCTGACGAAAGCGGTGAGGAGTACTTGGCAAAATTGCTTAAGTCTTCTCAAGCTAATGAAGCTAATGCCAGACAGCTTAAAGATAGTTTGGTAAATGATCTGAAAGCTATGATGACTAACTTAGTTGAAGAAAATAAGAGGAATCAAATAGCTTTTGCTAGTCAACTTAGCCAATCTTATGCTGAAACAAGCCAATCAATGGCAAGCCAAATTGGTGATTCAATTACAGATAGCTTACAAGCACCTTTAGATAAAATTGCATCAAGTGTTCAGCAAGTTAGTGGGGATCAAGGTTCAGCTGTACAGGAGCTCATGACCGATGTATTAGCAGCGTTTATGAGTAAGCTTGAAACTACTTTTGGTAGCCAAATGACTGGGATGAGTGAGATGATGACGCAGTCAGTGGTAGCACTGGGTGAAATGCAATCAGGATTCTCTCAGCTAATTACCGATATGCAGGTCAATAGTGAGCATTCGACTAAGACACTAGAAAATCAAATGACCAAAATGATGGAGGACATTCAGAATAAGCAAAATGAGATGTCTGTTCAAATGAGTAATATGGTTGAGCAACTGTCTACGGGTGCTAATAAAATTGGTGAGCAAGGGTTGTATGCCGTTGAGCAGCTAAATAATAAGACAACAGAGCTTGTCGCAGGTCTTGGTGATGCAATGTCTGAACTGCTATCTAGCATCGCTGAACAGCGTATTCAACAAGATAAACACATTTCAGAAAATCAACAGAAATTACATGAGCAGTCCTCTGAGCTTATTGATAATCTAAGTATAGAGGTTAAAGAACTGCTTGTTCATAGCCAACAAGCGGTTCAGGCTTATAAAGATAATCTTCAAAAGCTATCGCAAGTTACGACGGAAAGTATAGCTGGAATGAACAATGGCGCAGAAAAAATGCGTTTGGCATCAGATAGGTTTACTACTGCTGGTAGCTCATTTGGTGAAGTGGCAGAAAAAACATCAGAGCTTATAGCTCAAGTTAGTGCCACATCTACCAATATGACCAATGCCAGTAGCAACCTGATGGGGCTAATGAAGGATTATAAAAACACTCAAAGTAGTATTACTACTGCGATTGGGGCATTAGATGCTTTAATTCAGCAGTCTAAGTCTGAAGCTGGTATGAGCACTAAGCTTCTAAATGACATGCAAGGCATGACAACAGCATTGAATCAAGTGAAAGTAGAGATGCAGGAGTATCTGTCAGAAGTTAGTGATGTTTTAGTGAAGAGCTTTGATAGTTTTGGGGCATCCGTTGAAACAAGTCTAAATCATTCATTAGGGGCTTTCGATAACACACTTGATCAAGCTGTTAAGAGACTCGCTACTGGCGTTGAAGGACTGGGTAACGTTGTAGAAGATCTTGAAGACTTAACTCAAAAAAATAGACGTTAATTCTGGAGTTTAATCAATGATTGGTAATAGGTACTCCAAAAAAAGGCGCTCAAGAGATGAAGGTGAAAAACCATTTTGGATTTCTTTTGCTGACTTAATGACAGCATTAATGACATTGTTTTTAGTAGTCATGGCAGTGTCACTGATGGTAGTAACGAAAAAGATTAATGAGGCAACGCAAGCTGAAAATACGCGTAGTTCTGAGATATTAGATATCTGTATGAGCATAAAGGATAACCCCGTTCTTAAAGATCAAGTAATTACTGTCGACTGTAAAGAAAACCGTATTAACTTTGGTGAAGCAGGGCGTTTCGGTCATAACGATTATCGACTGGGAGAGGAAGGCATAAAAGCTTTAAGTGCTTTAGTACCTGTAGTGTTGGAAGCCGCTAATAGTGAAAATGGGAAAAAGTGGTTTAAACAGATAGTCATTGAGGGCTTTACTGATACGGATGGATCTTATTTATATAACTTAAATTTAAGTTTGCGTCGCTCAGAGTGGGTGATGTGCAGCTTACTAGATCCTAATTTTAACCAAGAATTGAACTTATCAGATGAGCAAAAAAATCAGATTAAACAACTTTTTTTAGCTGGTGGTGTTTCATTTAACTCTGCAAAGGATAGTAAAGAGGCCTCACGTCGGGTAGAGCTTCGGATGCAATTCTACGGATTAAAAGATAAAGACTCCATTGAAGCTCAGCCGACATTCGAATCTACTTCTATAGAAGCCTGTCAGCTGCCACGGTGATTATAATGAGTATTGACGTTTTAAAACAAAGGCTTGCTCAAAGTGTGAGTAACTTCTCGGAAACGACACAGATAGATGTTAGATTTTCTAGACCACATAGATTGATCAAAACATTAGATGTTATTGAACGCAAGTTTGAAGACATGGAAAATGCTCAGCCAGTCGAAGAAAAAATCCTCAGATCAATACGTAAGCTAGAACAGCATGGTAAGGACTATCTAACAAAGCGTGATTGGAAAAATCTAGCCTGGTCCCTGAGTAGAAAATTACCGGCCCATAATGAGAAGGTACTCTTTACTGCTAAAGGTGCTGAGCTACTTGGTTATTTTAACCAAATGGAATTGAACCTTCTAAGTTCAGTTTATTTCCCATTGTTATATAGCTACTTTGCAATTGAAGAGAAAGAGTTAAAAAATAATAGGACTGATAACTGGGTGAGTTTGAGGCAAATATTAAGTAAAAATCGCTCAAGTATTTTTCAAAGTAGCAATCGTCCTAAGAAATGGCTAATAACATTAACAGATAACCCAGAGCTACTCACAACAGAGCCATCAAAAAAACTAACCCATCAATTTCTAAAAGATAAAGATGATAATAGAGTTAGTAATGAGTTAGAAAGTTTGAATATTGCATCAAATAGCTGGTTTTGGGATAACCTAGTGTATTCTGCTATTCATTCTATACAAAGCATGAAAGAAGATGAGTTCTTAATGATGATTGGACGTTTTTTACGTCTTATGGAGAAACATCCAATTTACACCAACGACATATTAGTAGCTCTGCTAGAACGCTACGCTGTTAGTTCGTTACGTGAGACTGTTCATGAAAGACTTAAGGGTATTAGCTTGGAGCAATGGGGTAATCCTCAGTACGACTCATCGGCGGGATGGCAGAATGTTAAACCAAATACTAAGAAGATGGTTATACAGTGGTTTGTGAGAGCAGACTTAGAGGCTTTCTTTAATGTGTTTAGTGATACAGCAGATACGGATCGCTTCGATTATTGGATGAAGTTTATCGATAAAACGTCATTTTCTCAAATATTCTTAGGACCAAAAGCCATTGAGTCGCGTAGACCTGAGCATAAAAAATTTAGAGAAGCTAACAAAGGTCGTTTAAAAAATCTTACTGGGTCTACCGCTAGTAATAATGCATTTTTATTGAAGATTAATAATATATATGTTGTCGAGTTTTCAGATACAGGAAATGCATGTTATGGATATATGAAATTGCCTTACGAGGCTAATAAAAAGTTAATCCCACTTCATCAGCTTAAAAATAAGCAGACCTCAGTTTTTCTTAATAATGGGCGAGGTGCAGGCTTAAGTCATTCTGGTAACTGGCAACCTAGGTTTGATCAGAGATTAGCTTCATTAGGAATATTTCCTAATTAAATAAGTGGTTTACAGAGCATATAGACAGGTTACTATGAAATTAGCATTTTGGAAAAAAAAGAGAGTCGCTTCAAGTGTAGAGCTGGAAAATAGCTCAAGAGAAGATGTAAGTACTGTTAAGCTTCAATACGATGATATTGGTTTAAAACATAGTATCCGAACCACAGATAAAACTGACGCTGACTTTTATTGGGAAAGCCTAGTAGATGAAGAACTGGCATATCAGATTGATAATACCTATGTGTTGCCGTGGGAAGAGCTTTTTCATATTCAGAACAACTCTGAGCATGATGAGGCGATTAAATGGTTGAATTTACCTAATTCAAATGGGCTATATCCAATAGTCCGTAGTGAAAATGGTTTAAGTGATGCGGATTTTAGAATTATCTTAGATGGTTGGAGTGATAAAAGTACAACTAAAATTAAAGGCACTGTTCAACGTTCAGGCGCTATAGTTATTGTTAATGGCAAAGAGCACTTATTAAGCGAGTCATCATGGAGACTGATAGAAAAAATAAAAGAATTCTCTAGGGTATCTGAGAAAGATAGAGCCACCAATCAGAAGTATTGGGCTCAAATACGCAGCCTAGCTAATAAGAGTAAAGCTAATTTAGATGAGTTTTTGCGAAAGACTATAGTTTTGGCTCCAGATCAGCTACAGCTTAATTTACGCAAGAACTTAGTGAGTAATGAGTCAGTTGTTGAAGTTCAGCCTGGCTTTGATGAAGCACCGTCAAACTGGCTACAAAGCTTTGATAGTTATAATGAAGTGCAAGATCAATACACGATTAGCCTACCTGAAGGTGGCCTTGCTCACATTATTATTGAGCCAGAGGTTAAAAGTGTTCTAAATGAAATTAAGAAGATGCCCCGTCGTCGTATATCGGGCGAGCGTGCTCAAACATTTCTACATAACCCGTTTGCTCAGTTAGGTAGTGATGCTTTAGAAGTCATAACTCCAGAAAACTTTGAGGAGTCCAAAAAAGAAGCAGAGATTTATAGTTATCGTATGCAAGTAGAAAAGACCTACGATGACTCATCTAATTTTGCTGCAGCACAATTAATACTTAGTGAAAACTCTGATAGAGAGCAAGATCCAATCTTTTTAGAGCTGTCCAACATTGAACAGGCTCAATATTTTGTGAATGCGTATGAGAAAGAGTCTCCGGTGTTCCTTTGGGCAGGATATAACATAGATAGAACAAGCTACCTGGATTTTCAAGTAGAAGAGTTGAAGCAAGACCTAGAGAAGATTAGGCAGTATGAAGATGACTTACAGGCACAAGCAGTTTTAGATTTAAGTAATTACAGTGACAGGGTGATAGGTATTGGTGAGGCGGAAGCGCTTGGTTCTGGAGCGATTCAAAAGGATAGTGGTGAATCAGGATGGTTGCCACAAAGCCTTATTGAAGTTTCATCAAGCTTTGCTCAAACAGATGCTGATAACTCGTCAACAGACATTGAAGAGCTGGCTCAGAGAATACAAAAAGCAGAAGTAGATAATGAGAGTTTTGTCATACACCCTGAAACAAATACGCCTATCGCATTAGATGATGCGAAGACATTGCTTAATGAGCTACAAGAGGTGAAAAAAGAAGAAGCACCTGCGGAGGCTGAAGAGCATGGGTCAGTAGAGAATGATGAGGTTAAGAAAAAATCAACATTATTGATTGCTAGTAACATAGATGAAGCTGATTTCACTAAGCAGCGAGTGGAAACATTGTTTTTTGACGAGAATAATGCACCACCAGCTAGACTGCCATCGAGTTTTAGAAGCCAAGAATTTGGTCTGAAAAAACATCAGGAGTATGGCGTTTCTTGGCTGCAGAACTTATATCAGTATGCACCTGTTGAGGTAAGCGGCTGTTTATTAGCAGATGATATGGGATTAGGAAAAACTCTACAGTTGCTCTGTTTTATTGGTGAAATACTTGAAACAGCCGAGGACAAAAAGCCTGCGCTAATAGTGGCACCGGTGTCTTTATTAGAAAACTGGGAATCAGAGATAAATAGGTTCTTCAGTGCTAAATTTGGTAAGGTTCTGAGTCTATATGGCGATAATTTAAAAGCGAGAAAAATACCTAAGCACCTAATATCTTCTCAGCTAAGAGAGGACTACGGAATAACTAATTTATTAGAAGAAGGTTGGCTGGGTGGTGCGGATATTGTATTAACCACTTACGAAACGATGCGTGACCTCGAGTTTTCTTTAGGTCGAGTCGACTGGAGTGTCATGGTATGCGATGAAGCTCAAAAAATAAAAGTACCGACGACCATGGTGGCCAAAGGGGCAAAAGCCCAAAAAGCAGACTTTAAAATCGCTTGTACTGGTACGCCAGTAGAAAACTCATTAGTAGATTTATGGTGTCTTTTTGATTTTATTCAGGAAAATTTACTAGGATCTCTTAGTGAGTTTAATAAGAATTTCCGCCGACCTATTGAAAAAAATGCTGATGAAGATGGTTCGATAATTAATGACCTGCGTCAGCTAATTGAGCCGCAAGTACTGCGACGCATGAAGCATGATGTCGCTGAGTTGCCAAAGAAAATAGAGGTGAGTGATTGCAAGAATATTAATATTTCTGCCTTGCAGCGAAAGTTATATATGCAAGTTTCAAATGATTGCAAAAGTTTATCCGAAGAAGGTAAGAAGGGCGTTATGTTAGCGGCTTTACATGACATGCGAATGATTTGTGCGCACCCCTTTAAGTTTGATGAGACTGCGTCTATTAAAGAGTCACCGAAAGTTGAATGGCTAGTCAACACCTTGGAGGATATTAAACAGAAAGGTGAGAAAGTTATCATCTTTACGGAGTTCAGAGATATACAGGTATTTCTAAAGCGTATTATTTTGGAGCGATTTGGATTAAATGTCACTACAGTGAATGGAGATTCAAACACTAACAGCCGAAAGGGGTTAACGCGTCAGGCAATTATCGATAAGTTTCAAGAAACAGACGGCTTTAATATCATTCTTCTTTCAACTGTCGCAGTTGGCTTTGGTGTCAACATCCAGAAAGCGAATCATGTCATTCACTATACACGCAGCTGGAACCCAGCTAAAGAAGACCAGGCGACAGATAGGGCATACCGCATTGGACAAGACAAAGAGGTTTTTGTTTATTATCCATCAATATATGCTCATGACTTTGAAACTTTTGAGATCAAACTGGATAAGCTACTAGCAAGTAAACGCAGTCTTGCTGATGATATGTTAGAGCCTAATGTAGAGATTACACAAGAATTGATGCAGTCTATATCATGATGATGATTTCTGCTACCTATCAGCAACTAGTAATCATTTGATACTAAATTCTAGAGGGCTCTGACTCATATATAAACTACTAAGGATAGTTGTTCGAGTTATTTTATTTGTTGAGTAGGTTATATTGACATGGCTACCCATAAATAACAACTCAGGTGCAAAAGAGGTGTATTGATGAAGAATAGGGCGTTGTCATTACTTCAAAGATTAACAGGGAATGAAGATGCAGAGTTTCATGATGATCAGTGGGAATCTATAGATGCCCTAGTTAATAGACGTAAGCAGATTTTGGTTGTGCAGAGAACAGGGTGGGGGAAAAGTGCAGTCTATTTCATTGCTACCAAAATTAGAAGGGAACAGGGTTATGGCCCTACGCTGATTATATCGCCTCTAATTGCTTTAATTAGAAATCAAATAGAAGCTGCATCAGCTTTGGATCTTAGAGTTGTGTCAATAAACTCAAGTATGACCAAGCAAGAAAGAAGTGAGGCTAAATCTGAAATTCTGAATGGTTTAGTCGACGCAATTATTATTACTCCCGAGCAACTGGCGCCATCAGAATTCTCTGAAAATATACTTAACAAAATTACCAGTGATATCGGCATGATAGTTGTTGATGAGGCCCATTGTATTTCAGATTGGGGGCATGATTTCAGGCCTGACTATAAACGAATTTCTCGTCTACTACAGAACCTGCCAGACAACATGCCTGTCATAGCGACAACGGCGACAGCAAATGATAGAGTTGTTAATGATATCGAAGAGCAACTCGGTAATCGATTACAGATCATACGAGGTCCTTTAATTAGGGATACTCTACAGCTACAGAACCTAGATATCCCTAATGTAAGCGAAAGGTTGGCTTGGCTTGTAGGTAATGTTCCAAGAATAAGAGGAACTGGTATTATTTATACTAAGACAGTTCGAGACTGTGATGTTGTTGCAGGTTTTTTAAGAGAGAATGGCATTAATGCTCATGCTTATCATAGCAGTGTTGATAGCTCTTTAAGAGAGCCGTTAGAGCTGGACTTAATATATAGCAATATAAAAGTCTTAGTGGCTACTTCAGCCTTGGGTATGGGGTTTGATAAACCAGATTTAGGTTTTGTTATTCACTTCCAAGCCCCTGGAAATGTTGTTGAGTACTACCAGCAGGTAGGCCGCGCTGGTCGAGCTATAAGACATGCATTAGGTATTATGATGCTTGGTGAAAATGATTATCAGATTCAAAAGTACTTTATTAAGAATGCTTTTCCTAAGCAAAAGCAGGTTGATAGGCTGTTAGAGGCTTTAGAGAATAATAGTGGACTGAAAGTTAATGAAATCGAGCCTTTAGTTAACTTCCCCCAAAGTAAGATCAAAAGCATACTAAAATATTTGGTGGTGGTTCAAAAAGTAGGCTAACATTAGACATACCCATGATTGATGTAAAAGAAAGCTAAATCAAAGGCTTTAAAGTGATTTTCCAGTTTTTTAGAAAAGTTACAACTTCGCCTAAATGCTCGCCTTACTCGATGTCTGATAGTGCAATTATTACCTTCAATGCCGACCGTGAAAAACTTGCCAATGACTTGGGTAAAACCCTTAAAGCCAGTAACAAAGCTATCCCAGGTATCACTAGCGATTTTAGCACAACTTACGCCTAGGTCTTGCAGTTTAGCTTTAAGCTTTTTGACAGTGTTAAGGTCTCGTTTTCCCCACACATAGGCAACAATTTCACCTGTGTCACGGTGATAGGCATAAATTAGCCATTGTTTGTTGGTCTTTTTACCTACGAATGTCC
>Ga0208302_100396_pt1 | contig 10591 bp, 10 predicted proteins | sample 29_taG_FD_184103 | JGI IMG/M metagenome (GOLD analysis project Ga0208302, IMG submission 184103) | Marine viral communities from Cariaco Basin, Caribbean Sea - 29_WHOI_OMZ (SPAdes) (version 2) | ecosystem: Environmental > Aquatic > Marine > Oceanic | place: Caribbean Sea: Cariaco Basin... | reverse complement strand
CGCAATTTGGTGTTTTATCTTCCTATTACCTTAGATATAGTCGGGGCATCGTCAACGTACGCTGACAAACCCCCCAACCCATTACAGGAGAAAGCACTGTGAAAATGATGTCGGGCGCAGCCATGGTGGTTGAAGCGCTAAAAGATGTAGGAGTGACACACGTGTTCGGTTACCCAGGTGGTGCCGTATTAGACATTTATGATGCGTTATTTGCGCAAGATGATGTCAAACACGTCCTCGTACGTCATGAACAGGCAGCCGCCCACATGGCGGATGGTTATGCACGTTCAACTGGCAAAACCGGCACAGTGCTCGTCACATCAGGTCCAGGCGCTACGAATACTATTACAGGTATTGCTACTGCATATATGGACTCTATTCCGATGGTTATTTTATCGGGACAGGTGCCGTCGAAGCATATTGGTGAAGACGCATTCCAAGAAACTGACATGGTGGGGTGCTCACGCCCTATCGTTAAGCACAGCTTTTTGGTAAAGCGCGCGGTTGATATCCCAGAAGCGATTGCTAAAGCTTATTATATTGCCAACACAGGTCGTCCTGGCCCGGTGGTAGTAGATTTGCCAAAAGATATTGTGAACGTAGCAGAAGAACACCCGTACGTGTTCCCAACTGACGTGACCATGCGTTCTTACAACCCAACTGAAAAAGGCCATCCTAAACAGGTCAAAAAAGCAGTTGAGTCGCTACTTAAAGCAGAACGTCCCGTACTGTATGTAGGTGGTGGAGCTGTAGCTTGCGATGCGTCTGCAAAGGTTATTGAGTTAGCCGAGAAGCTTAATGCACCGGTAACTTGTACGTTAATGGGCCTTGGTGCTATGCCGGGTACACACAAGCAATTTATCGGCATGCTAGGTATGCACGGTACGCTTGAAGCGAACAAGACTATGCATAATGCCGACTGCATCATTGCACTAGGTGCACGTTTTGATGACCGTGTTACCAATAACGTTGATAAGTTCTGCCCACATGCGGATATTATTCACGTTGATATTGACCCAGCATCGATTTCTAAAACCGTAAATGCGCATATTCCTGTGGTAGGTTCGGTAGATAAAGTACTTGATCAAATCTTAAGTCAGGTAAATAAGAAAGACTTATCAGGTCAAAGCGAAAAGCTGGCCGATTGGTGGCAACAAATTGAAACCTGGCGCGCTCGTCAGTGCTTAAACTACGCACAGGGCGAAGAGGTAATTAAGCCTCAGCGCGTTATCGAAGCCTTGTACAAACACACAGACGGTAAAGCCTACGTAAGTTCTGACGTAGGTCAGCACCAAATGTTTGCTGCGCTTTATTACCCTTATGATAAACCGCGTCAGTGGATCAACTCAGGTGGTCTTGGCACCATGGGCTTTGGTTTACCGGCTGCAATGGGTGTGCAGTTTGCGCACCCAGGTTCAACCTCTGTGGTAGTAACGGGTGACGGCAGTATTCAAATGAATATTCAAGAGCTATCTACTTGTTTGCAGTACAACCTGCCTATCAAGATTATCTCATTGAATAACCGTGCCCTAGGTATGGTTCGTCAGTGGCAGGATATGATTTACAAAGGACGTCACTCACACTCTTATATGGATTCAATGCCTGACTTTGTGAAGTTGGCAGAAGCTTACGGACACGTGGGCATTAAAGTAGACAAGCTTGACGAGCTAGACGCAGCAATGGAGAAATGTTTCAGTTACACAGATCGCTTAGTGTTTATGGACATAGCAGTAGACCAAAACGAACACGTATATCCAATGCAAATTAAGTTTGGCGCAATGGATGACATGCGCTTAAGCAAGACGGAGCGAACCTGATGAAACGTATTATCTCTGTATTAATGGAAAACGCCCCTGGCGCACTATCTCGTATCGTTGGTGTATTCTCACAACGCGGTTACAACGTCGACTCACTGTGTGTGGCACCAACCGACGACGCGAGCCTTTCGCGTCTAACGATTATCACGCACGGCGACGACAAAGTCATAGAGCAAATTACTAAGCAAGTGAATAAGCTTATTGATGTGCTAAAAGTGGTAGACCTCACTGAAGGTACGCACATTGAACGCGAACTTATGCTGATTAAAGTCGCGACTCGCACTGAGTCGGTACGTGCTGAAGTGAAGCGGAACTCTGATATCTTCCGTGCGCGTATTGTGGATGTGAACGTAAACAACTACACCATTGAAATTACGGGCACCACAGATAAGCTAGATGCATTTGCCACGACTATGGGGCAGTGTGCTGAAATTATCGAATCATCGCGCACCGGTGTGTGTGGGCTTGCTCGAGGTGATAGGGCGCTTCGTCCTTAAATTTTTTCCCGAGTTTTCGCGCAAAGCGTTTTTTCGAAAGGCTGTCAGTAGACAGCCTTTTTTCATTCTAGGGAATTACCCTAAGTATCGCGCCCATAATAGGCTTCTACGCGCAGGGCTACGCCGTATGAGGTTTTAAAATCCTCTTCACGTAGCCATAAAACGAAAGGCTCTACCTCAAAGAATAGCCAATCGCGCAGCATGTTGTTACGCCACCTAAACCCGCCATAGACTTCTTCTACGCGAAAGTTGGGTTGGCTAAGCCCTTCCACCATAAAGTGAGGAATAACGGCGTTATGCTGATCTACCGAAAATAAATGGTGGACCTCGTGACGCCATAGCCAGTCGTTGGTATCGTCGCGGTAGTAGTAGCGATTATTTTGTCGAACCAGGTGCTTTTTATTGATTTCGTATTGAAAAGCGACGCCCACCTCCGCACCCAAACGGTCACGGGTGTAATAGTAAAGTTCGGCGTCGTATAGCATGGCCCATTGTTTAGAAAAGGCAAAAGCATCTCTGTATCGGGTCATCGCATATAGTTGGTCGCGGCGACCAGCACCAATTCTAAATGAGTAGTGAGAGTCTTGCTCAGGACGAAAGCGAAGCGCGATGGTCGTTCTATCGCGGTTGTTATTGCCGGTATCCCTCGCGGCTCGTATTGTGTTGTTCTGTGTCTCGTCTTCGTTATCACTCAATAGTAAATCAACGCGCTCTTTTAAAGCCGGTAGGCGAACTCTTACCCTGAAGCGCAAATCCGTATCCGAAAGCATGCCACTTCTTGGCTCCCATGCAAGTTGAACACGGCCTTCGGCTCTGGCTTCCTTCTGTCCTGAAGCACCTATTTCATCTGAACTTTCAAACAAACCATCAAGCTGTTTAACGGTGAAGTCCATGGTGTCGGTGAAGCTACGCTGCCAAATATCAAACCATTGCTCATTAGGTATTGAAGGAGGCAAGGAGTGTGTACTTTCTTGTGTCGAAGTAGCGCTGTTAGTAAGCGTATTTTCTGGTCGAGCAATATCCCGATAGGTTATACCTACACTGGTCGCATTTACGGGGGAGTTCAACGTGTCAGCAGCTGAGTCAGGTGCAACAGGTACAGCGAGCAATAAATGGCAATAGACCACAGTAAGGCATAGCATTGCTCACTAACTCCTTGTAAAAATTAGCATAGTTGAATGTTTCGACCATTCGCATTGGGGATATACAGAGCATGGATTGTCCCAACCAAAACGTCAATCTTTATTCATTGAAGTAAATATTCAGGTGAAAGCATCAGCAGGCAATGGCATACTGTGCCAATCGATGTAAGGGAGATTATTTTTATGGGTGGTATTAGTGTTTGGCAGTTGCTGATCATACTGGTTATTGTGGTGCTTTTATTTGGTACGAAGCGTCTTAAAGGTATAGGTACTGATTTAGGCGGCGCAATCAAAGGCTTCAAAAAAGCTGTCACCGAAGAAGACAAAGACGCAGACTTTGAACAAAAGAAGCAAGTTGAAGAAAAGTCAGCAGCAGAGCCTGTTTCAACTAAGACGCAGAGCGACGTTAAAGAAAAATCCTAATGTTCGATATCGGCTTTTGGGAGCTATTGGTTATCGGTGTACTGGCGTTGCTTATCTTAGGGCCAGAAAGATTACCGGGTGCCATGCGCTCAACTATAAATACAATTCGTAGCGTGCGTAATGTAGCAACGGGCTTTAAGCAAGAAGTTGAGCATCAGTTGCGCGTGCACGAATTGCATGAAAATTTGAAAAAAGCAGAGCAGCAAGGGCTTAAAGATCTTTCACCTGAACTTGAACAAAGCGTCGATGAGCTAAAAAAAGCTGCAGAGTCGGTTCAAGAACCTTATAAAAAGCAATAGATGTCTGACGCTAATAACCTTATTTCTCATTTAATTGAATTGCGTAGCCGTATTCTCAAAGCCCTTTTGAGCGTACTTATCGTCTTCATTTGTCTTGCGGCGTTTGCGCAAGACCTTTATAAGCTATTGGCGATGCCATTGCTTGAAGCCTTACCTGAAAATGCGAGCATGATTGCAACCGACGTTGCATCACCTTTCTTTGCTCCGTTTAAACTTACACTGGTGTTATCGTTTTTTATTGCTATTCCCTACGTGCTCTATCAAGTATGGGGGTTTGTGGCTCCGGGTTTGTACAGAAATGAAAAGCGCCTGGTAGCGCCTTTACTACTTTCCAGTACGCTGCTGTTTTACGCAGGAATGGCGTTTGCCTATTTTGTGGTATTTCCAATAGCGTTCACGTTTTTTACAAGCGTAGCACCTGAAGGTGTAACGGTAAGTACAGATATATCCAGTTATTTGAACTTCGTCTTGAAACTGTTCTTTGCATTTGGGGTCTCATTCGAGATACCGATAGCCATTATCTTAATGTGCTGGACTGGGGTAACGGATGCTAAGTCTTTACGAGCCAAGCGCCCGTACGTGGTTGTTGGTGCATTCGTGGTTGGCATGTTGCTAACACCGCCAGATGTTATCTCTCAAACATTATTAGCTATTCCAATGTGGTTGCTGTTTGAGGTAGGGGTTATTGTTGGAGGATTTTACGCGGGTAAAACACCAAAAGACGATACATCTACTGAAACAACAGACAACACATAGATGTTAAAAAAAGAAAGGAATAAAAATGAAAACCCGACTGCTATCTCTTGCCACTATTCTGTGCGCGTTTGGGGCGTTTAATGTACAAGCTGAGACAGTTGCTGATGCATTGGAGAAATGTCGCAACACGGATAATAGTTTAAAGCGACTTATGTGCTATGACAGCGTCGCGAAATCACTCAACAAGTACGAAGGTTCAGACGCTCAGATTGAGCAACTACAGGCCTACAAGAGCAACAATGGTAATCAGATGAAGCCTCGCCCAGCGCCTGTCGCTCAGGGACAAGTTCAAGCCTCTGAACCTAAGAATGACTTTGGACTTGAACATAAGCGAGATTTGTCTGACGAAGCTTCTGAGATTGCGGTCACTATCGCTTCAATCAAGAAGAATGTGCGTGATAAGCATGTTATAACTTTCAGCGATGGTTCTGTATGGCAGCAAACTGATGGAACCTATATGAAGCTTAAGGAAGGTCAGTCGGTAGCCGTAGAAAGGGGCTTATTGGGTGCATTTTTCTTAAGTGTAGAAGGGCTTAACAAGCGCATGAAAGTGAAACGCGTAAAATAAATGCCTTGGTTTGATGCTGGCGTCAACTTGCTTGATAAGCGATTTGACGCCGATGAAGTTATACAACGAGCAAAAGATGCAGGGGTAGAAAAACTCTGCATTATCACCACGCACCCCAGTGAATGGGACGCCGCAGTAGCGCTATATAATAAGTATCCAACCCAATGCTGTTACACTATCGGTGTCCATCCTCACAATGCAAAAGATGTCACACCAAGTGATTACAAGAGGTTACGCGAACTTGCACAACAGAAAGGGTGTGTTGCAATTGGTGAATGTGGTCTGGATTTTAATCGCAATTTCTCACCACAGCCCGTTCAGTTGGCAGTGTTCGAAGCCCAGTTAGACATTGCGGCTGCATTAGACTTACCCGTGTATTTACATGAAAGGGATGCGTTTGACGAACAAGTCGCGTTATTAACCGAGTATATGCCTCGTATAAAAGGTGGTATTGCCCACTGTTTTACTGGGAATGCAGAGCAGGTTCAGCACTACCTTGCGCTGGGGCTTTATATTGGTATTACTGGCTGGGTATGTGATGAGAAGCGAGGCGAAGCACTACGCGAAGCCGTGAAGTCTATACCTTTAAACCGTCTTATTCTTGAAACAGATGCGCCTTATCTGTTTCCCAAAACCCTTCGACCGAGAAAACGTAATAACGAACCTGCTTTTCTACCCCATATCGCTAAACAATTAGGCGAATATCTGCAAGTTGAGACTGATAAATTACGTATTAGCAGTTATGCTAATAGCTGTGAGTTGTTTTCTCTCAGCTAAACATAGGTTTATATGCAGACAAATCTGAAAGCGATGCGCAAGTATGATGCGGGTCTTATTCTTATCACCCTAGTGGCCGTCGTTGCATTTGTGTCTGTGTTGTTTAGTTTGTCTCCTAACACCAGTGCAACACCACGTTTCTCGCAGCTTACTTATCTCAATGTAGATAATGGCAATGCGCTCGATTTTACTACCATTACTCAAACGCCGCTTACCGACTGGACACCAATATCTTCACCCATTAACTTGGGTATGAACACAAACGTACATTGGTTTTCAATGGTCATTGCGCCAACACAAAGCAATGAAAGTCGATTTCTATTGCACATCGACTATCCCCTTTTAGATAGTTTAGACGTTGCGATTTACAGCCAAATAGGCAGCACGCCTATTGCTACTTATTCAGGTGGCGATGGCCTGCACTTTGACAACCGGCCCGTTTCTCATGTGAAGCCACTATTCCCCCTACCAGTAAGCGCTCAGTCGCAGCGGGTGATTATTCGAGTACAAACCTCTGGCAGCGTCCGCCTTCCCATTCGTATATGGGAAGAAACAGAGTTTATTGCCTATACATCAAGCCGTAACCTGGCATTGGGGATATTTTTTGGCATCTTGGTAGCAATGGGCGTGAGTAACGCATTTTTAACGGTAACGACAAGTAACGTGTCGTTCCTTTATTACTCTGGCTATGTAATGAGTTTGGCGCTTATATTGGCGACGTTACACGGCTACGGCTTCTCCTATATGTGGCCGGGAAGCACATGGTTTCAAGGTAAAGCAATTCTTGTGTTTGCTAACGCGACTATTATGTTTGCGGCGATGTTTACGCGAAGCCTACTACCTATTAGAGCCCACAGCGTAAAGCTAGATAAAATCACACAGGCAATCAGTTGGGTGTGCGGGTTAAGTATAATCCTCGGCCTTATCTTGCCTTACTCGTTCATGATAAAGGCGTTCCTGTTACTGCTTAGCCTCATCGTTATTTTTACTCTTGGGTTAGGTATTTGGCTAACGCTCAAAGGGGTGGTCGTAGCACGTTATTTTACCATTGCTTGGGGTTTTCTATTAATTAGTGGGCTAAGTGCGAGCCTTGATAACGTTAATATTATTCAGTTGCCTATTTCGTCAAATAACCTGCTGATCATTGGTGGCGCGGTTGAAACGCTCATCTTGGCACTTATCTTAGCGATTAATTATAGCCACAGTCGCGATGATCTCATTGAGGCGCAGCAGTTCGCGCTAGAACAGGAAAAACAGGCAAATACCGCCAAAGAGAACTTACTTGAAGTACAAAAGCGTTATCAAGATGACCTGGAGTATAAAGTACAAGAACGCACGTTAGAGCTAGAAATTACGTTACGCGAATTGTCTGAAGTTAACCAAGAATTGGAAAGGTTAAATGCAATAGATCCGCTCACGGGAGCGCACAACCGTCGACATTTCGATAAGCGTCTGCGTTCTGAAGGGCGACGCAGTAGACGTGAGCAAACACCATTATCTCTCATCATTGTTGACGTGGATCATTTTAAGCAAATTAATGATAAACACGGACATGATGGTGGTGACGCTTGCTTAATTCACGTCACCAATGTCTTTCAGAAGCACATCCATCGCCCTACAGATGACTTGTGTCGCATAGGTGGTGAAGAGTTTGCCATTATATTGCCTAATACCGATCTTGAAGGCGCTTTTCACGTTGCCGAAAATATGCGAGATAGCCTTGCGTCGACCCCACTTGATTACGAAGGGGAAACCATTAAGCTAACTGCAAGCGCGGGCGTTTCTACAACCATTATTCTTGATGAAGAGCACGCGCAAAATCTTTTCAAGTTCGCCGACGAATGCCTTTACGAAGCCAAGGCTGCGGGCCGCAATACAGTAATACATAAACATTTACAGGAAAAACTATGACATCTTCACCTTTCCCTCAAAGAAGAATGCGCAGACTACGCGCCAAAGATGCTTTAAGAGGGCTTGTGGCAGAGCACCGTTTAACCACTGACGATCTCATTTACCCTGTTTTTGTACTACCCGGTGAGAACGCACGAGAAGCCGTACCTTCTATGCCTGGTGTGGAAAGACTTTCTATCGATTTGCTAGTGCAAGAAACGGCGAAATGGGTAGAGCTGGGCATTAGAACGATTGCGCTTTTCCCTGTGACACCTATGTCTCTTAAAACCGAGTGTGCAAGCGAAGCGTTCAATCCTGAAGGACTTGCTCAGCAAGCTATGAGAGCGCTTAAAAAGGTGTTTCCTGAAGTAATGCTGATGTCTGATATCGCATTAGATCCATTTACGTCTCATGGTCAAGATGGCCTCTTAGACGAAACTGGTTATGTGATGAACGACGAAACAGTCGAGGTGCTCATTAAGCAAGCGTTATCGCATGCTGAAGCTGGCGCTGATATTGTTGCGCCTTCTGACATGATGGATGGGCGCATTGGCAGTATCCGAAAAGCACTTGAAGAAGCAGGTCACATCAATACGTGTATTATGGCTTATTCTGCTAAATACGCGTCTGCGTACTACGGTCCATTTCGTGATGCCGTCGGCTCCGCTGCAAATATAAAGGGCGGCAACAAGAAAACCTATCAAATGGATCCTGCCAACACCGATGAAGCTCTCCACGAAATTGCGCTTGATATAGAAGAGGGCGCTGACATGGTAATGGTGAAGCCAGGTATGCCGTATTTAGATGTTGTGCGTCGTTGTAAAGACGAATTTAAAGTACCGACATTCGCCTATCAAGTAAGTGGCGAGTACGCTATGCATCAAGCTGCTTTTGCTAATGGTTGGCTAAATGAAGACGCGGTGATCCTAGAATCGTTATTAGCGTTTAAGCGCGCTGGCGCAGACGGGATTCTGACTTATTTCGCTCCGCAAGCTGCTGCGCTTTTAGCGAAGCAAAACGACAAGTAATACCAACAACCAAAGGTTCGACAAAAAAAAGCCGTGCAATGCACGGCTTTTTTTTCATGTTTTTTTCCGTTTATCGGTATACATATTTAACGCATTCTATCTGTTTGTAAGTGGTTACTTACAAACGAGTTCGCAGCCAGCTTTATGCTGAAGCCAGCATTCATTTGCTAGCTCTGCGTTGATCAAAGGATGCGATTTCAGCCAGCCTTCAGGAAAAGTAAGTGTCCACTTACTTTCTTCGCACTGCAAAGTTACTTCTGGTATATGTTTATTCTGACGACGCAGACATAACACCACTGCTATACGTAAAATTCGCAATAAGCCTTTTAGCATTGGACGGTAGTCTTCGTGGTACTTTTCAAATACGTCTGGCTTTATGTTTAATCTATGCTGAGCAACTAAATCGCGGATGGCGGCGCGCTGAAGGCGCGTGAAGCCAGGCAAATCAATGTGACTTAATATGTATTCACCATGCTCATGATGGCGCTTATATTCAATGTGAAGACCTATTTCATGAAGCTGTGCGGCTGCACCTAAAATAGTTTCGGTATCTAAATGACAAATATTCTGTTGTGCACAGAGTTGATGGCATAAAGTAAGCGCTACGTGACTAACCGAGTTCGCGTGACTGGCATCTACATGATAACGATGTTTTGCCTGATTAAGGGTCTGCTGGCGACGATCATTCTCGGTAACGTTATCTAACATTCCGTAGATAAGTCCTTCTCGAAGCGCACCACCAGAAATATTCATGTGCTTGATACTTAGCGCTTCAAATAAGCTGATGAGGATCGCTAAACCAGACGGGAAAATAGCTTTTCTGTTATCTTCCAATCCGTCGATATCAAGGGTTTTAATGCTGCCGCATTCAATACATTGCTTTTCTAAATGATACAAATAGTCTAAGCGGATAGCATCACTAATGCCCTGTGCTACAAGAATCTCAGTAATGGCTTGTGGCGTGCCAGATGCACCTAAACAATTCTCCCAATCAAAACACAAAAACGCGCTAGACACATCGGTAATAAGCGCGTGTGCGGCTTTTTTGGCATTGTCGAAATTGTCTTCGGTGATAGTGCCGCCGGTGAAATAGCGTTCCATAAACGTTACACAGCCCATATCCAAACTCTTAAGATGGATAGGCTGCATGTCGTTGCCGATAATGATTTCTGTGCTGGCACCGCCAATATCTATGACTAAGCTATTGCCTTGGTTGGCGGATGTGTAGGCTACGCCAAGATAAATTTGTCGCGCTTCTTCTTCACCACTAATCACTTCAAGTTTGTGATTGAGAATCTCTTCTGCCTTGCGAATGAATACATGCGCATTGGTTGCCAGTCGCAATGTAGCGGTCGCTACAATTTTAATATTAGAAGGGGGGATATCCTGCAGGC
>Ga0208302_100393_pt1 | contig 10618 bp, 8 predicted proteins | sample 29_taG_FD_184103 | JGI IMG/M metagenome (GOLD analysis project Ga0208302, IMG submission 184103) | Marine viral communities from Cariaco Basin, Caribbean Sea - 29_WHOI_OMZ (SPAdes) (version 2) | ecosystem: Environmental > Aquatic > Marine > Oceanic | place: Caribbean Sea: Cariaco Basin | collected... | reverse complement strand
GCAGGTAATACCACCATCTTGGCATTGTCGGATTCTGCTAGCTCACGCATTGCTTTGATGTACTGTTCGCCAAGAAGATAAACTACTGGCATCTCCTCTTTACCCATGGCTTGGGTAATTAATCGAATCGACTCTTCTGAGCCCTTAGCTAAGACGACTTGAGCTTCAGCATCACGGCGAGAAGCTTCTAAGCGGCCATCAGCTTCTAAAATAGCGGCTTGCTTTTGACCATCAGCACGGGTTACTGTCGCACGGCGCTGACGTTCAGCCGCAGCTTGCTCTTCCATGGCAGTCTGCATGGTGTCTGATGGGTTAATGTCTTGAATTTCGACGGTCTTCAAGGTAATACCCCAGTCAGCGATATCTTCAGAGATGGCCTCTTTCAATAAAGCTTTAATATGGTCGCGACTAGACAACGCACTGTCCAAGTCCATTTCACCGATAATAGAGCGTAATGAGGTTTGTACTAGATTGCGAATACCATGCTCGTAATCTTCAATACCGTATACTGCTTTTTCAGGCTGAACGATACTGATATAAGCGACAGCGTTGGCAATAATCACCACGTTATCACGGGTAATAACTTCTTGAGACGGAATGTCTAACACGATGTCTTTTGTGGTTAGTTTATAAGCCACATTGTCCACGTAAGGGATAATAAGGTTTAATCCCGGCTCTAAGGTTTGATGGTATTTACCTAAACGCTGCACAATCCACTTGTATCCTTGCGGTACAATTCTAACCCCTTTAAAGACGGTGAATACCACCAGTGCCACCATCACTAGCATGACTATACTAAAGCTTCCCATCTATACACTCCCTTTTTTTAAACACTTATTTAGTTTCCCATATTGATAGGGCTTTGTTTAAGTTTTCTGTTTTTCAAATTTTGTTTTTTTTGAATTTTTTACTGACCTGTACTGACTACCTATTATCGATGATTAATATGAGCCATAGTCTGGGCAGGTACCACGATCAATTCATTACCAACAACATCGACTACAACTACCCTTTGCCCCACTTCAACTACTTCACCTCGAGTGCGGCATTTCCATTCAGTAGCACCGACAATAGGAACACTAAAACGTACTGTGCCCACTCTATCGAATGTTGGTTCCACGGTTATCATTCCTTTCTCGCCTATGATGACACTGCCACCCAGTCCCGCTTTAGTACGATCGACAGATAAAGGCTGTACGTACTTAAACCATACGACCGCCATTACTATAGAGAGTATTAACCACATTGTGATTTGAAAAAATTGTGATAAGGGAAATAACCAGCTTAATAACGCGATAATCACTGCTGCGATACCGAACCATAAGGTCGCAAAGGTGGTTAAAAACATCTCTGAAATAATCAGTAGCCCTCCAAGTACTAGCCAGTGCCACGGCTCAAATACAAACATAATCTCATCCTTAATTATTTTTTTAGCATTATTTATCTTAGCACTTTTGACGCTGTCACGTAGGCTTATCATGATGGCCATGAGTGATGCTACATTTTTAAACCATTAAGCATAAAAAAACGACCGCCGAAGCGATCGTTTTTGTTAAGTCTAGATAGAGCAAGAGCTTTAGACTTGGTTCAATTAGAACTTGAATTTAGCACCTAGAGTGATACCATTCGCGTCTAAATCATCACCTACTCTGTTTTCAACTTGTGGATACCAGTCATAAGCCACTTCTACCGCAGCGTTAGGAGCAAGGTTTAGACCTAAACCTAGACCACCCGCGATTGAAGTTTTAGATTTGCTGTAATCTGCTACGTTTGTTAATTTTGAATCATATTCTACTTTGTTCTTAGCCACACCTAAACGACCTTTAGCATACATTTGTGAGCCTGGGAAGTTATAGTCGTAAGTACCATATAGACCATAAACGTCTGCACTATATTCATTAGCAGCGTTAAAATCTTCATCGCTGGTCGTCATGTATTCAGCTTCAAGACCGAAGTTTGGCGTGAATTTAGCACCACCATAAACACCGTATGAAGTTGCTGAGTCTTTAGCATCATCTAAGTCATATTGACCGATTTTAGCACCAATGTATGGCTGTGCAGGTGATGCATAGTTAACCGCAGCTTGGGCACCAACAGTCATCATTGAACCAGCAGCTAAAGCAAGTAGAGTTTTCTGTAAAGTTTTCATTGTCGTTCTCCTATAAATATAAAGGTGATGACAAGTAAGGGTATGGTTTGTCCGTATGAATATCTTTAATACCCTTGCTTGTTATCCATGTCATAATAGTAACAAAATATTTCAAAGCTATTGTGGTCTTTTGAGGACTAAGTTGTTACTTTTTGAAACAAGTTATTTCTAGTGGAAACAAATACTTAGCGACTCGTCATTTTTTAAATTCAAATGCTAGATTTGCTTTTAGATGAGGTGAGAATTTACCTTTGGCTACCATTACATTAAAATTGAAACGCAAAAAAACGACCGCCGGAGCGATCGTTTTTAGTTTCATTTTAAAACAGTCATTATTTTAAGACAGTTAGTTAAGTGATTAACTCAAATTAGAATTTAAAGTTAGCACCTAAAGTGATACCAGAAGCATCTAAATCGCCTTTGTTACCGACGTTTTCAATTTTTGGATACCAGTCATAAGCCAGTTCTACTGCAGCGTTAGGAGCAAGGTTATAACCTAGACCTAGACCACCAGCAATACCAGTGTCTGAATAGCTACCATTGTTTGCTTTATTAGTACCTTTGGCGTCTAAATCGATTTCGTTTTTAGCGATACCTAAACGACCTTTGGCATACATTTGCGAACCTGGGAAAGTATAGTCATATGTACCATATAAGCCATACACATCGGCACTGTATTCAGATCTGTCGTAGGTACCAGTAGTAAAATCTTCATCGCTAGTAGTCATGTATTCAGCTTCAATACCGAAGTTTGGTGTGAATTTAGCACCACCATAAATACCGTATGAAGTTGCCTCATCTTTAGCGCCATCTATGTCATATTGACCGATTTTAGCACCGATATAAGGTTGTGCAGTCATGCCATAGTTTACAGCAGCTTGAGCACCAACAGTCATCATTGAACCAGCAGCTAAAGCAAGTAGAGTTTTTTGTAAAATTTTCATTATAGTTCTCCTATTTATATAAAGGTGATACCAAGTAAGGTAATGGTTTGTTGATAGCCTTAATACCCTTGCTTGTTATCCATGTATTAATAGTAACAAAATATTTCATTTAATATGTAGGTATTTGATAGGCCCCTTGTTACTTTTTGCAATAAAATATTATTAATAGAAACAAGAAGTTAGCATATTCTGTCTTTTGGCAATTAAAACAATAGCTTTGCATTAAGCCATAAAAAACGACCGCCGAAGCGATCGTTTTCTATGTCTTTGAAAGACGTTATGCTAGATTTTAAGTTGCTTAAAATTAGAACTTAAAGTGAGCACCTAATGATACACCAGAAGCATCATAGTCTGTGTTACCGATTTCAACTGTTGGATACCAGTTGTACATGGCTTCTACAGAGGCATTAGGGGCAATGTTATAACCTAAACCTAAACCACCTGCTACGCCGGTATCAGAATAGTCTGAAGATACTTTAACAACATTAGATTTAGATTCTAAATCCACTTCGTTTTTAGCCACACCTAAACGACCTTTACCGTACAGACCGCCAGTATTAGGGAAAGCATAGTCAGCAGTCGCATATAGACCATAAGTATCAGCTGAGTATTCAGTTACATTATTGAAGTCTTCATCACTTGTAGTTAAGTATTCAGCTTCAAGACCGAAGTTTGGAGTAAATTTAGCACCACCATAAACACCATAAGCAGTACCTGTATCTTTAGCACCATCAAGGTCATACTGGCCCACTTTAGCACCAATGTATGGCTGAGCGGTCATAGTGTTGCCATAGTTAACGGCAGCTTGTGCGCCTGCAGTCATTAGTGAACCAGCAGCTAGAGCAAGTAGAGTTTTTTGTAAAGTTTTCATTTTTATCTCCTAATTAATTTTTAACGATGCAAGAGTAAGTTAAATCCAATTAAGTAAAACGATATTTACTATGTTCAGTAAGGAAGCCATTTTCTTAAAAGGTCTTGCTTGTTGTTGATGTATCCATAATAACCAAGGTTGCTTTAATACTCTGTCAGTGTTTAATAGGTCGGAAGTTATTTTTTACCCTGGTTTTTTATGCGTATAGTTACAAAAGCCGATTTATGAAAATATTTGTTACATATACCGATTAATGAAATATTCGCTATACATTATCAGATAGCCCTACCCACCAAATTTGACTCTCATACCAAAATTTTCCGTAATATTTTCTTTAAAACAAATATTTAAAACAAAATAAATTTAATAAGGACAAGTGTTTATGAACGGACCCACACAGTCAAGTGTCACTGAACTATTAGATACCCTCAAATCAAAAGACCAATATCGACAACTGCCTAACATTAAACATCACGATCGATGCATTGTTTTGAATGACAGCCCATTACTCAATATTTCGAGTAACGACTATTTGGGAATAGGCAGTGATACACAGCTGCAATCGCAGTTTTTAAGTTATTTGCAAGAGATGCCCGAATCTTTATTACCGAAAATGGGATCAACTTCTTCTCGTCTGTTAACAGGCAACCATGAACAGCTTCCCTTACTAGAAGCAGAGCTATTAAGCTGGTATAGACTTGCCTTGTCTGAGCAACAGAAGATAACTTCTACCAAATCAGTATTGGTAATGAACAGTGGCTACCATGCCAATATTGGTATTTTACCGGCATTGGCTAAGTTGCCGTTGAATACTTTAATTTTGACAGACGCTCTCATTCACGCCAGCCTGATAGATGGGGTACGTCTTATAAGCAGTAAGAACAGCAAGCACTGTAGTTATCAACGCTATCGCCACAACGACTTAACCCACTTGGCTGCTTTAATTGAGCAGGCAGATGACAGCGTAGAACGTATTATCATTGTCACAGAAAGCATTTTTAGTATGGATGGCGATCGAGCAGATTTAAAAGCCCTTGTGGCTCTTAAAGCCGCTGATTCTCGAATTGAATTGTATGTCGATGAGGCTCACGCCGTCGGAGTATTGGGTGGTAATGGACTAGGCCTAGCTGAGGAGACACAAACTTTAGCGGATATAGACTATGTGGTAGGTACCTTTGGAAAAGCGTTTGCTTCAATGGGGGCTTATATAATTTGTGATGAGCAGATTAAACAGTGGTTAATCAACCAAATGCGCTCTTTTATTTTTAGCACTGCTCTACCCCCCATTACCCAGTGTTGGACCAGATTCGTGTTGGCAAAGATGCCCTCACTACACTATTTACGTAGCCACCTTAGCGAGCTTTCAATACGGATATCTAACGCCATAGATGCTGACTCAAGCGACGATTATCAATCCCCTATCATCCCTTATATATTAGGCGACAATGCCAGTGCTGTGAAGAAAGCTCAGGCTCTACAAAAAGTAGGTTTTTACGCGCTCCCTATTAGACCTCCTACCGTTCCGATTAATACCGCCCGTATCAGAATAGTAATGAATGCAAAACTAACCCATGACGATTGTACTCATCTTATTAAGCAGTTATAAATCCTATTATTAATCTCATACTGCCGTTAGTAGGTTTTTATACCCTATATGATTTTAAGCTATATATGGTTTTAAGCTATCTGCTGAACAAAAAGGCTAAATAAAAAAAGACCGTGCTATTAATAGCACGGTCTTTTTATTAACTAACGGTAAAACCCATTAAGGTTTACCAGCTAATTACTTTTTATCGTCTTCATTCACTTCAGTGTACTCAGCGTCAACTACATCGTCATCTGCAGCATTGTCCGCTTGTGCACCATCAGCTGCTTGCGTTGGATCTACACCTTCAGCGCCTTGGCCTGCTGAGTAAATCTTCTGGCTAACAGGTAGGAATGCGTTATCTAGTGCTTCAAGCTTAGCTTTGATGTCATCATGATCATCTTCTTTAGCCGCTAGCTCTAAGTCACTAATTGCAGTTTCTACCGCTGATTTTTCATCTGCAGTCACTTTATCTTCAGCATCTTTCAATGCTTTTTGGATAGCGTGGATACGGCCATCTGCTTCGTTACGCACTTGCGCAAGGGCTGCGAACTTCTCATCTTCTGCAGCGTTGGCTTCAGCGTCACGTACCATTTGCTCGATTTCTTCATCCGATAAGCCAGAGTCCGCTTTAATTTGGATGCTCTGTTCTTTACCTGTACCTTTGTCTTTCGCTGAAATATTCATGATACCATCAGCGTTGATGTCAAAGGTTACTTCGATCTGTGGGATACCACGTGGTGCTGGTGGAATATCGGTTAGGTTGAAGTTACCTAGCAATTTGTTCTGTGAAGCAACTTTACGCTCACCTTGGTATACCTGAATGGTTACCGCTGGCTGATTGTCTTCTGCTGTTGAGAACACTTGAGATTTCTTAGTTGGGATCATCGTGTTTTTCTCGATGATTGGTGTCATCACACCACCCATAGTCTCAATACCTAGAGTCAGTGGGGTTACGTCAAGTAATAGTACGTCAGTTTTATCACCTGAAAGTACCGCACCTTGAATCGCTGCACCAACGGCTACTGCTTCGTCAGGGTTCACGTCTTTACGTGGCTCTTGACCGAAGAACTCTTCCACGGTTTTTTGAACCAATGGCATACGAGTCTGACCACCTACTAAGATAACATCATCAATTTCACTTGCTTTTAGACCAGCATCTGCTAGAGCTACTTTACAAGGTTCGATAGTACGTTTTACCAACTCTTCAGTTAATGCTTCTAGCTTAGAGCGGCTAATAGTTACTACTAAGTGCTTAGGACCAGAGGCATCAGCAGTGATGTAAGGTAAGTTTACTTCAGTGCTTTGAGCGCTTGATAACTCGATTTTAGCTTTTTCAGCGGCTTCTTTTAGACGCTGCATCGCTAATGGGTCGCCTTTTAGGTTGAAGTCTTGTTCTTTTTTGAACTCTTCAACTAAGAAGTCGATTAGAGCCAAGTCAAAGTCTTCACCACCTAGGAAAGTATCACCGTTTGTTGATAATACTTCGAACTGTTGTTCGCCATCAACGTCTGCGATTTCAATGATTGATACGTCAAAAGTACCACCACCTAAGTCATATACTGCAACAGTGCTATCGCCTTTTTTCTTATCCATACCGTAAGCAAGAGCAGCAGCGGTTGGTTCGTTGATGATACGTTTAACGTTTAGACCCGCGATTTTACCCGCATCTTTAGTTGCTTGACGCTGAGAGTCGTTAAAGTAAGCTGGTACGGTAACTACCGCATCTGTTACTTTCTCACCTAAGTAGTCTTCTGCTGTCTTTTTCATTTTTGTTAAGATTTCAGCAGAAATCTGTGGTGGTGCCATTTTTTTACCGTTAACTTCTACCCACGCATCACCATTGTCTGCTTTAACAATTTTGTAAGGCACCATACCGATGTCTTTTTGAACCACTTTGTCATCAAAGCGGCGACCGATTAGACGCTTAATAGCATATAAAGTGTTGTTTGGGTTAGTCACTGCCTGACGTTTTGCAGATTGGCCTACTAGGATTTCACCGTCTTTATATGCGATGATAGAAGGGGTAGTACGTGTGCCTTCAGCATTTTCGATGACTTTAACTTTGTCACCTTCCATTACTGCCACACAAGAGTTAGTTGTACCTAAATCAATACCAATTGTCTTAGCCATAATATAAAACTCCAAATCATTTATTGTTTGTGTTTATTTCAATGTTAGCATTTGGCTTACTTTCTATTATTGAGAATTTGATTAAGTAAGCCTTGCTCTTGTCTCTATATATCGGTTTAGTAATGCTGTTTTTCAAGCCAGAGTTAAGCAAAATTGATAACTTTTTGTCTTTTTTTATGTATCTGGCCCACTTTTACTAAGGTTCAGCTTAAATTTTAAGCCCAATACGGGTTACCGCTTATTGACCCACTTTAACCATAGCAGGACGCAATAAACGACCGTTTAAGGTATAGCCTTTTTGTAATACTTCACCCACTGTATCAGCAGCAGCTTCTGGGTGGATACCTACCGCTTCGTGAAACTCAGGGTCAAACTTATCATTTTGTGGATCAACCACTTCAACACCCTGTTTATTTAAAACGTTTAAGAAAGACTTATGGGTTAATTTAACACCTTCCAAGATAGCATCATCTGCATCATCATCGGCTTGTACGCTAACGATGGCACGTTCTAGATTATCTACCACTTCTAAAAGTTCTTTGATGAATTTCTGTAGCGCAAACTTACGGCTTTTTTCTGTTTCTTGCTCCATACGTTTTTGAGCATTATAAGCCTCAGCATTGGCACGAGCTTGACCTTCTTTGGCGGCTTTTACTTCTTCTTCAAGCTGAGCAATACGCTCTTCATAAGTGGTAATATCAATATCGTTACCGATAACATTGTCACCATTCACTTCTGGATTAAACTCATTCAACGTTTGTTCCAATACAGTTTCTGAACGCTCAATATTGTCATGAGCAGCATTTGGATTCTGAGTTTGGTTCTCTTGATTCGGGGCAGCGTTATTCGCTTCATTATTACTCATGGTATCTCCTTAGTCGCTTAAAGTTATATAACGGATTTTTTATGATTTATGACGCCCTAATTTAAACTGTGAAATTTTTTAAAATTAGGACCATTCGTTAGGGTAATGCTAAAAATGCTGAATTCATTGACATTTATCGTCTATCGTCGTTTAAACACAGTAAATTCACGATAAATTATTGTCTATTTTCTATAATCTACTTTTCTTATATTCTTACTGATTGATAAAGGTCATTGGTATAAATTTCAACCCCTGAGCACAAACTTAAAACAATCCATTAACAACATTATGGGGTTGATATCTTAAAATGCACTATATACTGAGCTATTTAATAGTAATTTGGCAGTATTTATTTTAGGATTGACAACGATTGATGGATTGCTAGGCCTTAATTAGACATTAAATCTGCATTAATCGCCAAGTCTGCCTTTTACTCTCTATTATTTTCACCATAACCTTTATAGGACCTCTTTCATGTCATCGCCCTTGATTCATAAAGCCAATTACACCCCTTCGCTCTACAAACGTTACCTTAGGGGCTTGGTGCTGGCTATGGTCACCTCCATAGCAGTGGTAGGGTGCGATGCAGAGAAATCTTCTAGTTCTGAAGCGCTGGTCCAGATTTTGGAAAACGAGGTGGTGGTAGATCACTCTTTGGTACAAACCAGTATTCCAGAGCGTTATCAACCCAGTTATAACTTGCAGGGAGCTTTGATTCCGGTCAATAGTATTACGCTGACCACGCCTTATCCTGTTTTATCCGCCTCTATAGAAGTCAAAGAAAGGGATGAAGTCAAAAAAGGGCAGACGCTGGCTAAGATAGACACTCAAATAGCAGAAAACAAGCTCCCTTATATTGCTGGTGAATTTCTTGACGTATATGTCGACGGTGTACAAATTCCCGCACAGAACGGGTCAGAGACGACTGCGACACCACAAACTACACTAGGAGTAGCGTCAGATAAACCAAGCCAGCCTCAGTCGACTGATAATGGCAATAACACTGCTTCTAATGCCAATAAAAGCCAACTGAACACGACGGACCTTTCCCCTACTACTAAACAAGACGATAATAAAACAGAAGAAAAGCTAATTCCCGTTACTTTGGTTCTAAAGTCTTCTATTGATGGAACGGTTACTAGCCTCTCTCCTGCCTCTAAGACTGACTCAGTACAGAGCAGTACAGATAATGCCAATACTGAAGGCAAACCCGATAACGCCGGTACCCTTGATGAGACTAACCAAGGTAAAGCTTCTTCATTTGCCATTACTGTGGCCAATACTCAAAAGCTACAGTTGGTTGGCAAACTGCCTTTATCCACTCAATCCCAGCTTTCTGTCGGTAAACCGGTTTATTTCACTGTCTATGATTTAAAGAAAGAATTTACTGGTCAAATCAGTCACATTATCCCTGATCGTCAGTCGCAAACCTTAACGGTTCGTGCGCCCTTAGTCGCTGGTGAAAATAGTAAAGCCCTGTTGAAGCCAGGGATGCAAGCATCAATGAATATTGAGTATGGTCAGATTGAACTTGGGGTACGTTTGCCTAGAAACGCTATTCATGAAGCCAATCTCGATGAGTTAACCAAAAAGCGTCCCAGACCAAACAGCCCTATCAAAGGCTATGTGTGGATTGTTGAACAAGATCAAAGATTGGCTTATACCCCGGTAGAAGTGGTGCAATATTTTGCTGAGTCTGATCAGTTTTTAGTCAGTGGAATCAGTAATGAAAGTATTGTCTGTTTGGCTGACCTACCTAAGAACTCTGATGGAAAAAAGCTATCTATAGACTAAAGACATCTAAAATTAGAGAAGCTAGATACTAGAGAGAGTTGCTCTTAAAGAGACTTATTCTTAAAGAAATTCATTTCACATTAACTTATTTTCACTATAAGCAATAAGGAAGTCTTAGTGCGAAACCATTGGTTGTTCTGGAGTTTTTGGGTAATTGTCAATGCCTTAGCAGGTTATGTCTGGGGCACTTTATTAATGGCGCCCACCACCTTAGGTCCTATCGCGGGGATGCTTTTAGGTACGGCGATATTTATTGTTGCTTATGCGCTTATTGATA
>Ga0208302_100392_pt1 | contig 10626 bp, 10 predicted proteins | sample 29_taG_FD_184103 | JGI IMG/M metagenome (GOLD analysis project Ga0208302, IMG submission 184103) | Marine viral communities from Cariaco Basin, Caribbean Sea - 29_WHOI_OMZ (SPAdes) (version 2) | ecosystem: Environmental > Aquatic > Marine > Oceanic | place: Caribbean Sea: Cariaco Basin... | reverse complement strand
TACTAAAGGTGTCTCAAAACAATTACTCCCTATTTATGATAAGCCTATGGTTTATTATCCACTATCGGTACTCATGTTAGCAGGTATTCGAGAAGTATTAATTATCAGTACACCCGAAGATATAGATGGCTTTAAACGTTTATTAGATGATGGTAGCCAACTTGGTGTTGATATTAGGTACGCAGTACAGCCCAGTCCTGATGGCTTGGCTCAGGCTTTTATCATTGGTGAGGAGTTTATTGGCGATAGTAATGTATGCCTAGTACTGGGTGATAATATCTTCTATGGTCAAGGTTTCTCTGATATGCTGAAAAAAGCAGCGAATCAAAAGTCTGGTGCCACAATATTTGGTTACCAAGTTAAAGATCCTGAACGTTTTGGTGTGGTTGAGTTTGATGAGAATAATCGAGCTATCTCAATAGAAGAAAAACCTATTAATCCTAAATCTCATTATGCGGTCACGGGACTCTACTTTTATGACAATAATGTGATTAATATTGCTAAACAAGTAAAACCTTCAGACCGTGGTGAGCTTGAGATTACTACGGTTAATCAAATGTACATGGAACGTGGTGATTTGAACGTTGAATTATTAGGCCGCGGCTTTGCTTGGTTAGATACAGGTACACATGAAAGTCTACTTGAAGCTGGAATGTTTGTAGAAACTATTGAGAAGCGTCAAGGTTATAAGATCGCGTGCCTAGAGGAAATCGCTTATAACAACGGTTGGTTATCCAAACAAGATTTAGACAAAACAGGCAACCAACTTAGCAAAAATAGTTATGGTCAATACTTATTAGATTTAATAAAAGACTAATGATATGAGATTTATTGAATTTCCGGCTTTAGGTGATGAACGAGGGTCTTTAGTCGCTTTAGAGGCAGAAAAGTCGGTGCCTTTTGAGATTAAACGTGTCTATTGTATCTTTGGCACTAAAGGTGGCATAGCGAGAGGTTTTCACGCGCATAAAAAACTGCAACAGGTCGCCGTATGTATTACCGGTAAATGCCGTATGATATTAGACGATGGTCATGAGCGTAAAGAAACATGGTTAGATTCACCTACCAAAGGGCTTGTAATTGGAGATCTAGTCTGGCGTGAAATGCATGACTTTAGTTATGATTGTGTACTTTTAGTACTTGCTAGTGAGTACTATGATGAGTCTGATTATATTCGCGATTATGATGAGTTTATAAAGGCGCTAAAATGATTGTAAAAAATGGTTTTGTTATAAATGCACCTAATCATGTATTACCTTCCTATACAATAAGCCCTTTTAGTACTAGGGATATATGTGAAACTAGAAACAGCCGGAAAAAAAATACCCATGGCTATGATATAGAAAATTATTTTTCAAACAGGTTCAGAGGGAAAAATATAGCTTTAACTACTAATGGTAGAAGTGCATTAGAAAACGCATTAACTTTACTTAAGCTATTACCTGATGATGTTGTGACAATTTATACAACTACTAATAATTTATATATTAGTAGTTGTGTCACTACTACGATTGATAAATTTTGCAAATGGTCGAGAAAAATTGAGAAGAAAACAAAAGTAATATTAGTAAATCATGAATTTGGTTTTTGCGATCAAAATATGAGTAGATACGCTTCTTTGGGATATCCTATTATAGAAGACTTAGCACATTCATTTATATCAAATACAAATAATCAGGACGCAGGGTTGTATAGTGATTTTTTAATATTCAGTTTGCCTAAGTTTTTTCCTGTCCAATTAGGTGGAATATTAGTGCATGACTGTCGTTATAAAAACAACTTCAATATAGAAAGCGAAGTTGAAATATATATAAAAAATTCTACTTCTAATTATTTAGAGTCTATAAATGAAATTAAAGAAAAAAGGTTAATAAACTATAATTACTATATTGAACTTTTTTCAACTCTATCACTAACTCCATATTTTCGACTACAGGAAAATGATTGTCCTGGTGTTTTTTGTTTCAAAGTGCCAAGTTTTGTTGACCTTCAAAAAATGAAGATTTTTTTAAACGCAAATGGAATTGAGTCAAGTGTATTCTATGGTAAAAAAGCTTATTTCGTTCCATGTCATCAAAATTTAGAAAAGTGCGATATTGATTACATTTTTATGCTAGTCAAGTTTTTTTTAGAAAAGGAGGAAAAAAATGGAGTTAAGTAACATTATTCTAGGAACGAATGTAGTTGTTCACCCAACCTCATCTATCAACAATGTAAAACTATTAGACGGCGTAAAAATAGCTAAACAATGCTCTCTATTTGGATCAAAGGCTAATATATTAGAAATAGGAGAAAATACCTACGTAGGCATGCATACCATCATAAATGGTTTTAAAGATAAAATCATTATTGGAAATCATGTAAGCATTGCTCAATCTGTTAATATTATGAGTGACTCCGGTCCAAATGCTAGTAAGGAAATGCAAAAATTTTTTCCACTTATTCATGGCAGCATAAATATAGGAAATCATTGTTGGATAGGTGCTAATAGCATAATTATGCCAAATGTTACACTTGGAGACTTTTGTGTTGTCGCGGCTAATAGCTATGTAAATACAAGCTTTGAAGCTTACTCTGTAATTGGAGGCAGTCCTGCAAAATTAATTAGGAAATTATAAAAATGAAAATCCTTAAGTATGATACAAATAATAAAACCTCTTGGGATCAGTTTATTGATTCATCTAAAAATCCGCACTTCTTTTTCAAAAGAAATTATATGGAATATCATTCATATAAATTCTCTGATTTTTCACTAATGATTTATGATAAAAAAGACAAGCTAATTGCTCTACTACCAGCAAATTTTCAAGAGGATACTATCTACTCACATCAAGGTCTTACATTTGGTGGTCTAATAGTTAATGAGAGAATGACTACAGAAGTAATGCTAAATATTTTCGATCAGTTAAAACTTTTCTTTAAAGAAAATAATATAAATAGAATGATTTATAAGTGTATGCCTTATATATATCACCTAAAACCAACTGAAGAAGATCGCTATGCATTATTCATCAATAACGCGTCCTTAGTAAGAAGAGACGTGTCTTCAACAATTGAATTAACAAAAGATATTAGATACTCTAAAGGTAGGAAATGGAGTATTAATAAAGCTAAGAAAGAAAATTTGAATGTGATTGAAACTGAAAATTATGAGATTTTCTGGAATTTACTTAATGAAGTACTTAGTGCTCAACATGATTCTACCCCTACACATTCCCTTAAAGAAATACAGTACTTGAGGGATACGTTTCCAGATAATATTAATTTATTTCTAGTGTATAAGGGTGAAGAAATGCTTGCCGGTGCAGTTATATATGAAAATAACCAAATAGTACATACTCAGTATTTAGCAAATAGTCTCAATGGACGAGAAATTGGCGCTTTAGACTTTTTGATTGATTATTTAATAAAAGATAAATACAAGGATAAAAGATATTTTGATTTTGGTATTTCTAATGAAGGTGAAGGAAGAGTATTAAACTCCGGTTTGATTTCTCAAAAAGAAGGCTTTGGAGCTAGAGCAGTTGTACATGATTATTATGAGATTAAACTATGATTTCTTTTCTAGATTTAAAAAGTATAAATGCACAGTATCGCGATGAACTTATTGAAGCCTGTACACGTGTCATTGACTCTGGTTGGTATATTACAGGTAATGAGCTAACTCAATTCGAGAAAAACTTCGCTAAGTATTGTGGGACGAAATATACTATTGCTGTTGCCAATGGCTTAGAAGCGCTCATTCTTACTCTTCGTGCTTGGAAAGAGTTGGGTAAGCTAAAAGCAGGCGATGAAATTATTGTTCCTTCTAATACTTATATTGCAAGTATTCTCGCTATTAGTGCTAATGATTTAGTACCTGTCTTAGTTGAGCCTGATTTGAAGACTTATAATTTATCCCCTATTGAGACTAAAGCTGCAATTACAGATAAAACCAAAGCAATTTTACCGGTACATTTATATGGACAATTGGCAGATATGCCTGCCCTCATGGAAATTGCAAAACAAAACAATTTATTAGTTTTGGAAGACTCAGCCCAATCGCATGGCGCGAGTATCGATGGACGAAAAGCTGGGAACTGGGGTGATGCTGGTGCCTTTAGTTTTTATCCAGGTAAAAACTTAGGAGCACTTGGCGATGCAGGTGCAGTGACTACCAATGATGATGAATTGGCCAATACATTACGTGCATTACGCAATTATGGTTCTCATAAAAAGTATGAAAATCTCTTTCAGGGTGTTAATAGTCGCTTAGATGAGATTCAAGCAGCGATGCTGAATGTAAAGCTTCCTTATTTAGACAACGAAATTGAACATCGTCGTAAAGTTGCTAACGTTTATCTAGAAGGCATTAATAATGCTAATATTGTTCTTCCTAATCAAGCTGGAGATTCCCATGTTTGGCATGTATTTGTAATCCGTTGTAAACAACGTGATACTTTACAGGTTTACTTAGCCGAGCAAGGAATTCAAACACTTATTCACTATCCTATCCCGCCACATAAGCAGCAAGCTTATAAAGATTGGAATGATCAAAGTTATCCTGTCTCTGAGAAAATACATCAAGAAGTACTTAGTTTACCGATGGGTCCTACGTTATCAATGCAAGATGTAGATAAAATCGTTGATGCTTTAAATAAGTTTAAGCCTTCAAGCTTTCTATAATCTATCTAATTAACACTTCTTTAATTACAATACATCCCCTTGCCCCTTAATTTACTATATTCTTATTTTCGATAATTACAGCTTTAACCGTACTAGTAAGAGTAAAAATAGATACCTATGGAATGCGCTATGTTAAAGACAAATCCCCCACTAGTAACCTTTGTAATACCTTCTTATAATCATGCCTCATTTGTATCTGAAAGTATCAAGAGCCTTATTGAACAAGATTATCAAAATATTGAGCTTATTATTATTGATGACGGCTCTAAGGATAACTCTGTACAGATCATAGAACAGTTGATTCCTGATTGTCACGAGCGATTTGTTCGCTTTGAATTCAGATCCCGAGAAAATAAAGGCTTATGTGCAACACTAAATGAAGCATTAGAGTGGTCTCAAGGTGAGTACTTTTCACCTTTAGCTTCTGATGATATAGCCTATCCAGAAAAAACTAGTTTTTTAGTTTCGAAAATTATTAATACAGACTTGAGTGCTGTATTTGGTAATATACGGCGAGTTGGGGAGGAAAAAGAAGTTCGTAACTTCCCTTTATATCAGAATGAATATGATTTTGAAGACTTATTTTTACATAAGAAGATACCCCCTACACCTGGTGTTCTCTTAAGAAAATCTGATATATTAGATGTCGGTGGTTATTCTGAGAAAGTGGCGTTAGAAGACTGGTATATGTGGCTTAAACTCACTCAGAGAGGAAAGAGGATAGTCAGTTTTGATAGAGTAGTATCTATTTATCGTAGTCACGACAATAATACTGTTACAGATAAAGAGTTAATGCATAGAGCAAGAAAAGACGTTATAAAACAGTTTTCTAATGAACCTTTATATAAAGAAGCATTAAGAAATAATAATCTTATGCATGCAAGGTTAAAGCAAACTGTTAGTACTAGAGAAACTCTCATATTACTATTAGAAGCAAGAACTCTTAATCGGATGACAATAAGCATCTTTTTCAATACTGTGGCGCCTAAGTCCTTTAAGATGGTAAAGCAAATATTGAGAAAATTAAAGCTATGAAACTTAGATTTATTTGAACTTTATATCTACCTTAGATATCTTCATCATAAATCCTAAAATTGATGTAAATTAGAATTTGAAACTTATTATTATTAAAAATAAATTCATTCTATATTTCTATCTAAAAAGTAATCCATAAAGGATAATCTAATGCAATCAATTTCAGTTATCATACCTGCTTATAATGTTGAAAATTATATTGAGCAGGCCATAGAGTCTGTTCTATCTCAAACTATACTACCTAATGAAATAATTATAATAAACGATGGTAGTACAGATAATACATCAAACATTTTAAAAATGTATGAGACTAATGAACTAATTAAGATAGTACATACATCAAATAATGGTCTTGGTGAAGCTAGAAATCGAGGGTTAAAGGAAAGTAGCTGTGAATACATTTACTTTTTCGACTCTGATGATTTATTAAATTCGAACTTTATTGAGGAAATCCGTAAGAATATACTGATGTACAATAACCCTGATATCATCCTATTTTCAGGTCAACCCTTTTATGATGAGCAATATTTAGGACAGACTAGCTTTTTTCCTAATTATGATAGAGGATTTCAAGACTACTTTAATAACAGCTACGACTTAATATCTACCCTAATGAGTCAATCAAGCTTTTTTTCTAGTGCATGCCTCTATATTTCTAAAAAAGACTTATGGACAAAAAAAAATCTTGAATTCAAGTCTATAGTTCATGAAGATGAAGATATTATATTTCAAATTACTGCTCATTCTGAAAGTTCATTAGTTCTACAAGATATATTCTTTAAAAGACGAATTAGAAATAATTCTATTATGACTAGTAATAGAACAGTAAAAAACCTCAATGGTTTTTTAATATCTCTAGAATCAATGTACGAATTTAAGAAAAAATACCCTATTTTATACAAAGAGCTGAAGCCTTTATGGCAAAAAAGGGTCCTTAATTTAACTTTCAGTGCAATGTATCTGATAAAGCAATTAAGAAAACCTATTTTCAAACCAGTAATCATTAAAGCTTTATATGATTCTTATTCTACAGAAAGAGCTGTAAAAGCTATTAAAATCATGATGACTAAACTAGTTAACTCTAGTCAAAGGTAGGATATAAAATAATTATTTACGAGAAATCCAATGTTATTAGTATCTTCAAAAAAACAAATAATTTAACTTAGAATTTTCAGGGCTCATTAAATGAAAATAGCAGTAGCAGGAACAGGTTACGTAGGTTTGTCGAATGCTATGTTGTTAGCACAGCATAATGAAGTGGTCGCTGTAGATATTATTGAAGAAAAAGTCAGACTACTTAATAATAAACGATCTCCAATTGAAGATACTGAGATTACTAATTTTTTGTCCAATAGTTCACTTAATTTTACAGCAACTCTAGATGCTGCCAATGCTTATAGTAATGTAGACTTTGTTATTGTCGCTACCCCTACTGACTATGATCCTCAGACTAATTATTTCAATACTAATAGCGTTGAATCAGTCGTTAAAACCGTCTTATCTATTAATCCTAATGCAGTGATGATTATCAAGTCTACTGTACCGGTAGGATATACTGAAGAGCTTAAGCGACAGCTTGGCACTGATAATATAATATTCTCTCCCGAATTTCTGAGAGAAGGCAAAGCGTTATATGACAACCTATATCCTTCTCGTATAATTATTGGAGAACAGTCTGAGAGGGCAAAAATCTTTGCTAACTTACTGTTAGAAGGTGCAATAAAAAAAGACGTCCCTATCTTATTCACTGACTCAACAGAAGCAGAAGCAATAAAGCTATTCTCTAATACCTATTTAGCGATGCGAGTGGCCTACTTCAACGAACTTGATACTTATGCTCAAACCTTTAATTTAGATACTAAGCAGATTATTGAAGGAGTCGGATTAGATCCGCGAATTGGTAACCACTACAATAACCCTTCTTTTGGGTATGGCGGATATTGCCTTCCAAAAGACACCAAACAGTTATTGGCAAATTATGACAATGTTCCGAGCAATTTAATCAAAGCGATTGTGGACTCTAACCGTACTCGTAAGGATTTTATTGCTGACTCTATAGCCGCTAAAAACCCCAAGGTAGTGGGGATTTATCGTTTAGTTATGAAGTCTGGATCAGATAACTTCCGTGCCTCTGCGATTCAAGGTGTGATGAAGAGATTGAAAGCTAAAGGAATTGAAGTAATTGTTTATGAACCTGTTTTAACAGATATTTCCTTCTACAACTCACCTGTTATTACCGACTTACAAGAGTTTAAGGATAGAAGTGATATCATTGTTGCCAATCGTCTGGTAAATGAAATAAAGGATGTTGAATCAAAGGTATTTACTAGAGATTTATTTGGTGGAGATAGTTAGTATGAGAAATCATAGTAACAGTTATGAGTTACCTTTAGTATCAGTAATAATCCCATGTTTTAACTGTGAAGCATATATATCTAGATGTATAGAAAGCATCCTATCTCAAGACTATAATAATATAGAGATTATTGTCATCGATGATGGGTCAACAGATAATTCCATTAGTATTATACAATCTTATAAAGATGTTGATTTATATACTCAAAAAAACTCAGGAGCATGTATAGCTAGAAATTCAGGGCTTTCCAAATGTAAAGGTAAATATGTTAAATTCTTAGATGCTGACGACTTCCTAGAACCCTATGTTATCAAGAAACAAGTAGACTTATCTGAAAAACTAGAAAATAATCGTATTATATATGGTGACTATTTTTTATACAAAGATGGAGAGAAAATCTATAAAAGCACATATTTAAAGGAAGAATGCCAAACAGTATCTCTGATTTTAGGAGATATTCTAACTTCTACACCGTTACACAAGAGATGGATGCTTAATAAAGTCAAGGGTTTTGATGAGCGTTTTAGAAATAGCCAAGAATGGAATTTACATGTTCGGCTTTCATCTGAGGGATTCATTTTCCATCATCAGAATATTCCTATATATAATTATAGAATTCATCATTCCCCCAATAGAATATCAGCCCAAAGACAATGTGATGCTAACCGACAGATCTATGAAGCGGTCAAACTAGAAATGACCTATGAAAAACTAGCAAATAATTATAGAGGAGATATTGCTGCTGCTTTCTCCGCCAAGTATTTTTTAATTGCGAGAAATCTATATCAATTAGGAGATATTGAAAATGCGTTTAAATATTTAAAAAAGTCTCAATTATTAACGACACAATATCTAAAATTCATCTCTTCAAAATATAAATTTGCTTATAAGCTACTTGGTTTCGAGAATACTGAAAGATTAATAAAAGTAAAAAATTCTATAATAGACCTTTATAATAATTTAATTTTTAAATAAAAATAAACAATATATATTATAATAAGATTATATGATATAGAGGATAAAAAATTGCCCAAGCTATCTGTAATAGTACCAGTATATAACTCTGAAGAGCATATAGAAAATTGCATTAATTCAGTCTTGTTCCAGACATTCCATGATTTTGAAATTATTTTAGTTAATGATGGTTCGACAGATTCATCGATAACTATTTGTCAAAATTATGAATTAAATAATTCTAAAATAAAACTTATAAATCAAAGAAATAGTGGTGTTAGCATAGCAAGAAACAATGGATTAAAACTTGCTACTGGAGAATGGATTTACTTTATGGATTCAGATGATACAATAAATCAGAATCTATTTAGACTTCTTGAAAATGTGGATGCATCAACGGAAATTATTCAATTTGGATATAATAAAATTGAAATAGATGAGTCGAAATTTGAGTACTTACCATTAAATAATTTAAGTTTTGATAATGCAGATGAGTTCATTAGGATTTCAGATTATCATACATTTACCGTATGGTGTCACTTTATTAAAAGATCTTTAATATCTGATAATAATATATATTTTACTGAGAATCAGAATTATGCAGAAGATTTAGAATTTATAATAAAGGCCTATTGTTGTGCTTCGAAAATTTCTACAGTTAATTTTTTAGGCTATAATTACTATGTTTATAATAACTCTGCTATGTCAAGGGCTTATACGTTTGAAAATGCTCAACTTCATTTAAATGTCGCTTCACATTTGATTGAATTCTGTATAGAAAACAACATTGAAATAGGTCCTTTCATCAAATCTAGATTACAGTATATGATAAAATCGTTTTTTTCATATTCTCTAAATTGTAAAGTAAGCAAAAAGAAAATTGCAAACGAATTTTACAAATATATTACCAATAGTAAACACAGGTCTTTAGATTATTATTATAGTAACAGTAGCTTAATAATTGCGAAATATAATATATACATATATTTATTACTTATGGAGTTAAAAATTAAAATTTTATCTATTAAAAATCATGTTTCCTAAAGATGATAATTTTTTTATCTATAATAATAGTGTTAAATTAATTATGATGTTTGATTTAGTACGGATAACAACTAGCTAGTATTTACAACTAAATTAAATATCATTAGGAAGTTATTATAATTATTAGAAATTGATATACTTTAATTTCGACCTATCGTAAGCATCCGACCATCCCATCTTTTTTTCTATTAAAAAATGCGAGATAGTGTCCACGAACAAATAATCGTGGACACTAACATGACAACACAATCCCCTAATAAACCCAAACGAAGAACTTACAGCGCCGAGTTTAAAGCGCTTTTAGTAAAAGAAGCGACAGACTCAGGTCGATCAATTGCCAGTATTGCCCTAGAGCATGACATTAACCAAAATCTTCTACATAATTGGAAACGCCAGTATCGGTGTTTGTCAACATAGTTGTCACCATTTAATGAATTAGGCGACCCTCATCTTATCAATCGATTTTGGCTCTTTTACTGGATTTAAAGTCGTTGGGGGCACAGGTGTACAATCTCTCACCTCTCGGCCGCCCCAGCGCGCAGGATTTAATGCTTTCGCACTCTCTATCGTCT
>Ga0208302_100389_pt1 | contig 10728 bp, 9 predicted proteins | sample 29_taG_FD_184103 | JGI IMG/M metagenome (GOLD analysis project Ga0208302, IMG submission 184103) | Marine viral communities from Cariaco Basin, Caribbean Sea - 29_WHOI_OMZ (SPAdes) (version 2) | ecosystem: Environmental > Aquatic > Marine > Oceanic | place: Caribbean Sea: Cariaco Basin | collected... | reverse complement strand
TGCAGCACCTTCTCGCTCAGGCGAAGGCCGTCCAGCCCGCCGTAGCAATAATGGCTAGTTAATTGGTTTATATCCATTAACTTGTTAAAAAAAGACCAACCTCAAAAGGGTTGGTCTTTTTTATGTTCGGCCGTTAATAGACGCTCTATTTAAGCAAAGACCTATTTATCTTAAGTCTCTTGATTTACTGTTTTCAGGCATCATTAATTCTATTATCACTTAATTAATTACTTACTACATGTTTAATCTTTGAAAGCTGAAAGATTATAAAATAGAGAATATAAAACAAAGAGTACAAAACAATGAAAATTACCTATTGGTCTGACTATGCTTGTCCTTATTGCTATATCGGTGAGGTGAGACTAGACAAAGCAATCAAACGACTTAAATTGCAAGGTGAGCTACCAGAGAACATTGAAATTGAGTTAAAAGCTTTTCAATTAGATGCCAATGCACCGCTGACTGCTAATGGTTCCACTCAACAGCGCTTTGCGAAAAAATATGGGATTAGCTATGAACAGGCCGGCGTACAAATACAAAAAATATCTCAATTAGGTGAAGAAGAGGGCATACCCTTTAATTATGCCAATACTTTATTTACCAATACTATGGATGCGCACCGTTTGACCAAATACGTCCAACAAAACGTACCTGAACAGGTTAATAGGCTCAAGAAAGCAATTTATAAGGCGTATTTCACAGATATAAAAGAATTGGCAAACCGTGAGGTGTTAATTTCGATAGCTGCAGAGTTGGGGCTAGATGTGGATTTTGTTGCGTTACTTGAGAGTAATCGATTTAAAGATGAAGTAATCGCTGATCAACAAGAGGCAATGCGTCTTGGGGTACGTGGTGTCCCTTATTTTGTCATTAATGAGACTTATGCGATACCGGGTGCTATATCTCAAGAGGATTTTGAAAATACTTTAAGACAGGCTTATAGGGAACAATTAGCCGAGGAGCAACAAGATAGCCTTGTGAGCTGTGGCACTGAGAGCTGCGACATTAAATAAAAGCAATGAGTAAGCCAGTTATTCATAACAGTAATATATTGAAAGAAATATAGCAAAATACTGAATTAAAGACCAGCCTTTGTCGGGCCGGTCTTTTTTTATTTAACTCAAATATGTCAAGAAGCGTAGTCTAAAACCTCATTTGAAATTAAGTCTAACACTGTGGATAGCCCACACCGACTTCAACCATATCTATACGATTTTCATCATTATTATTGGCATAAACCGCCAAGCCGCCCATCGCCGTCTCCTTATACTTGTCCATCATATCAGCACCGGTGGCTTTCATGGTGGCAATGGCTTTATCCAAAGACACATGATGTTCGCCATCGCCGCGACTGGCCAAACGAGCAGCGTTAATCGCTTTTACCGCACCCATGGCATTACGCTCAATACAAGGGACTTGTACTAGCCCGCCGATAGGGTCACAGGTCAGCCCTAGATTATGCTCAATACCAATCTCTGCCGCATTGGTACATTGTGCAGGAGTCAATCCCATAACGTGGGCCAGACCCGCGGCTGCCATAGAGCAAGCAGAACCTACTTCACCTTGACAGCCAACCTCTGCGCCAGAAATTGAGGCGTTTTGTTTGATGATGGTGCCTATAGCTGCTGCGGTTAGTAAAAATTCACGGACGCCTTGAAGACTATAACTCGGTAGAAAATCGCGATAGTAATGCAGTACTGCCGGAATAATACCCGCTGCACCATTGGTTGGGGCAGTAACCACACGTCCACCATTGGCGTTTTCTTCATTTACTGCCAGAGCAAACAAGTCCACCCAGTCCATCGCCATTAATTTATCGCTACTACTCTGAGGGTTATCTAGTTCATTAAGCAGCTGCTTATACATAGTTTTGGCACGACGCTTAACTTTTAAGCCACCAGGTAAGATGCCTTCACCTTCGCAGCCATTTTTAACACATTGCTGCATTACCTCCCACACCTCATCTAAATAGGCATAAATAGTCGCCTCATCTCTAATAGCAAGTTCATTGGCCATCATCACGTCACTGATGCTTAAGTTATGATCTCTACATTGAGCCAATAATTCATTACCATTGGCAAAAGGATAAGGTACTGCACTGTCACTGGTTATGGCAACGCTGTCAGCCGCATGAGTGTCAGAAGCTTCTAATGACTCATCCATTGTAGGCTGCTCGAATTCATCTTCGGTGGCCACAAATCCGCCGCCAATAGAGTAATAGGTTCTAGTTAGACTTTGGCCATCAGTAGTATAAGCGCTAAAGCTAAGACCATTAGGATGATGTGGCAGGCTGCTTTGAGGATGCCAAACAATATCTTGTCCGTAGTTAAACTTAATGGGATGGTTGTCCGCAAAGTTTAGGACATTATCGTTAAAGACAGGCGCTAAGTATTGATCTACTTTGGTGGTATCAATGCTATTGGCTTTAAATCCTAGCAATCCAAGAATACAGGCAGTGTCAGTCGCATGGCCTCGACCCGTGGCTGCCAGTGACCCATACAAATCAACTTGTAATCGCTTAATATCCGCCAAATCAAAGTACTGTTGTAATTCTTCGATAAACAAGCCCGCCGCTACCATAGGTCCCATGGTGTGGGAGCTTGAAGGGCCAATACCAATTTTAAACATATCAAACAAGCTAATCATTTATAGGGTTCCACTTTTTTATAGATAAAAATAGTCTATTTATAGACAAATGTTTGGGTGTATTATAACTAATTGTTTGCTACTAAACCGACTATTTAGCCTACTTATTTATCATGCTTATGCAGTTTAAATCGTGACTTTACCTGTACCTTAACATCTAAAGACTACAATTAAGGAAAAGCATGAATAGAGACATTTAACACTTAACCTGAGTAAACATGTACTGCCCAAACGATTATCGCCACAAAAACAATTTGGTTTACGAATAGTAAGGAACACCCGAGCTTGGCATTAACTTTGTTAGAATGACAAGCAGTCACTATAAAAACCCATCATAAAGGTTAAAGTCCAACCTTTAAGCCAATTCTATAGGGGTATAGGATGGCGATAATCGTTAATAATCAAATGTAATATATAAATTCATAATAGGAATTAACGACAACATTGATTATTTCCCTATCAAACCCATCAACTGCAGATTGTTAAATTTATTACTTTTATTGATTTACTTTAGCGATAGGTTTAGATTTAACTGAACTTTAATCGAATTATTTATTATTTATTTGAGGAACGGCTATGAAATACAAAGCATTGAGAAACATCACGGCGATGGCGACAGGCGCTATCTTATTGGCGGCTTGTAATCAAAGCCCTTCAACTGACTCAGCTCAAGACACAGAGGCGGCGAAAACCAGCAAATCTGACTCAGATTTATTGACCCGTATTAATAATGGCGGGACCATCAATGTGGGCACTGAAGGCACATACCCTCCATACACCTACCATGATGAGCAAAACAAGCTAACTGGCTATGACGTTGAAGTTACCAGAGCGGTCGCTGATAAACTTGGTGTTAAAGTTGATTTTAAAGAAACTCAGTGGGATGCCATGCTTGCCGGCCTAGATGCCAAACGTTTTGATATGGTGGCCAACCAAGTCAGCTTGACCACCCCTGAGCGTCAAGCCAAATATGACAAAGCCGACGCTTATAGCTGGTCCGGTGCTGTGGTATTGGCCCCAAAATCAGACAGCCGCTTTAACTCGTGGGAATCGCTAAAAGGATTAAAATCTGCACAATCACTAAGCAGCAACTACGGTGAGTTGGCACAAAAATATCAAGCAGAGGTTGTTCCCGTAGATGGTATGGCTCAAGCGGTTGAATTGGTAAAACAAGGCCGCGCTGACTTCACTCTAAATGACAACTTGGCGGTACTGGATTACCTTAATAAATTCCCAAATAGTGATTTAGAAATCAAACTAAAAGCACCAAAAGAGGAAATGACGGGGTCAGGTCTGGTGTTATTAAAAGGTAATGATGAAGTGGTGGCCAAACTTAATCAGGCCATGAAAGAGCTACAAGAGGATGGTACATTAACTAAATTGAGCCAACAGTTCTTCGGTGAGGACATCAGCAAACAATGATATCCTCGCTATTGACTGCTATAAAAGATCTGCTCGCCATGCTGCCATTTATGTCGCCTGAGCGAGCGCAGATTGTTATCGAGTCTTTTTGGCCTATGCTAAAAGGCGCCATTTACTATTCAATCCCTTTGGCCATTGCTTCTTTTATTATTGGCATGGGGATTGCGCTAGTGGTGGCGCTTATCCGTGTGGTGCCTCGTAATGCGCTGTGGCATAAGATTGCTTATCGTATTGCACGCGTTTATGTCTCTGCCATACGTGGCACGCCCATGCTGGTACAGCTGTTCATTATTTTCTATGGATTACCTAGCATTGGTATCATGTTGGAGCCATTCCCAGCGGCTATCATTGCCTTCTCATTAAATATTGGTGCTTATGCTTCAGAGACCGTCCGAGCCTCTATTTTGTCTATTCCCAAAGGTCAGTGGGAAGCAGGTTCAACGGTAGGGTTAAGCTATTTGCAGACGTTTGGTCACGTTATTTTGCCGCAAGCTTTAAGGGTGTCTGTCCCGCCATTGTCTAATACCTTTATTAGCTTGGTAAAAGACACCTCATTGGCGTCATTAATCTTAGTGACTGAGATGTTTAAGCAGGCACAGATTATCACTGCCCGAAACTATGAGTTTATGTTGGTATATACCGAAGCGGCGCTTATTTATTGGGTAATTTGTCTGGCACTAAGCACGATACAAGGCCGACTAGAGACCCGCTTAGACCGCTATGTGGCCAAATAGCCAATACGAAAAGGCATTAGGATAACTATGATAAAAATTACCAATATTCAAAAAGCCTTTGGTGACAATGAAGTATTAAAGGGCATTGATTTAACCATCAGAAAAGGCAGCGTAGTGGTGATACTCGGTCCCTCTGGCTCCGGGAAAACTACTTTTTTGCGCTGTCTAAATGCATTAGAAGTCCCTGAAAAAGGGGTAATTGAGTTTGAGGATGGCAGCTTGACTGTTGATTTCTCTGCCAAGCCTTCAAAGCAGCTGATGCGCCGCTTACAACAAAAATCTGGCATGGTGTTTCAATCGTATAACTTATTTCCGCATAAGACGGCCATTGAAAATCTGATGCTAGGCCCCGTTATCGCCCAAGGCAAAAACAAACAACAGGTGCGTGCTAAGGCGCTTCAATTACTAGAAAAAGTTGGCCTGTCAGATAAAGTAGACTTATATCCGTTTCAACTTTCAGGCGGGCAGCAGCAGCGCGTGGGAATTGCAAGAGCATTGGCCATTGAACCTGACCTGCTGTTGTTTGATGAGCCGACCTCTGCACTTGACCCTGAACTGGTACAAGAAGTACTAAAGACCATGCAGCAATTGGCGTCTGAAGGATGGACTATGGTTGTGGTTACCCATGAGATTAACTTTGCGCGCAATGTGGCAGATGTGGTGATGTTGATGGAAGATGGATACGTGGTAGAAGTAGGTCCTCCTGAACAGCTATTTGAGCACTCAGAGCACCCACGTACCCAAGCTTTCTTGCAGCGCATTAAGAGCTAGGTATAAGTAATAAATAGTTAATAGTTAATAGTTAATAGTCTTATAGAACGATAAATAGATGATAAAAAGGGTTAGTGGCCAAGCCAACTAACCCTTTTTGTTGATCATAAAAATCTGGGTTAAATAAAATTATACCTGCATCAAGAAGTTGGCCAACAGACGTTTGGCGCCCTCAGTAGCAAAAGACTCTGGGTGAAACTGTACCCCTTGGATAGGGAACTGCTTATGACGAATGCCCATAATTTCCTCACCCTTGTTAACGCAGTCGATTAAGCTGTCATTTTCAAATTGCTCATTAGAGACCACCGCGGTGACTTCAAGACATTCAGGCAGAGTGTCTGCTTTCACCATTAATGAATGGTAGCGCATAATTTCAATATCCTGCGGCAACCCTTTATACACTCCTTGTCCATCATGACGAATGGGAGAGGTCTTACCATGCATAGGCACGCCCGCCCGTACCACATCACCGCCGAATACATGAGCAATACCTTGCATACCAAGGCAAACTCCCAATAACGGAATAGATGGTCCCAATTCTTTTATCACCTCACTACAGACCCCAAAATAGGCAGGGTCCTCTGGCGAACCTGAGCCAGGAGAGATGATAATACGGTCATAGTTTTGTGATTTGATATCTTCTAGCGTAACTTCATTGTTACGTTTGACGCTAACTTTAGGGTTACCCGGCGCTTGGCTTAATTCGGTGTGCAATATCTCACCCACATACTGATATAAGTTGAAGGTAAAAGAGTCGTAGTTGTCTATAATCAAAACGTTCATCAGTGTTCCTTGAAAGGTCTTATAGTCATTTATTTATAGGGTGGTAAACGTTGTAAAACATAACGTTAATATATAGTTTTTTGATATGCCGCTATGCGCGCTTAACCATGTAATGGTTTAATAACGTATGGCTATTTGGACTCAATAAAGCTGTCCAATACCACCTTCATCGCTGACAGCTTGCGCTGAATCTCCAAGTACTCATCTTCAGGGTTTGAATCATAGACGTTACCACCACAAGTTTGTGCGTAAGCTGCTTCACCATTGATAAACAAACTGCGGATAGGAATCGCAAAAATACAATCGCCATTAAAATTAAAGGACCCTAACGCACCGCCATAAGCACCACGCCCATCTGGCTCTAGCTCATTGATAATCTTAATCGCTTCAATTTTTGGGGCACCTGACAACGTTCCTGCTGGGAAATTACTGGCCAAAGCGCTAAACATATCTTCATCAGGATGTAGTACCCCCACAATCTCAGAAGAAATATGCTGCACGTGAGAATAGCGTTTAATGTCCATTAAGCTGCGTACTTTGACCGTACCAAATCTTGCCACACGGCCAATATCATTACGGTGCAAATCGACCAACATATTGTGCTCGGCAATCTCTTTAGGATCATTGAGTAAAGCGCGTGCCAATTGACGGTCCTCAGTCTCATCTTTACCCCGTTTAGCGGTACCTGCCAGCGGATAAGTTTCCATTTCACCTTGACGTAGGCGGAACAGCAGCTCAGGAGAAGCGCCGATAATACGTTGGGTACCAAATTTCATAAAATACATATGTGGAGAGGGGTTCACCTCCCTTAGTTTTTCATAGATAGGAATATGGTCGCCACTGATCTTATATTTTGATTTAAAGCCCACTTCGCATTGGAAAATACGTCCGGCAATAATATCCTCTTTAACCCGCATCACAGCCTCAGCATGCTGTGCTTGGCTCATACCATCACCGATAAATTCTACGCTAGGATTGGTATAGCTAGGTATAGGAGCTTGCAGTAAGGACTTTACTTTCTCGATACGATTTTGCTGCTGCTCAGTGGGATAATAAAAATAGAAGATTTCGCCAGTCATCTTATCAAGGGTCAGACCATCTAAATAAACCCCAAATTTGAAAGCTTCAAAATGTTCACTAGACTTAGCATTGAGACTGGGTTCGAAGAAATTCACACTGTCATAACCAAGATAGCCGACAAGTCCCCCAGTCTGGTCTCGTGCCAGCACGTGTTGTGGGGTTATTCGACGCAATAACTGATAGGGATTATCGGTATTATAGTGTTTGACCTGACCTGTTAAGTTGTCGGTAATCGATAGCGTGTTACGGTCTGGCGCTGCCACAGTCATGGCAGGCGAGAAACCAATAGCATGGTGACGAGACATATGTCCTTCAGCACCTAAAGACTCTAATAAATAACAGGTTTCAAACTCAACCTCTATGCGTTTAAACAACGCGAAAAAATCAATGTCTTGAGTCAGCTTAATACGAATGGGTTTACTCGGGATATCAATCATCGCAGGTTGGTCGTTTAGCAGTGGCTTAGGGGTGGGCTGTTTGTTCTGTTCTTTATTTAGCTTTTTATTCGTTTCTTTATTCAGCTTTTTATTCATAATTAAATTCCAAAAATCTGTGATACAGTAAAAAAAAGGGAGTAGGGTTATTGATTTAATACTTATTGGTTTAATGCTAGTTGTCTTAATTACTCTTTGCGGTTTCGGTGCAAGGTCAGCAGCTTGTCAATGGTATTGCCTTCATGGCGCTGCAAGGCCTTAGCACCGCGAGATACTGTGGCAATGCCCACACCGAGTTGCTGCGAGATAGCACGCTGGGTTACCCCTTGTTGCAATAAGTCAAAGATTCGCACCCGATTGGCAATCTCTTGCAGTTCTTTATCGGTCAGTAAGGCGGCCAGAATAGCCTCTATTTCATGGCTATCGGTAAGCTGAGTAAGGTGTTGTACTAAGCTTTGATAAGCATCTATGTTGTTAGTGGTCATAGGGTTGGTCATCTCTACTGGCTAAAAGAACAGCCGTAATAAATAAGTTGTATCAGTATTCTAGTACACTAGAACCAACCTGTAAACCCAAGAGTGATAACTTTTTACGACCAATCCATTAAAAAAAGCAGCCCATAGGCTGCTTCTTAATCACACGAACAAAATTTATAGTTTAATAAACTAGCCCTAGTTAACACAGCTTAAGTCAAAGTCTTCATTCACTAAAATAGTGCGCACTATTTTGCCTTGATCATCTTTTTCATAATCAACAAAAATAGGACGGCCTAATTTAGAGTCACAATTAGGGATTAAAGCTTTTGGGGTCATGAAACGCATGGTGGCTACTTTAGCATTGTTTGGGATATTACCCTTATACCAGGTGTCATTTAAGCTTTGCTGTGACTCATCTTCAAACTCATCACCATAAGCGTACAGATCATTACTTTGAGCCAAGAAGCACTTTTGTTGCTTGTTTAATTCAGACAAAGGCTTAGGCGTTCTGTCATATAAGTTTACCCACGTGTCCGATAACCCATACTTTTGACTTTGTTGAGTCAGTTTGTCTAAGTCACAGCTTCCGGCTTTAAAGGCCGCACTTAAGTCTTTAATCTCGCTAGACGAAAAGAAGTAAGTTTCTTTTTTAGGCTGAGCGGCCGGCAAGTTTTTTTGACTTTTACCGCCAGTATTATTTTTACCGTTACTGCCACTGTTGCTTATAGAAGAGACATTATTTTGATTAGACGCGTCAATACCTTGCTGAGTGGCACACCCCGTTAAAGCTAACAACATAGTGGTTAAGCCTAAACAAGAAATTTTTGACACTGATTTTATTGCTGCTGAGTTCTTTGTTGCTGAGTTAAAAGGTACTAATTTCATTGATCGCTCACAAATTATTGGTTTAAATATGACCAAATGGGGTCAGGGCTTCTTGCTTATTTAGAAACACATCACTATCTAATTCAGCGTCCAAATCAACAGGACTATCATGCATTTCAAATTGCACATCTAACGCAGGTTTAGAGTCATCTTTAAGAACGTATGCCCAAGCACGTTTACGGCCATTGGCATCATATTCCCAATACACACCTTGTACTTCTGGTTCAAAACCTGGTAGTGAGTTAACGCCTTCCTCAAGCGCTAAGAAGTACTTCAGCACAGCGCCGCCCCAAATTTCACCTGGGACAATACAGTACACGCCAGGCGGATAGGGAAGAGCGCCCTCCATAGCAATACGGCCTTCAATATGAGACAAAGGCACTAGCTCAATATCATTACGCACAAAAGCATTGTGTGCATCGAAGGCGCGCATCGCAAACTTAGGACGGAACTCACGCTTAAACATCTGCTGCTGCAATAGATTTAGTTTATGCTTGGCATAAAAATCATGCAACCGTTGGCACAGCTCATTAATACCCAACTTACGGTATTGTGGATAGGACTTAGCCAAAGACGGTAAAACTTCACTGACCAAACTATTGGCTTTAATGTGCGCTTCAAATCGAACGATACGCGCCACCAAATGCTGAAACTTAGCCAAAGTTTCGGCGGGAGTTAATAAAAACAAGATCGAGTTTAAGTCCGCTTTTTCAGGAATCACAGAACTTTCGCGTAAATAATGGGCCAATAATGGCGCAGGCACACCGGTTTCTTCATACTCACCGGTCTCCATATTAATCCCTGGTGTGGTTAGTAACAGCTTACAGGGGTCAATAAAGTACTGCTTGTCTGCATACTGCTCAAAATCATGCCAGCGCTCGCCTGTCTTAAATTCAAAGAAGCGAATGTCATTGGCAATTTGCTCAGTGTCATAATCCTGCCACAACTTACCATCAATGGTTGGCGGCACGAATGGCTTAATTAGGGTACAGGTATCAAGTAGCATCTTACGGGCTTCAATACCGCCCACCACACACTCGTGCCACATACGTTGACCGGCTTTGCCTTCATGCATCTTCGCATTGACATCTAATGAGGCAAATAGAGGATAGAATGGACTGGTAGAGACATGCATCATAAAGGCATTGTTAAAGCGTTTGTGGTTCACATAACGCGCCTGCCCACTGATATGGTTGTCTTTTTTGTGAATTTGAGAGGCTTGAGAAAAGCCTGCTTGCTGCTTATGCACTGATTGGGTAACAATAATGCCGGGATCATCGGGGGTCAATTCAAGCAGGAGTGGCGAGCAGTCACGCATCATCGGTATAAACTGCTCATAACCCACCCAAGCACTATCAAATAAAATATAGTCACATAAATGACCTATCTTATCCACCACTTGTCGAGCATTGTATATGGTACCGTCATAAGTACCTAACTGAATAACCGCCAATCGAAAAGGACGTTCAGCATCAGCGCGTTCAGGGGCAACCTCAC
>Ga0208302_100387_pt1 | contig 10823 bp, 10 predicted proteins | sample 29_taG_FD_184103 | JGI IMG/M metagenome (GOLD analysis project Ga0208302, IMG submission 184103) | Marine viral communities from Cariaco Basin, Caribbean Sea - 29_WHOI_OMZ (SPAdes) (version 2) | ecosystem: Environmental > Aquatic > Marine > Oceanic | place: Caribbean Sea: Cariaco Basin... | reverse complement strand
TCGTCATAGTAACGGTGGGCAAGCTCTTGCTCTTGTTCTGTGGTCAAAATAGGAATTTGATGCACAGAGTTCATATAAGCACCAAGGTTAATACCTGGAGCTGAAAGATTGACCGGCATGGCAGGAACCAAATCACGAGTACTGGTATCGGGATAATGACTCACCCATTCTTCTGTGGTCGCAACTTCCTGCGTTAGCAAATCATCTTCAAGTTCATCGTAAGGTAAATCATCCTCTTCAAGATCGAGGGAGTCGTCTTGTTCAAGAGACTCTGCCGGTTCAAGAATAGCCGGGTCGTCTTTTTTAGAGATGTCTTTTTTATTTATTTTAGGAGTAGCCATGTTTTGACCTTCAAAGTAATAACTTTATTGAGGTCTATTGTAATGGATTGCACCCCCTAGTTACCATTCGTTTTGGTAATGATGAGGTGAAAGATTGTATCGAGTTTTTCTAAACTATCATCCAAAGACTTATTACTTAAGGTACTAAGCACAAGTTGCAACCCTGCTTGCTGACAAAAAGCATCTAAATCTGTTTGTGAATTTGGGTCGGTGGCTAAGATATAAACACTTTCTGAAGGCTTCATAGTGCGTAGGGCAACTTTGGTTTTTAATAGAGGCATTGGGCAAGCTAAACCACGGCCATCGACCAAGGCAGTAATGTTTAATTCTGGAGTAATCGCATTAAGTTTTTCGGTTTCAGAAACGGGTAGCGTATCAAGGCTATTTTTAAGCAGGGCTTGTTGATCATCACTTGCTAAATTAATATGTATCATAGAGTGCCATTTTATTCAGTAAATATAGAGAAAGTAAATATAGAGAAGAGGACAGGTCAATCCTTCATGACCGGATTTTTACGACAGACTTTTATTATAGTTCTTTCATAACACATTGGTAATAATAAGTATTTCATATTAGCTTAATAACGCTAGTAGTTTAATAACAGTGGGAGTTTAATAAGAGCAGGAGCTAAATAATAATAGTGGCTCAATGACAAAGGTATAAAAAGTTAGCCTATAAAAACAGTCGCTAAGCCATTGTATAACTTGGGTTACTATAAAAAATTACATCCGAGAAATGATGATATAAGGTTAACCGATTATGATGGTATCATCGAAAGAAGATTTAATAGTGATGCCAAAGAAATAAAATTCAAGCGAATTTTCCAACACCGCCAAGCCCCTCAAGGAATAGATATTTGCGCCCTTTACAGTCCACCATGCGATTAATGCAATATAAAGCATCGACTTTCAAACTCGATTACCGTGCTTCAAAATCGGTAGTGGTCAAGATGCCTTGGGTACTTGTTTTAGCGTTGCTTGGGGCTGGTCATTCTGCCTTTGCTGAGGATAAGGCGGACTATGTGTGGTCAGGAAGTACATGGTCCACAAATGCTTGGTCAGGCAACATGGGGTCTAAAAATACGGCTTCTTTTTCTATTCCAAATGGCTCAAGTAGCTTAGATACGCCTCAATTTAGCTTACCAGAGTTGGGCAGTGGTGGGGGACGTTTTATTGAGGTCAATCAACATAAGGCATTGGGTGAATGGTCCTTGCAACAGTTGGGCAAAAGTGCCCCTTTACTTAATGACCCTTGGTCACAAGAGCAGCTTGAGGCCATCGTCTGGCAAATTAACGCCCAAGCTCGAACACAGGCGCCACTGGGTTTATTGCTGATAAACAATGCCAGTATTAATGCTTTTGCTATTCCAGGCGGAGTAATGGGAATCCATACCGGTACCGTTGTTGAAGCCAATAGTGTGGATGAGCTGGCCAGCGTCATTGCCCATGAAGTTGCCCATTTAAGCCAACGCCATTATGAACACCGTGATGAGGCCAGTCGTAAAGCATTACTGATGCAAATTGGCGGTGTATTAGCGGCCATTGCCGCTTCTGCTGCTGATGGTGATGCGGCCGCAGCGGTAATGATGGGCAGTCAAACGGCAGCACTTAATGCGCAAATGGCATTCAGTCGCAGTAACGAGCGCGAGGCTGATCGTATAGGTATGCAGCTGATGGCAAAGTCAGGATATGACCCTAGAGCCATGCCTAAGTTTTTTGGGACATTGGACAAAAAGTCGCAGCTAAATATGAGCGACAATGCCTATCTTCCCAGTTTTATTATGACCCACCCTTTAAGTTCTGAGCGTCTAAGTGAAGCTCAAAGTCGTGCCAATAGTTACCCAACCTTGGCATTAAACAGTAAACGGCAGCCGCTTAGTTTTGAGCTACTAAAATGGCGACTCAAAATGCTGAGCAACCAGACGACTGAGGGTGAGCTTGAGATTGCCGCTACCAAAAACAAAGGCGCTGAATTGGCACTGGCCTACTGGTATGCAAAACAAAATCGTTATCAACAAGCAGCCGATAGAATTAAGAAGCTAAAAGCAAATACCGCCATTGCTTCTGCTGCAGATAAAGTTTCTTTTGAGATTTTATTAGCGATAACAGAATCACAAATTGCTGGCTTACAAGGGCAGTGGCAAGTGGCAGAAAAAGTACTCATGCCTTATTACAGACTTTATCCAGAGCGCCGCGATGTTAAGCTGCTATTGGCCGATTCTTGGTTGCAGCTTGGTAAATATAATGAAGTGATTGCTATGGTTAAGCCTTTGGTACAAAGCAGACCTCACGACTTAGAGAGCTTATATCGCTTACAACGGGCTTATGAATTGATGGCCATTAGTCCTAATGTCAGCAATACTAGCAACGCAGACACTGTCTTAGTCAAGAATATTACTTTAGTTAATGCACTACGCTATCGGGCCAAAGGAGAGTTATGGCGAGGCAAGTATACGGATGCTTTAGTGTCTTTACAGCAAGCCAAAAAACAGGTTGAAGACTTAAGTTCACAACCTAATGCTGCTTTCAATCCCAAACCTTTATTGGCCAATATTAATAATGAAATCGCAGAAGTGAAAACAGCCAGAGACTTTCGTCCCTAGCTGTAGTAGATGAGTTAACTATTTAATAGATGTGGCTATTTAATAAATAGCTAAATCTTTAAATAAGCGACTTAACCCATTAATGCTTTTTTGACCAATTGTGACATAATGGCAGGGTCAGCACGGCCCGCAGTTTTAGTCTTTAACGCACCCATAACTTTACCCATGTCTTGCATTGAGCTTGCACCTTGAGCGGCTATCTCCTGATTGATCAAGTTAGCCAATTCAGCCTCATCCATTTGTTGTGGCATAAATTCATTGATAATATCGATTTCAAACTGCTCTTTTTGAGCCAAGTCTTCACGGCCATTGTCTTGAAACACAGTCAATGATTCTTGGCGTTGTTTTAATTGCTTCTGTAAAATTTCCAGTACACCGGCATCATCAAGTTCAATTTTACGGTCAATTTCAATTTGCTTTATAACCGATTGTACGTTACGTAATACCTTTACTTTTTCTAACTCACGCGCTTTCATTGAGGTTTTAACTTGTTCGGTAATTCGATCTTTTAATGCGCTCATGATTAAATCCTTATTATATTGTTATGGTTATCACTTAAATAACGTAATGACTGCTATCTCAGCTGAGTATTGTCTGTTTAAGCTAATTATCGTCTAAAATGAGTATTATCTAAGCGGGGAAAACTTAACAGTTATTTTTGGTATAAAAATTTTAGCATAAAAAAACCACCTATATTATGGCGCCATCAGCAAAGTATGCGGGATAGGCGACAAAATAAGGTGGTTTTTCTTAATCAATGGCTAAAAAAATTAAACTTTAGCCTCTATGCACCAATTAAGGAGCAATAGAATTGATTAGTACATACGAGTTGTACGGATAGACTCGCGCTGTAATTTCTTTTTGTAGCGTTTTACTGCTGCTGCCTTTTTACGCTTACGCTCTTGCGTTGGCTTTTCGTAAAACTCGCGCTTACGTACATCAGATAAAACACCAGCTTTTTCGCAGGCACGCTTGAAGCGACGGATAGCGATATCAACAGGTTCGTTTTCTTTAACCTTAACTGAAGGCATGCAGACTCCTTAATAAAAGTAGTGGAAATTAGAGACTAGGAACATTAACAATGCTGTGTGATTGGTATTAGCCGTAGTGTCTCATAGGGTTACGGCATCAGCTATTGCTAGGATATAAACTAAATATTCTATTACGAATGTTAGAATAAGAGCGAGAATATACTAAAAATTAGAGCCATTGTCAAGTTATAGGCTGTTATTAAAGTTATAAGGCTCACCAATATAATAAACTCTAACAAGGCAATACTGACTAAAATAATCTTTAATAAAGGTTGTTTTTGATACACATATTAGCAGTTATAAAAACTGAAAAATTAGTTTGAAGAGTAAATTTAAAGCGTTTATAATAACCTTAAACATTCATTTAAAATGAATCAAATAGATAGAAAATTTGTTTCACGATTTTTGAATTATTAAGACAAAAGCAATGTTGGCGATAGTGACTAATTAAGTGATGTGATATTATTACAAGGTAACGTTGATAAACTATATATAGGTCATTTTTAGACCGCTAAGGGTTTCATAAATTCATAGATATCTTTTTATGGCTTTTATATTTACCCTCTTTGTCTACCCCCTATATTAACCACCCTTTTAGGAGTAAGAAATGTCACTAACCCGTCTTCTAAGCAATAAAATTGCGGCAGGTCGTGCAGTAAAATTAACCACTATTATGTTTGCTGCTGCTTTCACTTTAACCGCATGTGGTGGTGGAGAGCATGAAGTTAAAGCTGTCGATAAATTGGATGAAGCTGCTGAACTTGCCAAAGCAAATGCCCCAGAACATGAGTTTTTAGCGCCAGAAGATATCGCCCCTGCTGCCGCTGCCCCTAATGCTGCAGCTGCTGGTACTGATGCAGCAACCGACGGAGCCGCCGCTACTGATCCTGCAGCTGGTGAAGCCACTGCAACTGGCACCACGACAGAAGCGCCAGCAACGGATGCAGCCGCAAGTACAGCTGCACCAGCAGAGGCTACAACAGCGACTGATGCTACAGCAGCACAGCCAGCAGACCAAAAAGAAGCGGCAGCACAATAAGCTTTCTTAAGTAGATACATTTAAGCAAAGGCGTTGTTAGTGTCGTTATCTGGTCGCATCAAGCTTATGACTTAATAAATGTTTTATCTTTTAATTGATTAAATAGCAAAGGTGAGGTTTCTCATGCTAAAAAGAAGTAAACAATCCAGTAATAAAAAGTCACTAGCCCCTTTGAATAAAGCCACTCTACTTTTGGCAGGTATATTGACCTTGGGCCTAACAGTAGGCTGCAGCGGTGAATCAAAGTCTGATACAGCGGCTGAGCCTAGTGTTAGTGAAAGTGCACCGGCTACTACTGAACCTGTTACCGAACCCGCGACTGAGACTGCAGAGCCTGAAGTAGCACCGGAAGAAGAAGTGGTAGCAGAGCCAGAACAACCTGAAGCCGCGACTGAATCAGCGGAGTCTGAGCCAGCAGAAGCGGCAGCACCTTTAGCGGCAGACGCAGGGGCTAAGCTGTATGAGGCCAAATGTAAGTTGTGTCACGAAAAAGGCTTGTTAAATGCGCCTAAATTTGCCAATCCTGAGGATTGGGCACCGCGTATTGCCAAAGGCAAAGAAACCTTATACAAGCATTCAGCAGAAGGCTTTAATGCGATGCCAGCTCAAGCTGCTGATGGAGTGACTGTAGAACAGGTTCATGCTGCTGTGGATTATATGGTAGACAACGCCAGCTAGTAAGCTTGGTTCGAGTTAATCACCTTTACCACGCTGAGCTGACTTGTATACCCTGAAAACTCACTTGATAATCTGATAAACTACCGCCATTGTGTAGACACATGGCGGTATTTTTTTGTCATGAAATCCGTTCATCGTGTGTTGGTGGTATTCATACCATCAACGACAGAATATTCCCCTTATTAAAACAGTAGGTGCGACTTGAAAGTTTTAGGTTTAGAGACATCATGTGACGAAACAGGATTGGCCATTTTTGACAGTGATCGCCTTGTAGAAGGTAAGAGCGGACTACTGGGGCAAGTACTGTATTCTCAAATTGAATTGCATGCAACGTATGGTGGTGTGGTACCTGAACTTGCCAGCCGTGACCATATTCGTAAACTAGTACCCTTACTTGATGAATTACTGGCCCAGTGCGGTATTAGCAAACATGAGATGGATGCTATTGCCTTTACCAAAGGTCCAGGGCTAATAGGGGCATTGATGACTGGTGCGCTGTTTGGACGTAGCTTAGCCTATGCGCTAGATATTCCAGCCATTGGGGTGCATCATATGGAAGGTCATTTATTGTCTCCACTGTTGGGTCCAAACCCACCGAAATTTCCTTTTGTATCTTTGTTGGTTTCAGGAGGACACACCCTATTGGTGGCCGCTCATGCCATTGGGGAGTATGAGATATTAGGGGAAAGTATTGATGATGCGGCAGGGGAGTGCTTCGACAAGGCCGCTAAGATGTTAGGCTTGCCTTATCCAGGCGGTCCTAACGTAGCACGTCTGGCTCAATCTGGAAATCCACAAGCTTACGACTTACCAAGACCCATGCTGCATAGAGGGTTAGACTTCTCCTTTAGTGGTATGAAAACTGCGGTACACAATCTCATTAAAGACACGCCAGGCTCAGATTCGGACGAGCAGGTTCGTGCGGATATAGCGGCCAGCTTCCAACATGCAGTGGTCGATACTCTGGTTAAAAAGTGTGTCAAAGCTCTTAAACAAACAGGCATGTCGCAACTGGTCATCGCAGGCGGTGTCAGTGCCAACCTCCATCTACGTGACACGTTAGAAAAAGAGTTAGCAAAAATCAATTCGACCGTACATTATGCACCACTTGAGCTGTGTACCGACAATGGAGCAATGATTGCCTATGCAGGCTATCAGCGTTTGCAGGCAGGACAAGCCGATGATTTGGCGGTCAGCTGTGTCCCTAGATGGAATATTAGCGAGTTGCCAGCCTTAACTTAGGTTGGCGGTTTTGATTTCTTTAGATGAATTGATTGCTTTAGATGAATTGACTGTCTTAGGTTAAATAGAATATTGGCGATAGCCTATATTTCTTAAAACGCAGCTTTTAAGACGCGGTTTTTAGGATACAGTTTTTTAAGGCATAGTTTTTTAAAGCAGTTGGTCGCTTAAGCTTACTCTCAAACTTAGTAAGGAACGTAAATGCAGTGGTTGGCGATAGGGATTGGGGCTGGAATAGGGGCGTGCTTACGGGCATGGCTGGCGAAGCTCAATCCTCTGCATTCGTGGATACCTTTAGGTACGTTAAGCGCCAATGTGCTGGGTGGCCTACTTATCGGTATCGCCATGGTGATATTTATGAAAGTTGGACAAAGCTGGCATCCGAACGTGAAGCTATTTGTGATAACCGGTTTTTTAGGCGGCTTGACCACATTTAGCACGTTTAGTAGCGAAGTGTTTGGGCTATTAAATGAGGGAAAAATAGTTGCCGGCTTAAGTTTAATAGGGGTTCATGTATTGTTTACCCTAGTGGCAACCGCCGTTGGCTATTATTTAACCCGCCTAGTATTGTAAGGACTTAATAGTATTGTAGGGGCTTGATAGTCGAAAAATAAATATTTTAGAAAATAAGTGACGCTTGCTACTCTTGCTTATGGTCTTCTCTAACGCATAAAAGTCCATAAATATAGCAAGCGTATGGTTATGAAGTACCTATAAACATGTACGAAACGCATGGAAAACCGTTTTTAAGCATATTTTATACTTGGGTCTGTTGGGTCTATCAAAGTTTGCTTATCTAACCTCTAAGGCTTGACCAGTTCATCTAATAGTTTAGCAAACCCCTGCATATAGGCCACATCTTGGCTTTTCTCACGTGTCGCGGCAAACAATTGGCAGTACACTCCAGGTCTATTATAGTTACCCCTAAAAGAGCGAGCGTCTTTGTTCGACTCCAAGTCTGGTGAAATAAGCGGACGAGTCACTACCCAGCCCTTTTTCTCATACTCTGCTGCTACCCAGTCTGGAAGTGCAGCAACGCCTCTTTCACTGGCCACAAGTTGAATGAGCATTGCGGTCAACTCTGTGGTACGGATTTTGGCAAAATTTACATTGGCTGGGGCCATAAACTTAGCAATCACATCCAGCCTTTTGGCCTCTACCGGATAAGCAATTAAGGTTTGATCCACCAGATCGGTAGGCACAATACTCTCTTTGCTGGCCAAAGGGTGAGTAGGAGAGAGCACCAAGCGACTTTCGTAAGTAAATAGTGGCTGGTAGCAAATGCCCTCTAAATCCAAGTCACTGGTAGTAATCAATAAATCTATATCCCCTTCACTTAGCAGATGATGAGGCTCAGGCTCAAAGCCTGTCGCAAAATCTAGCTCCACATCCGACCATTCGCGTCGAAACTGATTTAAGATCGGCATAAGCCAATCAAAGCAGCTGTGACATTCAGACGCCAATCTGAGACGTCCCGCTTGACCGTGCGCCAGTCTTTTTAGATTATTTTTGGTTCTTATGACTTGAGGCAAAATACTGTCCGCCAGTTTTAGTACCACATTGCCTGCAGGGGTAAATGTCAAAGGACGGGTACGACGGTTAACCAATTTCACACCATAGTAATTCTCTAGCTCTTTTAATTGATGCGAGACGGCAGAAGCGGTCACGTGTAACTCATCTGCGGCTGCCGCGAGTGAGCCGTGTGCTCGTAAAGCAGATAGGGTTTGAAGATGACGAAGCTCAAGCATAATTTCAAATCGTTTTATTTAATTGTTGAGGCCTCTATTCTAACCTATTAGGTAAGATAGATTCATCCGCTTAATCCCGTGCTAATCTTTAAATGGGTAAAAGTGGTCAGATCATGTCTTTAATTTAACGTTCATATCGTTCTATTTAGTGAAAAAAGTGTTCGTTTGACCTGTCAATAATAACCTTTGAGAATAGGTATCATAAAAATTACTTGCGGTAAGGGTAACTTTTACTTTATATTGAGCGCATACTGACGAGTCACATAGATTTACATTAGAGTAACTATTAGTTGAGAAATATTGGCCTGAATCTTTATTTATTGAAATTGCTGATAACCCCTTAATGAACGTTAATTCCTTTGATTGCTGTGACTCAAAACTCACAAGGAAGATGGATAGCTGCTTTGTTTTTATGACAATTATTTCTATTGTCAACGTTAGATAATGAGAAACGTAAAAATCAGTAAAGCAGTTAATCATAGTGAAATTGTCTATAGCAGAGTGAAAAAACAAGAGGGCCGTTAAGCCATAAACGACGTTTTTTCTGTCCCCGCTGCTGTGCTAATGAATGAATTCAGCATCTCCCTTTTAAACAAGTATTCTGAGATAGCAAGTGTGCTCACAGATTAAGGCACTTGCTTATAGGGTTATGCATTGAGGATAAAGCTATGTGGAAAAATATGGGTTTGACCAGTAAGATTCTGGTCGCAATGGTACTAGGTATCATTCTAGGACTAATTTTTAACTATACCGGCTTAAATGCCGAAGGTAGTTTCGTTAACACTTATTTAGTAAATGGCTTATTTAGTATTGTCGGTAAGCTGTTTGTTAACTCGTTAAAAATGTTGGTTGTACCCTTAGTGCTAATCTCACTTATCTGTGGGGTGTGTGGTATTGGTGACATCCGTTTGCTAGGTCGTATTGGTACTAAGACCTTTTTTATCTATATGTTCACTACCGCAATTGCCATTGCAACAGCCATTGGTCTTGGCTCAATATTTGGCATTGGTAAAGGGATGAACCTTAAGCCTGAGAACGCTTTTGAAGCCAAAGATGCACCGCCTTTAATTGACGTTTTCTCAAATATCATTCCATCTAACCCGATTAGTGCTATGGCCAATGGCGATATGCTGTCTATCATCTTCTTTGCCATTTTAATTGGTATTAGTATTCTGATGGTAGGTAAGCCTGCTAAAGGTTTGGTCCAGAGTCTAGAACTGATCAATGAAGTTATCTTAAAAATGGTAACCATCATTATGAACCTGGCACCATACGGTGTATTTGCGCTGTTAGTAATAGCCATGTCAGATTTAGGCTTAGAATTGATGGTGTCATTATTCGGTTATGTGGCCGTATTGGTAGGCTCTTTGGCTTTCCACTTCTTTGTGACCATGATGATTATCCTAAAGCTTACTTCAGGACTGTCGGTAAGAACTTTCTTAGCCAAAATGCGTGAAGTGCAGATTTTTGCTTTTAGTACTTCAAGCTCAAACGCCACTATTCCAGTTAGCTTACGTACCGTAACCAAGCGTATGGGTGTTGATAACTCTGTGGCTTCATTTACCATTCCTTTTGGTGCGACCATCAACATGGATGGTACCGCCATTATGCAAGGTACAGCCACTATCTTTATCGCCAATTTATACGGTATAGATTTAAGTGCGGGCCAGTACTTAATGGTTATCTTAATGTCAGTACTGGCTTCTGTAGGTACTGCAGGGGTACCTGGTGTGGGCTTAATTATGCTTTCAATGGTATTTGCTCAAGTGGGTCTGCCCATCGAAGGTATCGGTCTGATCTTAGGTGTTGACCGTTTGCTTGATATGTTACGTACCGCCGTAAACGTTGGTGGTGATGCTGCTGTAACCGCTATTGTGGCAAAAGCGGAAGGCAAAATGGACTTAGATGTCTATAATGACCCAGAAGCGGGCACCAAAGATGTGTTTGATGGTCACATTGACCCAGAAAGTGAGCAAGAGTTTGCTCATGTCATGAGTGATGGCATCATGGGCAGTGAATATGATGATTTGAATAAGCGCTAGGGCTCATTGACCAAGCGATATCTGCTATAAAGTTATCATTTAAAATTATGATACCTAAAAAAGCCCCAATATCAAGTTGGGGCTTTTTTATATTCGTTAA
>Ga0208302_100384_pt1 | contig 10860 bp, 8 predicted proteins | sample 29_taG_FD_184103 | JGI IMG/M metagenome (GOLD analysis project Ga0208302, IMG submission 184103) | Marine viral communities from Cariaco Basin, Caribbean Sea - 29_WHOI_OMZ (SPAdes) (version 2) | ecosystem: Environmental > Aquatic > Marine > Oceanic | place: Caribbean Sea: Cariaco Basin | collected... | reverse complement strand
CCACAATCGGTGCTGAAGAAGCGCCGCCGGTATTGGCGTTAGAGCCCACTGCTAAGAAAAAGAATGGCGCACGGATGAGTCTGGCTACTATAAATATAATCACCACGTGGATACACATCCACAATAGCCCTATCAATAGCAGACGCCACTGTGAGACAAGTCCATTTAGATTGATTTGCATCCCAATGGCCGCAATCAATATGAAAATAAACACCGTGCCCATTTTTGAGGCACCAATATGGTCTAGCCGGCGCACTTTGGTAAACGAAAAGCCCACACCTATTAACGTGATAATCACTACCATCCAAAAGAATGAACTGGCAAAGCTATATTGTACTGCCCAGCTATAAGGAGAGAAGAATTCGGCTATTTGTCCTCCAATGAAATGAGCCAAGCCCACCATGGCAAAACACAGACCAAACATAACCATTAGGTCGTTTAAGGACCCAGGTCGAGCATGTTCGCGCTCATAACTCTCCACAGCTGCCACTACTTTCTCAATGCTACCGGTATCTGCCCGTAAAAATCTATCGATTTTATCACTGTGTTTGGCCATGACTAATAGCGCCAGTAACCACAAAGAGGCATTGGTGGTATCAACCAAGATCATCATACCGAACAGATCATCGCTAACCCCGAACAATTCCTTCATGGCCGCTTGGTTAGCTGCGCCCCCGATCCAGCTACCGGCTACTGCAGAGAAACCGCGCCACAAGGTATCATCCATAAACATCTCAGGAGAGATCCATTTGGCGATACCCAGACTTATTGGTCCACTAATGATGATAGCCATACTGGCAGCAAAAAACATCGCAATTGCTTTCCAACCGAGACCTAATATTTTCGGCACGTCCATAGACAAGGTCATCAGCAGTAAACTCGCCGGCAACAGATAAGTGGCGGTAAAGCCATATATTTGACTGCCTATGCCTTCGGCGAAAACCCCTAAACTGTTTAAAATAGCTGGAATAAAACAACATAAAACGATACCGGGAAGAACGGCATAAAATCGGCGCCAAAACTTACCTGGTAGCCCTTGGGTATAAAAAACCAGCCCAATAATCGCCATGATAATGCCAAAAGCTAACGGCAGGCTATCAATGGCTAGATTATTAAGGGGTAAATGAGAGAGATCTGGCATCGACTAGCTCCAGCAAGGCTATAGAATGAAGGGAGTATAAAAATAAAAAGCAGTCAGTATAAAGAAGCGTCATAAGTGCTGCAACACCCTACTAAACAACATTAAAAATAACACCAACCAAAAGGTTACGCTGCACCGGCCATTAGGGACACTTTATATGGCAGTATACTAGAAGCCTTTACTATTCTTACAAAACTTACGCACCCAAAATAAAATTTACCTATTTAAAAGGCGTAGAACACTGATTTATTAAAGGCGTACACAAAGCAATGAATGAGTCAGATAATTAGCGTAAAATGGCCGAAAAATTTGCTAACTGCTTTTTTATTCGAAATAATGGGGGTTATACCCCAACAGTATTCGTTAATTGAAAATACACTGCGTCTGTTATCCGTTAAAATACCGGGTAAATTTAAAGGCCTTCGACACTCTAAAGGAAAGTATAATGAAAATAGCCGCCAGCGATGGCATCGAATATGCACTCAACTGTAACTACCGACTGACCGAAGTTGAGGCAACAGATTTTACCAATATAGCCGTCATTGTCGTGACTATGGAAGATCTGCCTAAAGCCCATGCTGAAATCGAAGATTTGGGGTTTTCCATTCCAATTTTCGTTGCCATTAAATATGGGGACAGTGTGCCTGATGAATGGCTGCCTCATGTATATGGGGTATTAGAGCTTGCCGATGACCAAAAATATTACAATGGTCAGTTGGTGAATGCCGCTGCTGCACACTATATTGAAACCCTTGATCCGCCATTCTTCCAAGCCCTACGCGAATATACCGATTATGGTAATGCTGCGTTTGATTGTCCAGGGCATCAAGGCGGACAGTTTTTCCGTCGGCATCCCTCTGGCCGACGCTTCTTCTTATACTTTGGTGAAAACCTATTCCGCTCTGACTCATGTAATGCGGACGTGGGTCTAGGCGACCTACTGATTCATGAAGGACCGGCGTTTCAAGCACAGGCCCATGCTGCAAAAGTATTTAATGCAGACAAAACTTACTTTGTGTTAAATGGCACCTCCTCTTCTAACAAGATTGCCATTGGCGCCTTAGTGGCACATAACGACTTGGTTCTATTTGACCGCAACAATCACAAATCGGTCTATCAAGGCGCGCTGTCTATGAGTGGTGGTACGGCGGTTTATTTAGAAACCGATCGTAATGCTTATGGGCTTATTGGCGGTATTGCGTCACATTGTTTTGATGAGACTGAAATACGTGACCGCATTCGTGAGGTTGCCCCTGAACGCGCTGATGCTGAACGTCCTTTTCGATTGGCGGTTATTCAGTTAGGTACTTATGACGGTACCATATACAATGCTCGACAAGTGGTGGATAAGATAGGTCATTTATGTGATTATATTTTATTTGATAGTGCTTGGGTGGGTTATGAGCAGTTTATACCGATGATGCGTGACTGCTCGCCACTCCTGCTTGAATTGACCCCTGACGATCCGGGTATTATTGTTACCCAGTCAGTGCATAAGCAGCAAGCCGGCTTCTCTCAAGCCTCTCAAATCCACAAAAAAGACAACCATATCAGTGGGCAGGCGCGTTATGTGAACCACAAACGCTTTAACAATGCCTTTATGATGCATGTCTCTACCAGTCCATTCTATCCTTTATTTGCCTCATTAGATGTCAATGCGAAGATGCATGAAGGTAAAGCCGGTCAACGCATGTGGCATGAATGTGTGGTGGGCGGTATTGAGGCCCGTAAGATGCTTCTTGATACCTGTACTCTAATTAAGCCATTTGTGCCGCCAACCATTGATGGTAAGCTGTGGCAAGATTATGACACTGAGCAAATTGCCAACGACATCCGCTTCTTCGAATTTAAGACAGGCGAGCGCTGGCATGACTTTGAGCAGTATGCAGACAAGCAGTACTTTATTGACCCCTGTAAGCTGTTATTAACCACACCAGGGATTAATATGGAGACCGGTGAGTACGAAGAAACCGGTGTGCCTGCGCCATTATTGGCCCATTATTTGCGCGAAAGTTCTGTGATTCCTGAAAAAGCGGACTTAAACTCGATCTTGTTTTTATTAACTCCCGCCGAAACTTTGGCTAAGTTTCAGCATTTAGTGGCGCGCATCGTTCGATTTGAAGCGCACATTAAAGCCAATAGTTTGGTCAGTGAAGTTTTACCATCCTTAGCTAAGTCCTACCCACAATACCGTAAGTTGGGTATTAATGAGCTGTGCCAACGGTTGCATGATTTTTATGCCAAGCATAAACTAAATCTATTGCAGCAGCAGATGTTTAAGCGTGAGTTCCGTCCTAAGTTTGCAATGCGTGCCTTCGATGCACACAATGCTTTTGTGCGTAATGATATCGAACTAGTGCCTTTGTCTCATATTGAAGGTCGTATTGCGATGGAGGGCGCTCTTCCCTATCCGCCTGGCGTGTACTGTATTGTTCCAGGTGAAATTTGGGGCGGGGCGGTGCTGAAGTACTTCTTAGCCCTTGAGGAAGGTGTTAACTCACTGCCAGGTTTTGAACCAGAAGTACAAGGTGTGTATTGGGAATATGATGCCAATGGCCGTAAACGTGCTTGGGCATACGTTCTTAAGGATGATTCTAAACCTGCGTTAGATGCACAATTTGAAATGCATGACAGTCCTGTTGATTTGGACGCTGAATTAGATAGTGATGTGTTTTTAAATAAGCAAGAAGCCCTGACCCCATTTGGTCATATTTAAACCAATAATTTGTGAGCGATCAATGAACTTAGTACCCATTAACTCAGCAGCAAAGAACTCAGCAGCAATAAAATTAGTGTCAAAAATTTCTTGTTTAGGCTTAACTACTCTGTTGTTAGCTTTAACGGGGTGTGCCACTCAGCAAGGTATTGACGCGTCTAATCAAAATAATGTCTCTTCTATGAGCAACAGTGGCAGTAACAGTAAAAATAATACTGCCGGTAAAAGTCAAAAAAACTTGCCGGCCGCTCAGCCTAAAAAAGAAACTTACTTCTTTTCATCTAGCGAGATTAAAGACTTAAGTGCGGCTTTTAAAGCCGGCAGCTGTGACTTAGGTAAGCTGACTCAACAAAGCCAAAAGTATGGGTTATCAGATACTTGGGTCAATCTATATGACAGAACGCCTAAGCCTTTGTCTGAGCTGAACAAGCAAGAAAAGTGCTTCTTAGCCCAAAGTAATGAGCTGTACGCCTATGGTGATGAGTTTGAGGATGAATCACAACAAAGCTTAAATGACACTTGGTATAAGGGTAATATCCCAAGCGATGCCAAAGTTGCCACCATGCGTTTTATGACCCCAAAAGCTTTAATTCCTAATTGTGACTCTAAATTAGGCCGTCCTATTTTTGTTGATTATGAAAAAGATGATCAAGGCAAAATAGTGCGCACTATTTTAGTGAATGAAGACTTTGACTTAAGCTGTGTTAACTAGGGCTAGTTTATTAAACTATAAATTTTGTTCGTGTGATTAAAAAGCAGCCTATAGGCTGCTTTTTTTGATGGATTGGTCGTAAAAAGTTATCACTCTTGGGTTTACAGGCCGGTTCTAGTGTACTAGAATACTGATACAACTTATTTATTATAGCTGTTCTTTTAGCCAGTAGAGATGACCAACCTTATGACCACTAACAATATAGATGCGTATCAAAGCTTAGTACAACACCTTACTCAGCTTACCGATAGCCATGAAATAGAGGCGGTTCTGGCTGCCTTATTGACCGATAAAGAACTGCAAGAGATTGCCAATCGGGTGCGAATCTTTGACTTATTGCAACAAGGGGTAACCCAGCGCGCTATCTCTCAGCAATTGGGTGTGGGCATTGCCACAGTGTCTCGTGGTGCTAAAGCCTTACAACGCCATGAAGGCAATACCATTGACAAGCTACTGACCCTGCACCGAAACCGCAAAGAGTAATTAAGCCAATTAGTATTTAAGCAATAACCCTACTCCCTTTTTTTACTGTATCACAGATTTTTGGAATTTCGTTATGAATAAAGAACCGAATAAAGAGCTAAATAAAGAACAGAACAAACAGCCCACCACTAAGCCACTGCTAAACGACCAACCTGCGATGATTGATATCCCTAGTAAACCCGTTCGTATTAAGCTAACCCAAGACATTGATTTTTTCGCGTTGTTTAAACGTATAGAGGCCGAGTTTGAAACCTGTTATTTATTAGAGTCTTTAGGTGCTGAAGGACATATGTCTCGTCACCATGCTATTGGTTTCTCGCCTGCCATGACTGTAGCAGCGACAGACCGTAACACGCTATCGATTACCGACAACTTAACGGGTCAGGTCAAAAACTATAATACTGATAATCCCTATCAGTTATTGCGTCAAATAACCCCGCAACACGTGCTGGCACGAGACCAAACCGGTGGGCTTGTGGGCTATCTTGGTTATGACAGTGTGAATTTCTTTGAACCCAGTCTCAATGCTAAGTCTAGTGAGCATTTTGAAGCCTTCAAATTTGGGGTTTATTTAGATGGCCTGACCCTTGATAAGATGACCGGCGAAATCTTTTATTTTTATTATCCCACTGAGCAGCAGCAAAATCGTATCGAGAAAGTAAAGTCCTTACTGCAAGCTCCTATACCTAGTTATACAAACCCAAGCGTAGAATTCATCGGTGATGGCATGAGTCAGGCACAGCATGCTGAGGCTGTGATGCGGGTTAAAGAGGATATTATTGCCGGACGTATTTTCCAATGCGAAGTGGGCTTTAAATCAAAATATAAGATCAGTGGCGACCATATTCCTGTCTATGAAAAACTAAGGGAGGTGAACCCCTCTCCACATATGTATTTTATGAAATTTGGTACCCAGCGTATTATTGGCGCTTCTCCTGAGCTGCTGTTCCGCCTACGTCAAGGTGAAATGGAAACTTATCCGCTGGCAGGTACCGCTAAACGGGGCAAAGATGAGACTGAGGACCGTCAATTGGCACGCGCTTTACTCAATGATCCTAAAGAGATTGCCGAGCACAATATGTTGGTCGATTTGCACCGTAATGATATTGGCCGTGTGGCAAGATTTGGTACGGTCAAAGTACGCAGCTTAATGGACATTAAACGCTATTCTCACGTGCAGCATATTTCCTCTGAGATTGTGGGGGTGCTACACCCTGATGAAGATATGTTTAGTGCTTTGGCCAGTAATTTCCCAGCAGGAACGTTGTCAGGGGCCCCAAAAATTGAAGCGATTAAGATTATCAATGAGCTAGAGCCAGATGGGCGTGGCGCTTATGGCGGTGCGTTAGGGTCTTTTAACTTTAATGGCGATTGTATTTTTGCGATTCCTATCCGCAGTTTATTTATCAATGGTGAGGCAGCTTACGCGCAAACTTGTGGTGGCAACGTCTATGATTCAAACCCTGAGGATGAGTATTTGGAAATTCAACGCAAGCTGTCAGCGATGAAGGTGGTATTGGACAGCTTTATTGAGTCCAAATAGCCATACGTTATTAAACCATTACATCGTTAAGCGCGCATAGCGGCATATCAAACAACTATATATTAACGTTATGTTTTACAGCGTTTACCACCCTATAAATAAAAGACTATAAGCCCCTTCAAGGAACACTGATGAACGTTTTGATTATAGACAACTACGACTCTTTTACCTTCAACTTATACCAGTATGTGGGCGAGATACTGCACACCGAATTAAGCCAAGCGCCGGGTAACCCTAAAGTTAGCGTCAAACGTAACAATGAAGTTACGCTAGAAGATATCAAATCACAAAACTATGACCGTATTATCATCTCCCCTGGCCCAGGTTCGCCAGAGGACCCTGCCTACTTTGGCGTCTGTAGTGAGGTGATAAAAGAGTTGGGACCGTCTATTCCGTTATTGGGAGTTTGCCTAGGGATGCAAGGTATTGCTCATGTATTCGGCGGTGATGTGGTACGGGCGGGCGTGCCTATGCATGGTAAGACCTCTCCCATTCGTCATGATGGACAAGGGGTGTATAAAGGGTTGCCTCAGGATATTGAAATTATGCGCTACCATTCATTAATGGTGAAAGCAGACACTCTGCCTGAATGTCTTGAAGTCACCGCAGTGGTCTCTAATGAGCAATTTGAAAATGACAGCTTAATTGACTGCGTCAACAAGGGTGAGGAAATTATGGGCATTCGTCATAAGCAGTTCCCTATCCAAGGGGTACAGTTTCACCCAGAGTCTTTTGCTACTGAGGGTGCCAAACGTCTGTTGGCCAACTTCTTGATGCAGGTATAACTTTATTTAGCCCAGATTTTTATGATCAACAAAAAGGGTTAGTTGGCTTGGCCACTAACCCTTTTTATCATCTATTTATCGTTCTATAAGACTATTAACTATTTATTGCTTATACCTAGCTCTTAATGCGTTGCAAGAAAGCTTGGGTACGTGGGTGGTCTGAGTGCTCAAATAGTTGTTCAGGAGGGCCTACTTCTACTACGTAGCCATCTTCCATCAACATCACCACATCGGCCACATTGCGCGCAAAGTTAATTTCATGGGTAACCACAACCATGGTCCATCCTTCAGACGCCAATTGCTGCATGGTCTTTAGCACTTCTTGTACCAGTTCAGGGTCAAGTGCAGAGGTCGGCTCATCAAACAATAGCAGGTCAGGTTCAATGGCCAATGCTCTTGCAATTCCTACGCGCTGCTGCTGCCCGCCTGAAAGTTGAAATGGATATAAGTCTACTTTATCTGACAGGCCAACTTTTTCTAGTAATTGGAGCGCTTTAGCACGCACCTGTTGTTTGTTTTTGCCTTGGGCGATAACGGGGCCTAGCATCAAATTTTCAATGGCCGTCTTATGCGGAAATAAGTTATACGATTGAAACACCATGCCAGATTTTTGTTGTAAGCGGCGCATCAGCTGCTTTGAAGGCTTGGCAGAGAAATCAACAGTCAAGCTGCCATCCTCAAACTCAATTACCCCTTTTTCAGGGACTTCTAATGCATTTAGACAGCGCAAAAAAGTAGTTTTCCCGGAGCCAGAGGGACCGAGTATCACCACCACGCTGCCTTTTTTGATGGTTAAATCAATGCCCTTTAATACTTCATTGTCACCAAAGGCTTTTTGAATATTGGTAATTTTTATCATAGTTATCCTAATGCCCTTTTATATTGGCTATTTGGCTACATAGCGGTCTAAGCGGGTTTCTAGTCGGCCTTGTATCGTGCTTAGTGCCAGACAAATTACCCAATAAATAAGTGCCGCTTCGGTATATACCAACATAAATTCATAGTTTCGGGCAGTGATAATTTGTGCCTGCTTAAACATCTCAGTCACTAAGATTAATGAGGCCAATGAGGTGTCTTTTACCAAGCTAATAAAAGTATTAGACAATGGCGGGACAGACACCCTTAAAGCTTGCGGCAAAATAACGTGACGAAACGTTTGCAAATAGCTTAACCCTACCGTTGAGCCTGCTTCCCACTGACCTTTGGGAATAGATAAAATAGAGGCTCGGACGGTCTCTGAAGCATAAGCACCAATATTTAATGAGAAGGCAATGATAGCCGCTGGGAATGGCTCCAACATGATACCAATGCTAGGTAGTCCATAGAAAATAATGAACAGCTGTACCAGCATGGGCGTGCCACGTATGGCAGAGACATAAACGCGTGCAATACGATAAGCAATCTTATGCCACAGCGCATTACGAGGCACCACACGGATAAGCGCCACCACTAGCGCAATCCCCATGCCAATAATAAAAGAAGCAATGGCCAAAGGGATTGAATAGTAAATGGCGCCTTTTAGCATAGGCCAAAAAGACTCGATAACAATCTGCGCTCGCTCAGGCGACATAAATGGCAGCATGGCGAGCAGATCTTTTATAGCAGTCAATAGCGAGGATATCATTGTTTGCTGATGTCCTCACCGAAGAACTGTTGGCTCAACTTAGTTAATGTGCCATCCTCTTGTAGCTCTTTCATGGCCTGATTAAGTTTGGCAACCACTTCATCATTGCCTTTTAATAACACCAGACCTGACCCTGTCATTTCCTCTTTTGGTGCTTTTAGTTTGATCTCTAAATCACTGTTTGGGAATTTATTAAGGTAATCCAGTACCGCCAAGTTGTCATTTAGAGTGAAGTCAGCGCGGCCTTGTTTTACCAATTCAACCGCTTGAGCCATACCATCTACGGGAACAACCTCAGCTTGGTATTTTTGTGCCAACTCACCGTAGTTACTGCTTAGTGATTGTGCAGATTTTAACCCTTGTAGCGATTCCCACGAGTTAAAGCGGCTGTCTGATTTTGGGGCCAATACCACAGCACCAGACCAGCTATAAGCTTCGGCTTTGTCATATTTGGCTTGACGCTCAGGGGTGGTCAAGCTAACTTGGTTGGCCACCATATCAAAACGTTTGGCATCTAGGCCGGCAAGCATGGCATCCCACTGAGTCTCTTTAAAATCAACTTTAACACCAAGTTTATCAGCGACCGCTCTAGTAACTTCAACGTCATAACCAGTTAGTTTGTTTTGCTCATCATGATAGGTGTATGGAGGGTATGTGCCTTCAGTGCCCACATTGATGGTCCCGCCATTATTAATACGGGTCAATAAATCCGAGTCAGATTTGCTGGTTTTTGCCGCTTCTGTGTCTTGAGCTGAGTCAGTTGAAGGGCTTTGATTACAAGCCGCCAATAAGATAGCGCCCGTCGCCATCGCCGTGATATTTCTCAATGCTTTGTATTTCATAGCCGTTCCTCAAATAAATAATAAATAATTCGATTAAAGTTCAGTTAAATCTAAACCTATCGCTAAAGTAAATCAATAAAAGTAATAAATTTAACAATCTGCAGTTGATGGGTTTGATAAGGAAATAATCAATGTTGTTATTAATTCCTATTATGAATTTATATATTACATTTGATTATTAACGCTTATCGCCATCCTATACCCCTATAGAATTGGCTTAAAGATGGGACCTCAATCTTTATAATGGGTTTTTATGGTGACTGTTTGTCATTCTAACAAAGTTACTGCCAAGCTCGGGCATTTCTTACTATTCGTAAACCAAATTATTTTTTGTGGCGATAATCGGTTGGACAGTACATGTTTACTCTGGTTAAGTGTTAAAGGCCTCTATTTATGCTTTTCCTTAATTGTAGTCTTTAGATGTTAAGATACAGGTAAAGTCACGGTTTAAACTGCATAAGCGTGATAAATAAGTTGGTTAAATAGTCGGTTTAGTAGCAAACAATTAGTTATAATACACCCAAACATTTGTCTATAAATAGACTATTTTTATCTATAAAAAAAGTGGAACCCTATAAATGATTAGCTTGTTTGATATGTTTAAAATTGGCATTGGCCCCTCAAGCTCCCACACCATGGGACCTATGGTAGCGGCTGGCTTGTTTATCGACGAATTACAACAGTACTTTGATTTGGCGGATATTAAGCGATTACAAGTTGATTTGTATGGGTCACTGGCAGCCACGGGGCGAGGCCATGCGACTGACACAGCCTGTATTCTTGGATTGCTAGGATTTAAAGCCAATAGCATTGATACCACCAAAGTAGATCAATACTTAGCGCCTGTCTTTAATGATAATGTCCTAAACTTTGCGGACAACCATCCTATTGAGTTTAACTACGGACAAGATATTGTTTGGCATCCTCAAAGCAGCCTGCCACATCATCCTAATGGTCTTAGCTTTAGCGCTTATACTACTGATGGCCAAAGCTTAACTAGAACCTATTACTCTA
>Ga0208302_100382_pt1 | contig 10924 bp, 10 predicted proteins | sample 29_taG_FD_184103 | JGI IMG/M metagenome (GOLD analysis project Ga0208302, IMG submission 184103) | Marine viral communities from Cariaco Basin, Caribbean Sea - 29_WHOI_OMZ (SPAdes) (version 2) | ecosystem: Environmental > Aquatic > Marine > Oceanic | place: Caribbean Sea: Cariaco Basin... | reverse complement strand
CGGCAGGCGTCTTATAAATCTCAGGATACAAGGTTGGGAACTCGCCTTGGCTGAATACTTTAACGCTACCGGCAACGTTAACTTCGCCCTGCTCCATGACTTGTTTTACACCAGGATGTTCTTCGTCAGTGGTAGTGAATACTTGTTGACACTCATGGGCTTTGTCAATGGTGTAGGTTTCTTCAACGGTAATCACACCCATAATCTCGCCATCTTCAGCAACCAACGCCACTTCATCGCCTGGCGCTAAGGTATCGGCCTGCGCTTTACTGGTCGATAAAGTAATAGGAATTGGCCAGAACAAGCCTTTATTAGATCCAGACTTAAGCGTCATCTCATCGACCACCCCTTGCCAGTCTGCTTGATTCATAAAGCCGTCAAGCGGGGTAAAACCGCCGATACCCAACATGATTAAATCACCACGCTCACGTGAGCTTAGCTTGATTTGTGGTAGTGATTTGGCCTTCTCTAACGCTTGGGTTAGCTCATCGCCCTCTAGCAACAAAGGCTTTAGCACGTCGCTACCGTGTGGCGGAACAATACTGGTTTTTCCAAGGCGCTTTACGATCTTTTGTTCTGTCATATCTAAATCCAATTGTTTTGTTTTGGGTGGTTTCAAAGTGGCTTTATATTGAGAAGTAACTTGGGTTTTGATTAAGGGCTTTGGCAGTTATTAACCGCTCGTTATTAATTAGTAAAATCAATTAGCGAATTAGCTGGCAATCATTAACTATTTACAACTGCCTTCAATTAATAACTGACTTTTTAATGAACAATTTTAATGAGTAATCAATCCGTTACACTCATATATAAATGATGATGCGATTAGACTAACCAATTTAACTTATTCTTTTCTATGCTGACTTTGGATATAGATATATCAGATATGAATTTAGCAAACAGAAGTTAGCTAGGTAGTATGATGACAAGATTTTTCGATACACAAAGGCATTTTAACTATGTATAAGTATACTCATGCGGACCAAGCCATGGTTGATGAGCGGGTTGAGCAGTTTCGTGACCAAACCCGTCGCTTCCTAGCGGGAGAACTTCCAGAAGAGCAATATTTGCCCCTGCGCCTACAAAATGGCCTTTATATCCAGCGTCATGCTCCTATGCTACGTATTGCTGTGCCTTATGGCCTAATTGCCAGCTACCAGTTGCGTAAGCTTGCCGACATTACCCGTCGCTACGATCGCGGCTATGGTCACTTTACCACCCGTACTAACTTACAGTTAAACTGGCCAAAATTAGAAGAAGTGCCAGATATTTTAGCGGAGTTGGCGTCTGTACAGATGCATGCCATCCAAACTTCAGGCAACTGTATTCGTAACACCACTACTGACCCTTACGCCGGTATCAATGCCAACGAAGTTGAAGATCCACGTCCGTACTGTGAGATTATCCGTCAGTGGTCAACGTTCCATCCTGAGTTTGCCTTCTTACCGCGTAAATTTAAAATTGCGGTTATTGGTACGCCAGAGGACCGTGCAGCGACTCAAGTGCACGATATTGGTCTGCATGTTCTAAAAAATGAAGACGGTGAAATTGGCTTTGAGGTCATCGTTGGTGGCGGCTTAGGTCGTACCCCTATTATTGGCAAAACCATTAATAAATTCTTGCCTCGTCAGCATTTATTAAGCTATTTAGATGCCATCTTACGTGTCTACAACTTACATGGTCGCCGTGACAATAAATTCAAAGCGCGTATCAAAATCTTAGTTGAGAGCATGGGTGCCAGAGAATTTACTAAGCTGGTCGAAAAAGAGTGGGAAACCTTTACTAAAGATGGTCCGCTTACTCTGACTGATGAAAACTTTGAGACCGCCAAAAGCTACTTCCCTGAATTCGATTATGAAAATATCGATGAGCTGGCAAGTCAGACTGAGCTTAATAAGCATTTAGAAGACAAAGCTTTTGCCGATTGGTATTCACGCAATACAGTGGCGCATAAAGTAGCCGGTTATCGCGGTGTGGTTATGTCGTTAAAAGCAGGTTTGGTCGATGGTAAATATGTGCCAGCCGGTGATATCACTGAACATCAATTAGATCGACTTGCTGATCTTGCTGACCAATATAGCTTTGGCGAGATTCGCGGTACTCATCAACAAAACCTAGTATTTGCGGATGTTAAACAAACCGATCTTTATGCGTTATGGAAAGAGTTGACTGAGCTTAACCTTGCCCGTCCGAACATCGGTACTTTGACCGATATGATCGTCTGCCCAGGCTTTGACTTATGTGCGCTGGCCAATGCCACCACTTATAACATCGCTGAGCAAATCGAAAAGCATTTTGATGATTTAGATTATCTGTATGACTTAGGCGATATCCAGCTCAATATGTCAGGCTGTATGAATGCTTGTGCGCATCACCATGTCGGTGACATCGGTATCCTCGGCGTCGACAAAAAAGGCGAGCATTGGTATCAAATAAGTTTGGGCGGTAGCTCAAAGGCTGAGACCCGTCTGGGTAACATCTTAGGTCGCTCTGTGGCCACAGAAGAAGTTGCTCCTACTTTAGAGAAAATCTTAAACGTATACACCGATCAGCGCCATGTTGAAGGCGATGCCCCCGAGCCATTTGCTGATTTTGTTCAACGCGTGGGTATCAAGCCATTTAAGGAGGCGGTATATGGGTAATTATCATATCTTAAATGAGGAAGCCACCAGTATCACCGCTGAAGACAGCTGGTATGCGATTGAAACAGCGGAGCTTCCGGAGCCGGTATCTATCAAAAGCCTGCAATTAAGCGAGTTACTTCATAAAGAAGAACGTTTAGATGTGATATTGCCGTTAACGGGCGTTATTGCACCGACAGGTTTGCTCAATGAGCTTCTAGATATTATTACCGCACGCGCCAGCCGTATGGGCTTGTGGGCCGACACCAGTGTCAGCACTGAACAGTTAGACCAGTTATTACAAGCTTGCAAAGACGCTGAGCGTCCGTTGTTACACAATCTTGATCTTATCGTATTGTATCAGCCTAGCTTCGTCGATGGTCGTAGCTTCAGCCAAGCCCGTCATTTACGTCAGCAGGGTTTTGAGGGTGAAATACGTATCAGTGGCGACTTTGGCCGTGATCAGATCGCTTATTTAAAACGTGCTGGCGTGAATAGCTTCGTAATCCCTGATGAAAAACTGACCGATGACATCGTTAGTGCGTTCCATGCCCTACCGTCTTCGTACGATGGCAGCGTTGCCAGTCAGTTACCGATGTTTAGATAGTGGTTTTAGCAAGGGTTGAACCAATAATTTAAGTAACTAAGCAATAATTTGAACAAATAAGTGAAATAAGTAAGTTAATCATAATAACCTATTTAATTTTTTTGATTTTAAAACCAATAATTAAGGATTTAGTATGACTATCGAAATTAATCTTGATCAAGCCAACCAAGAGCTTCAGGGCAAAACCCCAGAGCAAATCGTTGAGTGGGCCTTGGCCAAAGCCGAAAACCCAATCATCACTACTAACTTCCGTCCTTACGAATCAGCCATCTTGCATTTAGTGGCTAAGCAAAAACCAGACATCACGGTATTGTGGGTAGACTCTGGTTATAACACCCGTGCCACTTATGACTTCGCTAACAAGCTTATCAAAGACTTAAACCTAAACGTGGTGACTTACATCCCTCAGCAAACCAGTGCTCACCGTGACGCGACTATGAATGGCATCCCAAGTGTCAATAATCCACTGCATGATGAGTTTACAGAGCAGGTTAAACTTGAGCCATTTAGACGTGCGCTTAGCGAGTTAAAGCCAGACGTTTGGTTTAACGCTATTCGTAAAGACCAGACTGAATTCCGTCAAGGTCTTGACGTGCTTAGCCAGTCAAAAGACGGTGTGTTGAAAGTAGCGCCTTTGTTCTACAAAAACGATAAAGATTTAGACGCTTACTTAGAAGAAAACAACTTACCTAACGAGTTTGATTACTTCGACCCTACTAAAGTGGAAGAAAATCGTGAGTGTGGTCTACATACTCAGCTGTAAGTCTTATTAGTTAATTAATAGCTTTTGAACTTCAATAGTTTCAATAAATACAAAACACCGCTTATCTTATGTTAGGCGGTGTTTTTTTATGAGAGATACTTTTGAATTTAATGCATCAGTCAAATATTAGTTTTTCAGCCCAATAGCTGTTAAGGCTCATACTTACCCTTTACCGCATTATGAAGAAACTTAACCAGAAGAATACCTCCCATTATCATTAAAAAAGTATTTCTTATACCTCTATCGAGATTAAAAACTTTTTCTAGCCCATTGAAAGTAATCCATGCAGCAAACACCATCATCCAAAAATGATAATCGCCGCCCTTAATGGCTTTAAGTAGCTCAGATACTATAAGCGTAACCCCTAACACTATATCGAAAGAACCTCTAGGTAGAGTATCAGGGAATAAATAATAGGCTGCGCCATATATAGTAACCAGTGCTAAGCCAATGTAGCTATAAATTCTTAGATCTTGTTCTGGCTTAGGATGGTTTATATTTTTATTCATACAGTCTCCTAAATTAAAGTGTGGCAATGCAGCGGAGTTTGTCTATCGCAATAATTTAAGTATATATCGGCTTGTTAAGTCGTATTTAAATATTAAAATCAACTTCTTATGATAAATATGAATTAAGTAATATCAACTTCTATGATGTTAGTTATAGGTTAATAAGCCATAATGACTTCATATTCTATATTTTAAGTTTTTGAGTTATGAACACCTTTCCCCTATTTTTTAAATTGACCAATCAACCCGTGCTAATCGTCGGTGGTGGCGAAGTCGCTCAGCGTAAAGCGGACTTGCTATCTCGTGCTGGCGCGCACATTACTATTTTAGCACCCCATATTAGTGAAGAAATAAAACAGCTACTGTCCGATGACAAACACAGTCTAATCACTGAGCAATATGATAAAAAGTATTTAACGGGTAAGCGTATCGTTATTGCCGGTACAGATAATGAAGCGTTAAACCATCAAATACATGCTGATTGCCAAGCCTTGAATATCCCCGTCAATGTGGTCGATACCCCGCCGTTGTGTGACTTTATTTTCCCAGCCATTGTCGATAGAAACCCCATCGTTATTGGTATCTCCTCCAATGGTAAAGCACCGGTGCTTGCACGCCTAACTCGTGCTCGTTTAGAGACCCTAATCCCACAAGGTTATGGCAAACTAGCCAAACTGGCTGGAGATATGCGGGATGAGGTAAAATCAAAAATACCAACGCTAACCGGACGTCGTCAGTTTTGGGAAAAAGCGTTTGAGGGTAAAGTTAGTGAACTGATGTTTGCTGGACGTGAAGCCGATGCCGAACAAGCGTTAAAACAAGACTTAGCAGCCACGCACAGCCGACTGTTAAAGCAAAAAGATTTAGAGACACAGACCAATATTGGTGAAGTGTATATTGTTGGTGCTGGTCCAGGTGACCCTGAGTTACTGACCTTTAAAGCATTACGTTTGATGCAGCAAGCTGACATTGTGTATCATGATGCTCTAGTGTCTGATGCGGTGCTTGATTTGTGTCGCCGCGATGCTGATAAAGTATTTGTCGGTAAAAAACGCAGCAATCATGCTGTCGCACAACAAGGTATCAATCAACTGATGATTGATGCTGCCAAATCAGGCAAGCGTGTGGTGCGTCTCAAAGGCGGCGACCCTTTTGTGTTCGGACGTGGCGGTGAAGAGATACAGGCCTTACGTGCTGCTGGCATTCCGTATCAAGTAGTACCTGGTATTACTGCCGCTGGCGCCGCTTCTTGTTATACCGGCATTCCACTGACCCACCGTGACCATGCTCAATCGGTACGCTTTGTGACTGGGTTTTTAAAGTCTGGTGAACCCAATACCGGCTTTGCTGCTTTGACCAATCCTGAAGAAACAGTAGTCTTCTATATGGGATTACATTCGATTGAGCGATTAACCAAGGGTCTCATGGATGCGGGACGAGATGCCAATACACCGATTGCGATTATCTCTCAGGCCAGTTTACCAACGCAGCAAGTTATGACCGGTACTCTACAAGACATCGTTGCCAAACATGAGGCCAATCCACTACCGACCCCTGCTTTATTGATTGTCGGTGCAGTGGCTCAACTGCATGATGAACTGGCTTGGTTTGGAGAGAATATTGTGGATACCGATCAACAGGCACATGCGCTAAATATGGTTTAAGGCTTTAGGGTTAGCCTTGCTAATTTAAGCCAAAGGGTTTTATCTGTCATAGATAAAACCCTTTTTTTCACGTCTACTTTTATGAAAAACAGCTTGATTTTTTTTCAAAGAAGACCTGTCTCTTTTGAAAAACACTTTGTTTTTTTTGTTAGATATTGCGTATTAAGAGCGATCAATACACAGTTAGGGCTATATAGCATGCGAAGGAACTTAGTCGACTAAAAAAATATTCAAAATCACTGATATATGATTTTATATTTTAAGACTTGACTAAATCTCAATAGATTATTATTTTAACAACTGATTTTAGAAAAACTTGTTTAAGTTGATTGATTTAGAATCAAAAAAATGTACTTACCCTATTATAATTTCTGTTTTCTATACTGACCTCTATTAAAAAAGAATTCTTATGAAAAAGCTTGTGGCGTGTCTTTGTTTTTCCTTGGCCTGTATGTCTACCTCTCATGCTGAAACTATCGCTGGGTACAGCTTTGAAAAATACCCTGCTAAAATTTATAAGGGTAAAAAAGCACCCTTAAAATTAGGTGAGTGGAACTCTTTTCGTACTCGTTTGAAAGCAGCTCATAAAGATGGTGAAATTAATTTTGCAGGTAACTATATCGTAACAACCTGGGGCTGTGGTACAAGCTGTGTATCAGGGGCTATGATTGATAAACGTACTGGCAAAGTCTATGATATCCCACTAGGTGAAACCGAAGAGGGGCTCACCCCTTACGAAAGTGGCGAAGAATGCTTCGCAGAAGGATCTGAACTTGATGACGACGAGCGTTTGGCTTTCTATCCGAATAGCCGCTTATTCATAACCCGCAATTGTGAAGGCGAGAAAGTTAACGAAACCACCGGTAAACAACTAATCACATATCATGTAAATATTTGGGATGAAAAAACCAAGACATTCAAACTAAAAAAGGTTAATAAATCTAAACTTGTTAAAGTGGACTACAGTGAATTTTAAGCAACCTTTTCTCTTATATTTACTTTTAAAGCCAAGTTTTTAATTTAAACTTGGCTCATATCATCCCCTACCTTCCTAATACCCTAATTCTAATATAAATATTTCGGTTTTCAGAATTCATAGTGGTACCTTTGAAGTCTAATCGCATTGCCTTACAATCCATTGATTTCAGGCTTAAGACTTGGAAAAAAGCTGTAGAATCTGGTGAGCTAGGTGAAGATGATATTTCTGCTATAAGCAACGATATTATGCTACTTCAAGGTGTACGAGATGAGCTTGTAACGAAGTTAGCCGCACATCGAGCTCATGTTTTAGAACAATCGTTACTTAGCCGATAAATTTATACTTATAACCTACCAGTCAATTAGATTTAAATGCGCTAGACAGTCTATTTTAGAGAGTCTATTCTCTCACTACAATTAGCACTTGGATAGTTGTGCTAGGGTACAATCCTTGAAGCCTTGAAAGCCCTGTAGGATCAGAGGAATTAGCATAGATTTTTTATTGATTTTTAATCATGTCATTTATGTTCAAAATAGTTCCAAAATTATTGAACAGCGGTTGAAGAATGTAACGGCTATCTGAAATGGTAAGTTATTTGAGATAGCCGCTACCGCTAGTAATGCAAGATAACGCTTAAGCGGCCTTAAGCCAGTCAACAGCCATCTGCCATAGTTCAGGTGCTTTTTTATTTGTTCTACGACTGAAGTAAAGCATATGACCTATACTATCGAGACCAAATTCTTTAGGGTCAAAAAAGCGTTTTTCTACTGGCATCTGACTGAACACTCGTATCATGTCATCCATGTTTTCGCTGTTGGCAATGTCGTCATCGCTAAAGCCTAACCATAGTGCTTTCATGGCAATGTCGTTATAAAAGTGCGTGTGTATACTTTTACCAAACGCCGTTTTAATATAACCTGCGCCATTGCACCACTCGCTCCATTGACGAGCGACATTCTTAGGTAAAGGCGCACCCATGCCGACTTTATCTGAAGCGGTATAACCTAAAATCAGGTTGTTTAGGGGAATAAATATGTCCATAAAAAACTTAGCTTTAAGTCTATAGGACATCCTCATATTTTTAATGCGACCTGACGAACAAGCGACATTAAATACTGAGGCGATAGACTCATAATTTGGCATCAAGCCAATCAGTTGACCGCCTGCGCTATGACCAATCAAATGATAAGAAGCGTCGGCAAATTCATCTTGCAAAGCATCGAGTACGGCCGGCATATCATAGCGTCCCCAGCTTATCAACGATGCGTCAGATTTTGCCAAGTCGGTAGTAAGCGAGTCGCCAATACCTTCATTGTCATAGGTTAGGATACCAAACCCATGTTCTGCTAAGTAAGTGGCAAAGTTATGATAAAACTGACGTTTAATACCTGTTGCAGGTGCCATCATAATCGCTTTTTTCACCGCACTTTTAGGACGATACACGGTTGCTGCCAGCACTTTATCGCGATCAGTCAGAATGCTCAGTGAATAAACTTCTATCTCAGTCTTAATATCAGCACCAGTAGTTGCTTCTATAATATTGCCTTGTGACTTTAGGTTTTCAAAAGATGATGAGAGAGTGTCGTCCATAAATATACCTTAATATTCTTTTGTTTTTATTGATCCACTTCATTAGCAAACATTGGCTATTATTTGCGATGAGTCAGTAATATTTAAATCCGAAAATAGCGTAGTTGAAAAATGATAGATCATTGCAAATGTGCAGTAGCAGCCTCGTGATAGATACTTTATGGCAATGATTTTTGTCATCATTAATAAAGAGCGCAGTCTAAGCGCTCTCAACTTATTCAATATCGTTGCTAGTTAAGACTAAGCTTTTAAAGCAGTCTCAACGAAACCTAAACGATCTTGCTCTAAAAACATCTTACTTTTCACGAAGAAACTAGGCGTACCAAAAATACCTCGTGCCACAGCTTCTTCAGTAGTATCTTTCAAACGCTCCTGAACCTCAGTCTCGCTAATACATGCCATAAAATCAGTCACGTCAGTACCTGTGGCTTCACCATTCCACCAGCGGCTCCAATATCACTGAACAGTAAGCTAAGTTTTTCGACACTCCTTTCGGTCACGCATAAGGGAAAACTTTCTCTTGTAAAACGTCTCACAACAGCGCTGCCAGTGGCATCGCCTATGCCAACTACAACCGCTAAAGGAGCTCAATACATCCCTATTTTCTTATAGGTTCCTTTTTAGAACTCACAAAAATATAGCTTCCTTTTTAGAGTCTGTCAAGCTAATCTATTACTTATACATATAGGAGGTAGCATATGCGTTGGGATGAACTTGATAAACAACCTTGCTCAGTAGCCCGCACTTTGGCAGTCATTGGTGATCGTTGGACACTAATGATTTTACGTGACTGTTTTTTAGGTGTTAGACGTTTTGATATATTTGAGGAACGCTTAGGCATCACACGTCATGTTTTATCTGACCGGCTTCGTAAGCTAGTTGAGTATGACGTTCTGAAAAAAGTAGCTTATCAACAGCACCCACTACGTGAGGAATACCGGTTGACAGAGCGTGGCTTAGATTTGCATCCAGTCGTTTTGGCACTGGTTAGCTGGGGAGATAAGCACATGGCTGATGAACGTGGTGCGCCGTTGCTACATAGGCATAAAGAATGTGGCCAAATAATGCATCCCGTAACGGTATGTTCAGAATGCCATGAACCAATTAATGCACGGGATATTGAGGTTGAAATAGGACCTGACTGGATAGGAGGGGATTAGTTTGGTATATGAAGAGAGGGTTCTGCTAAAAAATTCAAGTTAAGGGAATCACCACACACTTTGAAATAGCACTTACCTACGGACTATTACAGAATTTAGACTAGGGAGAATATGAACTACTCTGACAACTCCAGAATCATTAAATCCTTATCTAACACTAGCAGCTCAATACCTGTATAGAGCAGCCCCTCTTTTGAAGAACTGTCATTAAAAGTAAGTATGTGGTTTATCGTTCTATAGAGACTATTTCACCAACTCAACGTCAAGCCATGCGAGTGCTTCACTTTCCTGATCATCGGTAAAGGCCTGCATATCCATTTTTGGGAATAATGGGTTTACTATTTCAACGAGTTTACTCACCCAGTTAGGTGCCCCAACGATAGCGTAACGCTCTACCTTTTTCATGGCATCGATTTTCATGGATAACAACTCGCCACTATGCTTTAGAATAGAAGGCTCAAAACCACTATAGTTTTTCATTCTAGCAAGTAGCCTTACGCTATCCTGACCCTCAAGAAACGCTTCAAGTCTCTGTATGATGTTCGGTATTTCACTTGCAGACAACACACCGTCTACTTCAAAAGCAAGTACATTGTCTTTATTGGTAGGTAAGAAACGAATAGCACTGCTCTTTGCTACAGACAGCTCAGACTTCTCGGCCGCCCAACTTAGCGCGGCATTGGATTCACTTGAGGGAAACACTTTCATCTCTATCATAGGAAATAGTCGACCAGCAAGCGAGATAGCAGCTTTTGGCCATTCTTTATCTGATACAAAAGCACATCTATTAAGCTGTTTTATATGACTAAATAGTTCCATGTCCGCTTTAGTCCCCTCTACTATCGAGTTTGCGGTCATGTCAGTCAGCTTTGTTACGTCGATGTAGAGACCAATTTGATCATGATCTTGTAGTTTTTTTTCAAGAACTTTGCGATATTCTTGCAATCCTTCGCCGGTTAAAGTGCCTTCGAGTGCTAGGGCGATCACATGATCTGGTGCCGTTATTTGCTTTAACATAATAACATCCTTAT
>Ga0208302_100381_pt1 | contig 10925 bp, 2 predicted proteins | sample 29_taG_FD_184103 | JGI IMG/M metagenome (GOLD analysis project Ga0208302, IMG submission 184103) | Marine viral communities from Cariaco Basin, Caribbean Sea - 29_WHOI_OMZ (SPAdes) (version 2) | ecosystem: Environmental > Aquatic > Marine > Oceanic | place: Caribbean Sea: Cariaco Basin | collected... | reverse complement strand
ATATACGCGTTATGTACTGACACCTTTTTGCCCTCTCCTTTTTTAAAATATTGACGAAATAAGCAGCGCTCCTATGACTCAACAGCCGACGACTCAACAGCCAACCTCTCAGGCTTCTTCGCAAACCAATCACTCAGCACCGTCAGCGGACTGCTTTGTTCTAACACCGCCTGATGTATTCCCTTATAAAGAGCAGCAGCTCACGGCTCGCGCGCGTATCACTGAGCAAATGCAGTCGCGTATTTTGATGCTTGATGGTGCGATGGGCACGCAGATTCAGACTTACAAATTGGAAGAAGAAGATTATCGCGGTGAGCGTTTTGCCAATATCGAGCAAGATGTGCGCGGTAATAACGATCTGCTCGTGCTCACGCAACCGCAGATGATTACCGATATCCATCATGACCATCTAGCCGCTGGCGCTGATATTATTGAGACCAATAGCTTTAATGGTACGCGGCTATCGATGTCTGACTACGACATGGAATATCTGGTGCCAGAGCTGAACAAGATCGCAGCGCAGATAGCACGGGCGGCAGCTGACGAATTTACCGCGAAAACCCCTAACAAGCCGCGCTTTGTCGCCGGCGTCATCGGCCCAACTTCGCGTACCTGTTCGATCTCTCCTGATGTCAATGACCCTGCCTTTCGCAATATCACCTTTGATGAATTGGTGCTCAATTACCGCGAGGCGACACTGGCGCTGATCGAAGGCGGCGTCGATGTTATCTTGATTGAGACGGTATTTGATACGCTCAATGCCAAAGCGGCGATATTTGCCATCACCGGCGTATTTGATGATATCGGCTTTGAGCTGCCGATTATGATATCAGGCACCATCACCGATGCCTCAGGCCGGACGCTATCGGGGCAGACGGCGGAAGCGTTTTATAACTCTATCCGTCATGCCAAGCCTTTATCAGTTGGCTTTAACTGCGCGCTCGGTGCCGATGCGCTGCGCCCGCATATTCAGACGCTCTCCAACATCGCTGACACTTATGTCTCCGCGCATCCAAATGCGGGGCTGCCCAATGAGTTTGGGGAGTATGATGAGACCGCCGAGCAAACCGCTGCCCTGCTAGAAGGCTTTGCCAAAGCGGGCATCCTAAATATTGTCGGCGGCTGCTGTGGTACTACTCCTGAGCATATCCGCCACATTGCAGATATGGTGGCGAACTATCCGCCGCGCGTGATACCAGAGATTGCCCCTGCTTGTCGTCTGTCTGGGCTTGAGCCGTTCAACATCACCACCGACAGCCTGTTTGTCAACGTTGGTGAGCGTACCAACGTCACAGGCTCGAAGAAGTTCCTGCGTTTGATCAAAACCGAAGCTTATACCGAGGCGCTCGATGTCGCGCGCGATCAGGTCGAGGGCGGTGCGCAGATCGTCGATATCAATATGGACGAAGGCATGCTCGACTCCAAACAAGCGATGATTCATTTTGTCAACTTAGTTTCGGGCGAGCCAGATATCAGCCGCGTACCCTTGATGCTTGACTCGTCAAAATGGGACATTATCGAAGAAGGCCTCAAGCGCGCGCAAGGCAAATGCGTGGTCAACTCCATTTCCTTAAAGGAAGGCTACGATGAGTTCGTGCGTCATGCTAAGATGTGTATGCGCTACGGCGCGGCGATCATCGTCATGGCCTTCGATGAGGACGGTCAAGCGGATACTTATGAGCGCAAAATCCAGATCTGTCAGCGTAGCTATGACGTACTGGTCAACGAAGTTGGCTTCCCATCTGAAGACATCATCTTTGACCCCAATATCTTTGCGGTCGCCACCGGTATCACCGAGCACAATAACTACGGCGCTGACTTTATTAATGCGACGAAATGGATCACCGAAAATCTACCCAATGCTATGGTGTCAGGCGGTGTGTCCAACGTCTCATTTAGCTTCCGTGGTAACCCCATTCGCGAAGCCATCAACTCAGTATTCCTCTATCATGCGATCAAAAACGGTTTGACCATGGGTATCGTCAACCCGTCGATGCTAGAAGTCTATGACGACATCCCTGTCGAGGCGCGCGAGGCGATTGAGGATGTCATGCTCAATCGCAATCAAGGCGAGAGTGGACAAGATGCCACCGAACGTCTGATGACTATCGCTGAGAGCTATCAAGATGGCGGTAAGAAAAAAGACAGCACCGTCGATATGAGCTGGCGTGAGGGCACGGTAGAAGAGCGCATTGCCCATGCACTGGTCAAAGGCATCACCACCTTTATCGAAGCCGATACCAAAGAAGCATGGGAGAAATACCCCAAACCACTCGACGTCATCGAAGGGCCTTTGATGGATGGCATGAATATCGTCGGTGATTTATTTGGCTCGGGTAAAATGTTTTTGCCGCAAGTGGTCAAGTCGGCACGCGTCATGAAACAATCGGTCGCTTGGCTCAACCCTTATATCGAAGCAGAAAAAGTCGAGGGCGAAGTCAAAGGTAAAGTTCTTATGGCAACGGTCAAGGGCGATGTCCATGACATCGGTAAAAACATCGTCGGCGTAGTCCTCGGCTGTAACGGCTACGACATCCTTGATCTCGGCGTGATGGTGCCATGCGAGACGATTCTCGATACCGCTATCAAAGAGAAAGTCGATATCATCGGCCTATCGGGCCTGATTACCCCGAGTCTCGATGAGATGGTCTATGTCGCCAAGCAAATGCAAGAGCGCGGCATGACCCTGCCACTGATGATCGGCGGCGCAACAACCTCCAAAGCCCATACCGCGGTAAAAGTCGAACCGCAGTATCAAAACGATGCGGTCATCTACGTCTCGGACGCCTCGCGCTCGGTCGGCGTGGTGACCAAGCTGCTCTCCAAAGACAACCGTCAAGGCCTCATCGATGAAACCCGCGAAGAGTATATCAAAGTGCGCGAGCGTCTCGCGAAGCGTCAACCCAAAGCGGCGAAGCTGACTTATGCTGAATCAGTTGAGGGTGGTTTTCAATACGATTGGGACAACTATACCCCGCCTGTGCCGAATACACTTGGTCAGGTCATATTGGACGACTACCCTATCGATAAGCTGCTCCCTTATATCGACTGGACGCCGTTCTTTATCTCTTGGGGGCTGGCGGGCAAATACCCTAAAATTTTGCAAGATGAGGTCGTTGGAGAAGCGGCGCGTGATCTGTTCGATAACGCAAAGAACCTGATGCAAAAAATGATTGATGAAAAGTTAATCATTGCTAAAGGGGTGTTTAAAATTGTTCCAGCCAAACGCACTGGCGCAGATACGATTAGCGTTTATGACAAATCGCCTACAGATGGTGGCCAACCAACGCATACCTTTGAGCATCTGCGCCAGCAATCGGATAAAGCCAGCGGCAAACCTAACTTTAGCCTCGCCGACTTTATATCGCCGTTAGAGGACTCTGACGATTATATCGGCGGCTTTACCGTCTCCATCGTTGGGACAGAAGATCTCGCTGAGCAGTACAAAGCGGCAGGCGACGACTACAACGCGATCATGGTACAAGCACTATCTGACCGCTTAGCCGAAGCCTTTGCCGAGCATTTGCATGAGCGCATCCGCAAAGACTACTGGGGCTATCAGGCTGATGAGACTCTCACCAATGATGAGCTGATTAAAGAAAAATACGTTGGCATCCGCCCAGCGCCTGGCTATCCGGCTTGCCCTGAGCATACCGAAAAAGGCAAATTGTTTGATTGGCTCGGTACGACCAGCGCTATCGGTACAACGCTCACCGAAAGCTTTGCAATGTGGCCGGCGTCTTCGGTCAGCGGCTTTTATTATTCGCACCCGGAGAGTGAGTACTTTAACGTCGGTAAAATAGGCCGAGATCAGTTAGAAGATTATGCCAAGCGGAAAGATTGGGATATAAAGACGGCTGAGAAGTGGTTGAATCCGAATTTGTAGATTTGTTTTCTATATAGTTTACTAGAGAAATATTTCATGTGGGATTGATTGCTTAGTTAGCCAGTCCCGCTTTTGCTTCTAACTGTCAGTCTAATTATGTAATGATTAAGATTACTACTTAGTCAGCATATTTTATAGATACAGCTTAACCGACTTACTTTGATTAACAGTATGAAAATTTAAGATATCCAATTATCAGACTCTGCTAAATGACTTTCAGAAAAACTTGATGAATGAGATTCTTTTATCAACTCAACTCTTCTATTCTCTATCTCCAACAAAAACTCTTCGTCCGCACCTAAAGACTTCATTCTTTCTGAGAATACTAAACAAGTATAATAATGAATAGGAGGTGTATTTATAAACATTCTTTTAGATATATTAATCATATACTCAATATTTTCATCACCTGCATCTATCACAGAACCATCTTTTATCTTCTTAAATTCATATGAAATTTTAAGTATATCCATATCACTTTTCAAATAGTCAAATAACTCTTTCTTTAATTCATTATTTGTAATGAGCAAATTAACATCACTCCATCTATCAAATATTTGGTTTGCATTTTGTGCTATTCTCTTGAGCCATGTGCTTCTTATAGAGGCACTTGGAGCTGAATCAAATAAAAAATTGACCAAATTAGATAAAAACATTGCATTGTTTTCTATAAGATATTCCAAATAAATATTAAATAATTCATCAAGGTGATTATTATCCAATTTTTTTATTACAGAAATAAGATATTCTTCCTCACTACTTTTAAAAGCAAAATAATCATGCCATACATCTTTGAACAATAAAGATTGAGGATTTATTGCTATTGCTTCTAAGCTAGATTGCCAATATTTATATCCCCTGTGATGGACACCAAGGTACCACAAAGGTTGATAACCCAAATATGTCTTTATGACACACTCAAAGAGATTATAATTAATATCTTGTAACTTTGAGATAGACCCAACTGAAATACCTTCAGGCATAAACTTAACTAATATGTCATCTGGAATTATATTTTGTACTAATGCTGAAGATATTAGCCAGTTTTTGTCGATTCCACTACTATTAATTGTTTTAATAAGCAGTAACTTTTCTATTTCGCTTAGTCTGTCCCACTCTTCTACTAAGTCGTAAATAACTCGAACTTTTGCCCCTGTACCATGCAAGCTGAGCAGACGTTCAATAATACTGTATCTGTCCTGACTAGGTTCTATCGTTGTAATTAGGCTAGTGATACCAAGTTCGTAATCATCAGGAAGCTTTAATTTAGTTTTGCGTTCAAGCCAGCCTATCCAGCTATAAAAAATGGACATCAATGTATGCTCTGACAAAGCATCTTTATTTTCTAAAATAGAACTGTATAAGCTAATACTATGAAGAGTAATATATCTTTCAGGCACTTTATCTATAAATAATGGAAACAACTCTAATAGAGCTATAGGTTTTTCTTCCTTCCTCAAGAAGAATTCATCCTTACTAAATATTTTTATTATTTTTTCAAGCATCACTATTGAATTTATTTTCTTATCAGATGCTATCTTTAACCCTTCAGTTATTTTTCTCTTCCTTTCTTTGCTATACTCCGACCAGTTATCATAAACAATTTGAATAATAGCTTGTGAGACTGAAGGATGATTATCATTGAATATATAATCTAAAACTTTCTCATCATCACTTCTTTCAATACTTAGCCAAACCTCAGTAGCTTGAGCACGTAACAAACCTTCTTCGAAACCTAATAATTGATCCATAATTTTATTTGTTAGTTGGCTAGGGGTTTTCTTGATATTACCTAAAAAAATCCAAGCGTCTTTCGTTGTTACGAGTTGGTCATTCACAAACGGATTATTAAAATTGGGTTTAAGTATATTATCACTATAAAAATAACCACTTTCTATACTTAAACTACCTGTCATTGGATAAACTGGCTTACCATCAGACCAAGCCACATCATCTAGAGAAAAAAAACTCACTTTACCTATCCATTTTGGAATATCTATGTCAATTTCGTCAGAAAACGATTCGAAATTTTCTATTAAAAATTCAAAACATACATCTCTCGTAGCAGGGTATGAGGAGTTTAGAGATTCAATAGCAAGCTCGATCAAATGAATTTTAGAGCTTTGTTCTCTAATGACTCTATAAAGTTTACTGATTTTATTAGCTGCGACTCTAGATGTACTAGGACTTAAACAGAAAATCGCTTGTTTGAGTATTGGGAGTATTCTATTGAATGACAAAGGAGTTATATTATTAAAAAGAAGTTCAGCTGAGTGTTGATAAAACGGATGAGAAAATTTTACTTGTATCCGTTTGTAAGAATTATTTTCATCATAGTCGATTATTCTTTTTTTGATCATCGAATCGATATAGTTTTCTTCTTCATCACTTAAGCTCTTTAACTCTTTATAACTATGAAATATTTCATTAGGATGATCCTTTTTTTCTAAAACACCGAAAGATAAGCTTTTTCCTATTTGATTTGATATTGCTAAAATATTTTCATCGTCTGTATGGATGATATGCTTGAAATGTTCTAGTTCTACAGGTACGTTTAAATCTGTTGTCAAATACAGTGCTTGTAGAATGCTTCCAAAGCCTTGTGATTTTAGCTCTCTTGAAAGATCACTAGCAGTTTGATAAGCAACTGACTCTATATCACTTGATCGAAGGTTATCAACAACCTTATCATGGTTGACAGCTAAGTGTTCAATACATCCAGCCTGAAGTACTAGTTTAGAAGATGTTAGATATTCAGAGATCTTCGCACTCATGTCATCTGGGACGTTATATTCGCTAGCTAATTTATTCCATAATAAAACAGAAAAATCTATGTTAACTATCAACTTGTAACATAGGTGATGATTAAACCTTAATTCATTTAGTATTGAACTATTAGAAACTTCTAACAGAATATCTTCTCTTTGGGAAATAATTACTTTTTTGTGAGTGCTAGCAGAGTTTAATATTTTTCTTAAAGTAGTTAAGTTTTGATGTGCATTATTGTTAGCGGTTATCGATCCGAGCGGGTCATCTAATAGTATAACTAAATTGTAGGGCTGTCTTAATAGTAACTCTGCCTCATTAACATCATTTAATACTTCAATTTCATAACCTTCAATTTGGAACTCGGACGCCAGAAATCTCGCTGTATATGTTTTACCTACTCTAGCTTCACCAGTAATTACCAATACATTTTTTTCACAAAGTACATTGTAAAACTCATCTTCATTACCGTTCTCAATATAATTTTTTGGTCTTACAGTATTTGATTGAAGTTTTAGTATTGCGACTTTACATTCATCTAGAATACTATCTTGCCTTTTGCCCTCTTTGACAATAGTAACAAGCTCATTGATTAACTTAGTATGTTTATGATTAGGAATATTAAATTTAGACCTTAACAACTGTGTACATTCAATTTTCGCTTTATCATTGGTAAACTGCTCTAAAACTAATATACGTTTTAGAGCTTCTTTAGTAGTTTCTTTAGATTTTTCAGGTAATGCCTGTATGGTTGAATCGCGTTCAATCATTAAAGATGTATCTTTGCCTGTACTCCAGTTTGAAAATTCATCGTATATATCTGTTACATCTTTTTTCCTGAAGTCTCTAGAATGTTCAATGAAACCTTGATCAAAGTTAGTGACATAAGAAAACACATCGTCCCTGCATCTTGCTGAAACAATGAATATTACTAACCTATTATCTGATAAAAGCCTTTCAAATAAAGGATTATCAGAACTTCTATCTGGAAAATGAGATAAGTAGTCCGCAAGTCCTTTTAGTGTAAGTGGCTCTGTAGAACCTTTCACCTGTACCTCGATGGTTCTTCCATCGATTATCATTGTTGCGTCTTCAGAATCAGCTTGTTCTGCAAAAAAACTGTTATTAGACTCAGGATACTTTGACAGCAATATAAGAATTAAATATACGCATACCATATCTTGAAAATCATAGTTCTGTTGACCAGTAATTTCAATGCTGTTGTTACTCACAAATACACTCCAAGATATTTCAACCTTCAGTAAGACACTTCAAAAAAGTACGACTTTTAAAACCTTTTGTCCGATGCCTTGAATTAGTTTACCACTATGTACTATTCCTACCCCTTCGACACTTCTCCGAACAGTAAATCACCTGCTCCCAATCCTTCTCCCACTTTTTGCGCCAGGTAAAAGGGCGTTGGCACACGGGGCATATTTTCTGTGGTAGGTTTTGTTTTTTATGTGCCATGATGAGCCTTACCGATTACTCATAATCATCAAATATTTTATTCAGCCTATTTAGGCTATTGACGATCAGCTTACCAGACTGATCAGTACTACTATCAATCGCCAGCTTCTCATCTATACGCGTCGTTAGCGGTGCAAGCGCATCTTTGAGAGCGTGTGCTATCAGCGCGGCCTGCTTTGTGACATCGGTAGTCAATGCTTGATCGTCAGCACGGCTCGATAGACTCTGAGCCATCTGCTGTGCCAGTTGCTCGAGCGCGCCCACCAGTTGTACCATCAGCTGTTTTTGCATCTCTTGGTTTTGCTTGAGGTACTCGCCTTCGGCTTTATGGTCGTGCTTGTAGAGCTGTGTTAGCTGGTTCATACTTTTCTCAAAGCCATTGTCGATACTATCGCTGACGACTTTAGCATTATTAATAAAGCTATCGGCAAGGATTTTTTGTGACTCAAGCTGAGCCTCTCGTTTGATTTGCTCAGCTGACTCGTTTAAACGCGCCAGCTGCTCAGGATCATTTTTTGTTACATAGCTCTCAAACTGACTGCTAATGGCATGAAAGCCGCTAGCAAGATCGACAAGCTGCGCGACGATACGTGCGCCGATATCGCCATCCTCGCCGCCCATGGCTTTGTTGCGCAAAAAGTCGGCTTTGATTTGCGCCCAGCGTGCCTTTTCATCCTCTGTCAGCACGCCGCGCATCTCACCAAGCTTCAGTAGATTGCTCTCTGCGCCTTGGGTGAGTAGCTGCGACTCGCCCAAATAGTGATCATCGATTAGCTGATCCAGCTCTGCTTGATTCATGACGGCCGATAGTTTTTCGGTCATCTTATTCATGTTGCGGTAACTGCCTTGCAGCTTAAATATCGGCTCGGTGCGGTATTTATCATCTTGCGAGGCAGAGGCGATGTAGGCCTGATTGACATCAAGGATGACTGCTTGTACGGCAAACATATGACGCAAGACAGCAACAATTTCATTAACTTCTGAGGTGCTATACGGATAGCTCAGCTCGCTAGCTTGGGCTTGCGCGAGGTTTGCATTGTCGGCCTTTGCTATTTTTATGAGTCGATGCACATCGCTTAAATCACGATTGGCAAGGGGCGCGAGTACCTTGTTTGAGGTCAAGGCGTTTTCGATATAACTGAGCGCAAACACCTCCTCCATACCGCTCATGATGTCGCCAAGATTATAGATATCGGCGCGGTTGGCGAGCATATCAGGGACTTTAAAGGCTTCGCCGCTTTCGGTATAGGGGTTACCCGCCATGACCACACAGAACTTTTTGCCGCGCATGTCATAGGTTTTAGTCTTGCCTTGCCAAACGCCATCGATGCGCCGCGTGCCATCGCCCAGTGAGATGAATTTTTGTAAAAACTCGGCGTGCGTATGCTGGATATCGTCAAGATAGAGCATGACGTTATTGCCCATCTCAAAGGCAAGGTTAATCTTGTTTAGCTCCTCGCGTGCGGTGGCATTGGGCGCTTTTTCGGGGTCGAGGGAGGTGACATCATGACCGAGCGAGGGGCAGTTTATCTTCATAAAGATAAGCCCTAAGCGGCTCGCCACATATTCCATCAAGGTGGTTTTGCCGTACCCTGGCGGTGATATCATCATAAGGATACCCATCAGATCGGTACGCTTGTCCTCACCGACGGTACCCATTTGCTTGGCAAGATTGTCACCGATCAATGGCAGATAGCTCTCATTAATCAGGCGGTTACGCACAAAGGATGATAGCGGACGCGGCATAAACTCATTTAGCCGCAGCTCGTCTTTTGCCTCATGCAATATCTCAGTACGCATCGCCAGATAGCGTTTATAAACAGGTATCACTTGGGTGTCATGGTGATGCAAGCGGCTTAAAAAATCATCGACCGCAAAAGTGAGGGTCTGCTGATGAATACGCTGATGCTCGCCCAATAAGCTGCCCACCTGTATCTCAAGCGCCACCTTACTTGTACTACGTGCAAAGCTTTGTACTTGATTTAGCGAGTGTTTGCCATTGGATAAAGACGAGGATGCTGCTATAAAGGATAAGGTCGATGCCGATGCCGAGGCGTGCTCCGACGCCCTGGCATCAACGCTGACGCCCGACGTACTCAAGCGCTGCAATAAAGATGCGCGAATGGGGTCATCTAACTGGGTGAGCATAATAGCAATCGCCTCAGGTACATAATGGCGACCGATCTCCACCTGCTGCTGACGCCTCGCTTCCTCTTCTGCTCGCTTAGTGCGCACATCTTCGCTAGGCGCATCACCATCATCAGCACTGCTACCATCTGTAGTCTGATCTGTAGCTATGCTATCTAGCAAAGCATAAAACCAAGTGGCTAGTAGCTCATAGGCAGATTTTGGCTGCAAGGTCAGCTTGCCAATAGAGGACTGCAGCTGCGTCATGCTTTGAGTAGCTTGCCCGCCGCTTGGGGTAGCATCCAATGCTTGGCGCAGCTGATCACACAGCGCTTGTGCTTGCTGGCTGGTTTGCCATGATAATGATAGCTTGTGATCGACAGTATCACTATCTAGACCACTGGCGAGCATCCCACTTGCATCAGTGCCAGCCTGCCCCATGACACTAACCAAGTATTCGCAGGCTTGCTGTACGTGCTGGTGTTGAAAGATAGTGGCGTCATTGCTATTGCTAGTATGATGACTATTACTGCCTGTATGGCTGCCATCGTAAGCCGTAACAAACTCGCGCATGAGCATGGTCATATCAGCAATTAATAGCGCCTGCGCCCGATCGCTGCCAAGGCTACGCCGCAGCTGCTCGGCAGTCACCGCTCTATCGAGCCAGCTGCCGACT
>Ga0208302_100380_pt1 | contig 10925 bp, 8 predicted proteins | sample 29_taG_FD_184103 | JGI IMG/M metagenome (GOLD analysis project Ga0208302, IMG submission 184103) | Marine viral communities from Cariaco Basin, Caribbean Sea - 29_WHOI_OMZ (SPAdes) (version 2) | ecosystem: Environmental > Aquatic > Marine > Oceanic | place: Caribbean Sea: Cariaco Basin | collected... | reverse complement strand
TGTCTGGGATCCTTTTATGCGTCTCATTAATAGCGTTTTGTAGTCTCATAGTAAAATAGCCCATCTACTTATTAGATGGGCTATTTTATTACTTTTATTGAGTTTTTGCCTTAACTGACTGGCATTACCTTTAGTGAGGCCAGTTTTTATAACCCTACAGTAGTGAAAGAGATGTTCCAAATCGAATCTGCAAAGCAAGAAGTAAAAGCACAAAGTGCCACAAGATATCCCACTGTTTACGCTGAGTATAAGCATACCTACGATCACGATACCAATGAAGATGATGGCCAATTTTATGTGGGCTTGAATTATCAGCCAGGGGCGGGCTTTTCTAACCTTGCTTTGACCCGTGCCTCTGAAGCCCGAGTAAATAGCTTGATTCAGAATAAAGAAGCCGCTCAGCGTCAAGTAATGGAAAATATTCAGATTCAATACCAACAATTTGCCAGTGCCAGAAGCAGAGAATTGTCTCTAGTATCTGCGGTAGCCGGTGCACAAATTGTATTAGACTCTTATCAGCGTCAGTTCATTGCCGGACGTAAGTCTTGGCTAGAGGTTTTAAACTCAGTACGTGAGTTAAGCGATTATCAAATCAACTTGGTACAAACCCGTTCTGATATTTTGGGCTCATTTTATAAGCTGCAGGTAGATTTTAGTTTGATGCCTTGGCAAAAATATGTTCATAACCGTCAACCTATAAAAATGTTCAGTGTTAAAGATCCGGTAAAAGAATGGGTCGATACCCAACAAAACAACGTTCAAAGCAAACAGTTTGGATATGGACAGCAGCGTCAACCACAGCCACAGGATGAGTATATTCAAGTAAACCTGCCAGCCTCTGTTGAACAGCAACTCAATCAAGGCGCTTATATCATGATTGATGAAGCAGGTAATCCTATAAAAATAACGGTTGAAAAACCGGAGATGGATTAGCTTAATAATAGCCCAGTTGGCACTGAACAAGACCTGAATAATTAGTTTGTAAGCCGGTAAATTTTGAGCATTGAGGTTTTGAGAAGTTAGTGCTAAATCAATTTTAGACTCTAACTATAAGGCTGTAGAAGGCTGTAGTTTGAAATTAAACAAGCGGTTAAAGTCAAGATTTCAACGGTCTTCACAGCATGCTTCTCGCGAATATAATAAAATTTTAATAAGTGATCATTATGAGTACTAACCAACACCTCTCAGATAATATAGAGTCAGATAACTTAGGGTCACACCATGAGTTAGTGCCGAGCTCAAATGAGCTCACGACGGCGCAATCTTTAGCTGATGCTTTGCGACATCTTTTAAGTCAGCAAGGATATCCGGTAGACAATATTCGACTTCAAGATATCATTAGAAAACATGATAATCCAAAAGCTGAAGAGCAAGGTCGTGGTATCAATACCTTAGGTGGTTTTGTTGAAATATTAAGAGGCTTAGGAATTGAAGAGTCTCCCGAAATTTTAGAACAACCAGATGCTGCATTTTTACCTTTAATTGCTTATCACTCACGTTATGGGTGGGGGTTGATCGATGGCAAAAACCCACAAGGGGCTTGGAACTTACGTCAAGAAGCTCAAACTCGTCATGTGATATTAGATGAGTTGAAGTTGGTACTAAGGCTACGCTTAAAAGACGATCATATCAAAAAGAAAAGTGCTTCTTTTACTACTTTATTGAAAAAGGACTTGTCCAACTATAAAGGCGTCGTAATAGAAGCCGTCATTGCTTCTTTCTTAATTAACTTCCTGGCCTTGGCTGTTTCTTTGTTCTCAATGCAGGTCTATGACCGAGTTATTCCCACTCGCAGTGAGTACACTTTAATTATCTTAGCCAGTGGTGTGGCGTTAATTATTATCTTTGAAGCTTTTATGAAGTTTGCACGCTCAAAGATTATGGATAAAGTGGTTATTGGGCTGGATCAGTACTTATCGCGTGAGGTTTTTCAGCGTCTGTTAAAAGTGCGTATTGACCAAATGCCTGGATCGGTGGGTTCGATGGCGGCTCAGCTAAGAGGGTATGAGCAAGTACGTAGTTTCTTTACTGCCAGTACCTTATTTGGTCTGGTCGACTTACCAATGACTATTATTTTCATCGTTCTGATCGCTTATATTGCGTCACCGCTGGTGGCTATGGTGCCTATTATTGCCGCAATTATCGCCATCGCTATGGGATTAACTGCCCGTAAGAAAATCGATGCGATTGCTGCAGAAGGGGCTTCAGCTTCTTATTATAAAACAGGGCTTTTGGTAGAGACTGTCGAAGGTGTCGAGACTATTAAAGCAGGCGCGGGCAGCTGGAAGTTTTTATCACGTTGGTTAGATGTGATGAATGTCACAATTAAAAACGATCTTAATATGAAGCATGCCAATGACTATCTAAGTTATTCGGCGCAAATGCTACAGCAAGCCAGTTATGTAGGTATCGTTATTGTTGGCTCATTTGTGGTAATGAGTGGAGACATGACAATGGGGGGCTTGATTGCTTCTTCAATTTTGGGTGGCCGAGTACTTGCACCTGTTATGTCTATTCCAAACTTACTGGTACAGTATTCTCATGCGAAAGCTGCTAAAGGCATGATTGAGTCAATTTTCGCTCTTGAGCAAGACAACCATGGCGTTAACTATCCTCTATCACCAACCAAAATTAGAGGTCATTATCAGGTTGACGATATGGTGTTTAATTATGTGGGTAACGACCGACCTGCTGTGGTTGTGAAAAAGCTAGTCATTCAACCTGGCGAAAGAATCGCAATTTTAGGCCCGATTGGTTCTGGGAAATCGACTTTACTAAAGTTACTTTCTGGATTATATGCCCCAACATCGGGTCGGATTTTACTAGATGGTTTAGACATTCAACAGATCAGTCGTGAATCACTAAGCGAGCAAGTAGGGTATTTACAGCAAGACCACCGTTTATTCCAAGGTACTTTGCGTGAAAACTTACTGATTGGTATGCCAGCCCCTAATGATGATGTGCTGCATGAAGCCTTACAAAAAACAGGTCTAATTAACCTTGTTGCTAACCATTCAAGCGGTCTAGACCTTCCTATTAGTGAGGGAGGGCGCGGCTTATCTGGCGGGCAAAAGCAGCTGGTGGCCTTTACCCGATTATTACTGACTAAGCCCTCAGTTCTATTGATTGATGAACCAACGGCATCTATGGATAATCGTCAAGAGCAGCGCTGTATACAAGTCTTACGTGGCGAACTACAACAAGGTCAAACCTTAGTCGTATCGACCCATAAAACGGCCTTATTAGATTTGGTGGATCGTATTATTATTATGGATAATCACCAAATCGTCATGGATGGTGCCAAAGATGCGGTATTGAAACAGCTGATGCAAAATGAGCAAGCTAAGAAGCAAGGTGGGCCAGGACGAATAACTGAACAAGCAGCGCCTAAAGCGGCGATTAAAGCAGTACCTACTGATCCTAACTCTCCTCAGGGCAGCGGTCCCCAAACACCGCCGACTGCACCGGGTGATCAGCCAAATAAAGGCGGTACAGACGGTCACCCTACTTTGAATAATGGGGTACAGCCAACGTCAACTGTAAATACCAATGGTCAAGTAAATACGCAGCAGACCAATAGACAAGCCAGCAATCAAAGCAATACTGTGGCAACCAACAAGCCAAAGATTATTATCAAGCCAGCTTCAGAAAACCTAGGTAATGTGTCTAAATCTGCACCAGAGAATGGGGCAACAACAACTCCTATCTCCGAACTAAATACTGCTGCCAATGAAACAAGGCCACCAGTAAATGATACGGCCAATACCATTGTCATTAACCCCACATCTGAAGAGAAATAGGCATGTCTGAATATCAATATACTCCTACCAAGCCCAAAATTGGTAATGCTCGCCTCACTATCTGGATTGCCCTTGTCGGTATTACCATATTATTAGTTTGGGCCTACTTTGCGAAGATTGACCAAGTGACTCGAGCAAAAGCGACGGTCATTGCCAGCGCCAGAACTCAGCAAGTGCAAGCCTCTGACGGGGGAGTGCTGACGGATATCTTAGTATCAGAAGGGGATGAAGTTAAAAAAGGCCAATTGTTAGTGGTGCTTGAAGAAGAGCGAGCCAAAGCCGCTTATGACAGCTCAGCAACTAAATCTGCTGCCCTTCAAGCTCAGTTGGCACGTTTAAATGCTGAAATCTTTGATAAGCCTTTAACTTTCCCAGCAAGTGTGCGTCAATACCCGGAATATGTCGAAAACCAAACTCAATTATATAATCGCCGCAGACAAGCGATTAATGAAGAAGTATCTTCTCTAGAGAAGATGTTGGTTCTCGCTCAAAAAGAATTAGATATGAATGAGCCGTTATTAGAGTATGGCGACGTTAGTCAGGCTGATGTCATCAAGCTACGTCGTCAAGTCGCTGATATTGAAGCTCAGATCAATAACAAGCGTAATAAGTACTTTGAAGACGCTCAAGCCGAGATGACTAAAGCTCAAGAAGAGTTAGACAGTGAGCTTGAGCAATTACGTGACCGGACTCAGGTTTTAGAAGAAAAACGCTTATTGTCTCCTCAAGATGGTAAAGTTAATAACATCAACATCACCACGATTGGTGGTGTGGTTAAGCCTGGTGAAGTTATTATGGAGTTGTTACCTACCAGTAGTGACCTTATCGTAGAAGCCAAGGTAAGCCCTGCAGACATCGCGTATGTTAAAGAGGGGCAAAGAGCTTCGGTTAAACTAGATGCTTATGACTTCTCTATTTTCGGTGCCATGAACGGAACAGTAACTTATATCAGTCCAGATACCTTAATGGAGACTACTCCTAAAGGTGAAGAGCCTTACTACCGTGTACTGATCAAAATCGGTAAAGCAGAGTTCGCTGGACGTGGTGATGAGATTGTCATCAAGCCAGGTATGACAGCCAGCGTCGATATTAAAGCCATGGAACGTAGTGTCCTGTCTTACTTAACCAAACCGATTACTAAGACCCTGTCTGAAGGTCTAGGCGAACGTTAATGACGGGCCTCAAAGCGATAATTTTTTAGATAGATGCTGAGAGGCTCAAAGTGAATGGTTTTGTGTTGTTATTTAATTAGAGTGTGTGTTAAACCCGATATTACCGAAGTTTTTGAAATAAATTCAATTTTTTTGCAAAAAAGGTTTGACACACACTATTAAATCTATATAATACACACCCACAGAGCGAGACCTTAGTAACAAAATAACTAAGATTTTCTCTGGTTTAAACCTAAGATTGCCTTGCAGTTTAAATGGTTTTTGGGTGATTAGCTCAGTTGGTAGAGCGTCTGCCTTACACGCAGAATGTCGGCGGTTCGAATCCGTCATCACCCACCACTTATTGCTTTTTTATATTATAAGCACAGTGGTTAAAGATGTTATACGACCTAAGCAGCGGTAGTTCAGTTGGTTAGAATACCGGCCTGTCACGCCGGGGGTCGCGGGTTCGAGTCCCGTCCGCTGCGCCATATTTTAAAACTTAATTAAGCTTTAATTAGCTTAACAGTTTCAACCTCAAGTACCTGTACTTGAGGTTTTTTTGTGCTTAGTCATTTCTCCTTAATTTGCCTTTCTGCGTAATTTCCCTATAGCAAGGCTATCTATTGTTTTGTGAATTATCATTTAACATTAAATACTACTAATAAAGTTAGCTTCAACATCTCTTATAAAATAAACAACAAAAAATAATAGTTCAGCTTAGGTACTTTGGCTATCCTAATAACTCTTATTTAGTAACTCATGAGCTTTTCATTTCTTGTGCTCATTACTTTATTTAATATGCGGTTGAAGTATCTACTACACTACGTGTTCTAAGCGTTAATCGCTATAAAGTGTTGATTGCCATAATCAAAATATAATAATCATAAAAAAGCACAAAACCAAAGTACACCCCACATGCCATAAACTATGGGGTTTAATTAATAACAAAATTAAAAAGGTAAGTTATGCAACATTTCTATCCTCTATACCTCGCAAATAAGGCCCACGAAGGAGCAGATGACGCTCTTGAAGTGGTCAATAAATATAATCAAGAGACTGTCGCAGAAGTGGCTCGTGCTGATAGTGAGTTATTAGAACAAGCCATTCAAAAAGGATTAGAGGCCGTTCCTGCTATGCAGGCGTTAAAGCCTTATCAAAAGCAGCGTATCTTATTAGACTGCGTCGCTAAATTTACTGAGAGATTTGATGAATTTACGGAAGCGTTAATAGCGGAAGGCGGTAAACCTGAAGCAGCAGCAAAGGCTGAAGTTAAGCGTTTAATTGCTACTTTTCAGTTTGCAGCTGATGCGGTAACAACAGTGCCTGAGGGCGAGGTTTTACCTTTAGATGCGACAGAAGCCAGTGCAGGCTATCGTGGCTTTAGTAAAAGAGTGCCTATTGGGTTATGTGGGTTTATCTCTCCCTTTAACTTCCCACTAAATTTAGTCGCTCATAAAATTGCTCCTGCCATCGCTGCAGGTTGTCCTTTCATCTTGAAGCCTGCCAGTTATACGCCTATTGGGGCTTTGATGATCGCGGATGTGTTGGCAGAAACTGACTTACCTGAAGGGGCTTTTTCAATATTGCCGATGTCCTCAAAAGTGGCGGATGTGTTAGTTACGGATGAACGTATTAAACTACTGTCCTTTACCGGCTCTGATAAAGTAGGCTGGGATATGAAGGCGCGTGCCGGCAAGAAAAAAATTGTGCTTGAGCTAGGTGGTAATGCGGCAGTAATGATTGAACCGGATGCTGACCTTGAAAAAGCCTTACCTAGAGTCATTACAGGCGGTTATAGTCAAGCAGGACAGGTATGTATCAGTGTTCAGCGCGTCCTGATCCATAAAGATATTTATCAGTCAGTAAAAGATAAGCTAGTCGCCTTGGCAAAAGAAGTAAAATCTGGTGACCCTAGTCAGGCCGACGTGGTCATTGGGCCGATGATCGATAAGGGAGAGCTTGAGCGTATTCAACAGTGGATTGATGAGGCGGTTGAGGAAGGGGCTACCTTATTGTGTGGCGGTGAAGTAGATGGCTTAGTTATGAACGCCACTATTTTAGAGAATGTCAGTCACGAGTCAAAATTATATAAAGATGAAGCTTTTGGTCCGGTAATGATATTAGAAGCTTATGATGACTTTGATAAAGGCATCGAACTTGCTAATGACAGCCGTTTTGGCTTACAAGTGGGGGTATACTCCTCTAGTATTAATAAAGCAATGCAAGCGTGGGATCATATTGAAGCGGGTGGGGTGATTATTAATGATGTACCTACTTTCCGCGTTGATAATATGCCCTATGGCGGTGTTAAAGATTCAGGGTTTGGGCGTGAGGGTGTTAAGTACGCCATCGAAGACATGACCGAAATTCGTTTAATGGTCGTTAAAGATTAACGTTTCATTCAAATAACGCTCCATTTATTGTTGAAAAATAGCCCCATTTTGTGATGGGGCTATTTTTTCAGGCGTCTATTATCGGTTTTATTTTCAAAAAGTTAGCATCATTTTTAAAGAGTTAATCTAGCTTCTAGAGCACGATTAGTCTTGTTAAACAGTCAGCAAGGTTTAGAAGCGAATAGCAAATAAGAAATGGTTTAATGAGTGGCTGTGGTATGAAACTTAAGTATCTGCCACAATTCCTCTTCATTATTTACAATATCTGCCAGGGTGTAATCATCCATTACTTTCAAAAAAGCTTGTGTGGCTTCGGCAAATACTGATTTTAATTTACACACAGGAGTAATGGCACAGCTTTCAGAATACTTCATAGGAGTGTTTAAAGACTCAACTTGGTTTTCTTGTGGCTTTGTTCTTGAAGGCAGTAGAGCGAAACAGGGGACCACATGGAAGTCTGGCTCTGTCTGGCGGATAACTTCACCCAAAATAATATCAGCAGCAGGTTTGGCCAAGCGTATGCCGCCATTTTTACCTCGAATACTTTCAATATAGCCAATTTGTGCTAGCTGATGAATAACTTTAGTAAGATGGCTACGAGAAATTTGATAGCTATTTGCAATATCAGTAATCGTGGCTAAGGTATCTCTGTCTGGAATCACCGCAAGATACATTAAGGTGCGTAGCGCATAATCGCTATAGTTGGTGAGGCGCATAATTTTACCCCTTAGATAAAAATAAAAGTAATCGGATATTGGCTGCGCTTAGCGCCAGTTATTGCTGTTATAATTACTAACATCAAATTTCTAGCATTTTGCAACAGGTAGGCAGTGGTCGTTATGATAAATTATATATTGGTAACTCATTTACTGGGTGCTACGATTTGGACTGGCGGTCATTTAATCTTGTCTCTGGTGGTGTTACCTAAAGCCTTGAGAGACAAAGAGTTATCGGGCTTAATGGCCTTTGAAGAACAGTTCGAAAAAATAGGAATGCCTGCGTTAATCATCCAAATTATCACCGGTCTATGGATGGTACACAAAATGTTGCCTGATCCGAGCCTGTGGTTTGGTTTTGACAATGATTTGAGTGTATTGATTAGTGCAAAATTAGCCATATTGACACTGACCGTATTGGTAGCACTACATGCTCGTTTTAGGGTTATCCCTACTTTATCAGTCGCTAGATTAAACTACTTTGCGCTGCATATTGCGGCAGTCACCTTACTATCAGTAAGCTTTGTCGTGGTTGGTTCCTTATTTAGAACCGGTCTTGGTTGATTGGATTAAGACCATTCGATAAAGACCATTCAACAAAGATGATTTAATAAAGAACATTCAAGCGGAACCGTCCAATCAGATAGCCGTTGGGTGCTTATATTGAGCCCATATTAATTAAATTGATATTCAATAGCCCATTACCCTCACTCATTAGATAGGGTATTAGCCCCTCTGGCTATATTATACCGCAAACTTATCATATTGCTTATTGATACTATAGCTAGAAGGGTTAAGTTTTAAACTATCAAGCTGTAGAGCATCAAGTTTTAAAGCATCAACTGCGTAGGCACTAGCCAAATAAGCCATCATCTCTGGGTTTGGCGAGAATAGGCAGATAACTGACACAGAATAGGATAAAACAAGCTATCCATGCGGCTTGTGCTAGCATAACCCATACTAAGTAGTAGTCAGCAGCTGCCAGCGGCATGATGACTCTAAACACAAAAGCCAATACCATTAATACAAAGATAACGTTTAAAGTTCGTGGCGGCGTATGGATACTGCGACCAGTATGACCTAAAGAAACCCTTGCCATCATAGCAACCGTCATCATTCCAACGCCCGATAAGGCCAAAGCATGTACGGCAATACTGTGGCTAAAATCCATCCAAGGCTGGAGAGCAAATAAAACAAAGCTGATGCACATACCTAAGAAAGCCACAAAAAGTGACCACAGTAGAGGTTTTTGCCAAAGTCTATGATGATACCAACCGGCCAAACGGCTCGTATTAACTATGGCCACTATCGAGGCACTAGCAGTAACCAAATAGGGATTAGGGTAAAACAGGTCAGCAATCATAAAAATTAGAAAGCTGCCAAGACTGATGACATCGAGCAACTTGCTGTTTTTCACTTTTATGGGTTGATCACTATCAAAGCTCAGACCACGCTCAATAAAGAAGGGGACGACACGGCGACCAATCGTCAGTACAATAGCCATCACTAAATATAGGCCTAAGTAAACCCCAACGCGTAGATAGTTCTGTTCACCGCTGTAAATGCCCCAATAGCACAAGCCATTACCTAGGGTCAGTAGAATTAGCTTAGAGACAATACCCATTTGCTTATATTGCTTTACTGCTAAGACAGCGGTAATAATGGCCCAAGCGCTCATTCCCATAAACAATAGGTCAAAAATACTGGCTAGGATCAACCAAGCCGGTACGGTACCAATCCCTATTCCCATGGCAGCCCAAGCAAGACGTGCTATCAGCCAGCTGCCAAATATTGCTCCCAATCGATAGCCGTAGGGCATCATTATCCCGGTCCAGGTCTTTACTGCCGTCAATAAAAATCCAGCAATAATGGCCATGGCATAACCATAAAGCATTTCATGAGCATGCCAATAAAAAGGGTTTATTTGTACCGCATTAATCTGGGTTTTACCGGTAAAAACTAACATCCACAGCGCCATAATCAAAATGGCAAAGACAGCACCGCCACTAAAAAATACGCGAAAGCTTAGGTTTAAAATAGGATGTGGCGAGCTAGGACGTTTACTGGGAGACTGAATTTGCAGCATATAGCGCCTCTGAAATTTTTGACCAACGAGCACACTAAGTAAAAAAATAGAAGACTTGTCGTCTAAAATAAAACATACATATAAAATGAATGTTTAAATTATACCTGTTTTAATTGACATATAATAGGGTAGTTTTAGATGAGCAAGAAATAACATAGGATGAGCGAGCCAACATGTGTGGCCTATATCAGTAGCCTGCTTAGTTAATCATATTCTGAGCTTAGCTAACTTATTACATCAATATAGAGGTGTGCTAAGGTAGTAAGTTAAAAGTAGCTATTTAAAAGTGGTTAGTTAAAAGTGGCTAAGTAATTATCCCCTCGCATAAAAAACCCCTATTTAGCAGAAGCTAAGCAGGGATGGAGAAAAGTGTTTTTATTATAATTCTTTTTATTGTAGGGTTGTTTTTACTACCGAGTCTGACAGATACTCCTTAAGGCTAATCAATAAGATAAGATTTAAGCGTAAAATCTAAAGGTCTTAAAATACATATTTTTAATGGTTTTTTTAAAGAGTTGCTATATAAGAGCATAACGTCGTAGAAGTAACGTTATAGAGTAATTATAAAGTAAAGTACCTCTAAAGTAAATGATAATAGTTATCATTAATATTTATATCGATTAATAAATATTGGTATTAAGGATTAAGTGGTGTCAAACCAACAGTATGAGATCAAACTAAGTGACAACGAATTAATGCGGTATTCGCGTCAAATACTGCTAGAGAGCTGGGATATAGCTGCTCAAGAGCGATTAAAGTCAAGCACAGTGGTTATA
>Ga0208302_100375_pt1 | contig 10991 bp, 3 predicted proteins | sample 29_taG_FD_184103 | JGI IMG/M metagenome (GOLD analysis project Ga0208302, IMG submission 184103) | Marine viral communities from Cariaco Basin, Caribbean Sea - 29_WHOI_OMZ (SPAdes) (version 2) | ecosystem: Environmental > Aquatic > Marine > Oceanic | place: Caribbean Sea: Cariaco Basin | collected... | reverse complement strand
TTCGGCTCCAAAAAAAAGCCCCAATTTTCGCACCCATCACGGGTGCGTGGATTGAAACCATACTACACATCGGGGGCAGGCCTTGGTGTAACCTTCGCACCCATCACGGGTGCGTGGATTGAAACAGGCAGACCTAGCTGATGCGTTTGATAGCGACCTTTCGCACCCATCACGGGTGCGTGGATTGAAACCACCCTAGCACTGGTCATGTTATTGACGGTTACTTCGCACCCATCACGGGTGCGTGGATTGAAACACAAGGATAGCGGTGTAAATGTTGAGGTTGTTGTTCGCACCCATCACGGGTGCGTGGATTGAAACAAATCAGCGGTGACATTCCAAGCCCAACAGGTTTCGCACCCATCACGGGTGCGTGGATTGAAACTTGATGTTATTAAGGCTGTCATATCAGGCGATTTTTCGCACCCATCACGGGTGCGTGGATTGAAACAAAAATGAGTAGTGCAGAGATTGCCGATCATATTTCGCACCCATCACGGGTGCGTGGATTGAAACCTCGACTGGGCCGCCGCCATTCATTGCTGGATTTTCGCACCCATCACGGGTGCGTGGATTGAAACTCTGTCGAAGTAATCAAGCTGCTCAGGCGTCATTTCGCACCCATCACGGGTGCGTGGATTGAAACTTGGATTTTCCTATCAAGGCAAAGGTTGATATGTTCGCACCCATCACGGGTGCGTGGATTGAAACACTATTGGAGACCATGACGCAAAGCTAGGCCATATTTCGCACCCATCACGGGTGCGTGGATTGAAACCTATTGATGATGTTGCAGACATACCGCAAAGCTTTCGCACCCATCACGGGTGCGTGGATTGAAACGAACGGCACGTTTGATGATAACAACTTGTCTGCTGATTCGCACCCATCACGGGTGCGTGGATTGAAACTGTTGATAAAACAATCGAGCAAGCGTAAACGTGGTTCGCACCCATCACGGGTGCGTGGATTGAAACACGTAGCATCGACTTGAGCATTGCTATGTTTTGCTTCGCACCCATCACGGGTGCGTGGATTGAAACAATACAATCATCTATGACGATGCTGATGCGTCTGTTCGCACCCATCACGGGTGCGTGGATTGAAACATCTAACCCATCAAACACTGACTGGTCTAGTTGTTCGCACCCATCACGGGTGCGTGGATTGAAACCAGTAAATAATAATATTAATGCTGTGGTCGGTTTTCGCACCCATCACGGGTGCGTGGATTGAAACTACTCGATACCAATGAGGATTATCAGAGCAAGATTCGCACCCATCACGGGTGCGTGGATTGAAACTGCATCAGCCGCACATAGTATCGGCACTCCAATTCGCACCCATCACGGGTGCGTGGATTGAAACTCAATCTCGCTCAGCGTCTTTTCGTCCACCTGTTCGCACCCATCACGGGTGCGTGGATTGAAACATCACGCCACCTCGCTTTCTTCGACCAATTCATTCGCACCCATCACGGGTGCGTGGATTGAAACTGTAGGTTACTGATAAATATAGCATTAAGACTATTTCGCACCCATCACGGGTGCGTGGATTGAAACGTGTCGATAAAACAGGTTAATGCGGGCCGCAATATTCGCACCCATCACGGGTGCGTGGATTGAAACTTGTTCCACCACGACTCAATAGGATAGTGGAACTTCGCACCCATCACGGGTGCGTGGATTGAAACTTACCATAACTAAAGTCACCTAAGTGATAGACGTTCGCACCCATCACGGGTGCGTGGATTGAAACATTGTGTCAGCACTAATCTCAATATCCGGATAACTTCGCACCCATCACGGGTGCGTGGATTGAAACTTTGGTCGAAAAGGGTATCGTAAAAAATACGATTCGCACCCATCACGGGTGCGTGGATTGAAACGTGACATATACAAAGATGACAGCGAAATACTAGTTCGCACCCATCACGGGTGCGTGGATTGAAACTACTATCGCGCCGATTTTGTACTTCACGATTGTTTCGCACCCATCACGGGTGCGTGGATTGAAACCAGTCGCTAAAGCGGCTAGGTGATGTGCCTAGTTTTCGCACCCATCACGGGTGCGTGGATTGAAACGGGAAGCTCGCCTAGATCAATAATGTCACCAGTTTCGCACCCATCACGGGTGCGTGGATTGAAACGTGGTGTGTGTGTGTGTGTGTGTGTGTGTGTGTTCGCACCCATCACGGGTGCGTGGATTGAAACTCGTCATAGTTATTGCGCTTATAACCTGCGCCATTTCGCACCCATCACGGGTGCGTGGATTGAAACAAACTATTGCAATCTATGCCAAACAAGATGGTATTTCGCACCCATCACGGGTGCGTGGATTGAAACCAATCCTCTCCAAACCAAAACACCAGCCCCTCATTCGCACCCATCACGGGTGCGTGGATTGAAACTGCACGCCTGACTCGTGATTGGACTGTGTGGCATTCGCACCCATCACGGGTGCGTGGATTGAAACAGGAATAGGTCAGGACATACACACGTAGGCTTATTCGCACCCATCACGGGTGCGTGGATTGAAACTTACCGATCATTACTACCCCTTGCCTTGCTTGTTCGCACCCATCACGGGTGCGTGGATTGAAACATACTGAGCCTCATCGTAAATAATCAAAATGGGTTCGCACCCATCACGGGTGCGTGGATTGAAACGTATTGCCGACTTTTACAGTTACCGCGTGATGATTCGCACCCATCACGGGTGCGTGGATTGAAACCATACTACACATCGGGGGCAGGCCTTGGTGTAATTCGCACCCATCACGGGTGCGTGGATTGAAACTTTAATGTGCTGCTCAATATCTGCCTGTGACATGACTTCGCACCCATCACGGGTGCGTGGATTGAAACGGTAAGTAGTGGCTCAATCTCTGGCGGTGCTGTATTCGCACCCATCACGGGTGCGTGGATTGAAACATAATCCCACCTCGCTAGCGGTCAGCGGCTCGCTTCGCACCCATCACGGGTGCGTGGATTGAAACTTAGCGTCAGCACGTTTGCCTGTCTTAGTTTCTTTCGCACCCATCACGGGTGCGTGGATTGAAACAAGGCACACAAGCCAAGCGCGACAGCCTAGTAGTTTCGCACCCATCACGGGTGCGTGGATTGAAACCCGTTACGGCCTTCAACACCAACAATCTTGATTTTCGCACCCATCACGGGTGCGTGGATTGAAACCACAGTCAGTACATGCAAGCGCCTACAAAATTAGGTTCGCACCCATCACGGGTGCGTGGATTGAAACGTTTAGGATTTGAACGGCTTTTGGTGAGTTGTCTTTCGCACCCATCACGGGTGCGTGGATTGAAACATTAACGATGACCATCTGCCCATGTACCCAATTTCGCACCCATCACGGGTGCGTGGATTGAAACATGCCCTGACCACCGCGTAAGAGTTGACTAAATTCGCACCCATCACGGGTGCGTGGATTGAAACTACCAACGCTTTGAGCCTGACTTGGAGCTACACTTCGCACCCATCACGGGTGCGTGGATTGAAACATGCTTGACCGTTACCCGCGTTACAGCACTGATTCGCACCCATCACGGGTGCGTGGATTGAAACTACTGATGTTATGGAACCTGTGAATTATAACGTTTCGCACCCATCACGGGTGCGTGGATTGAAACATCGCTACCCCCTTCGCCTAGCTTTTTAGCCTTATTCGCACCCATCACGGGTGCGTGGATTGAAACACTGTAGCGGCCATAACTGCCTGCGCGTGGATTTTCGCACCCATCACGGGTGCGTGGATTGAAACAAATTGTACCGATGACGGAAGCACCCAATCAGCTTCGCACCCATCACGGGTGCGTGGATTGAAACCTGCAAAATTTTGGAGAGTTTCCAAAGTAGTATTCGCACCCATCACGGGTGCGTGGATTGAAACGAGATTTTACGCAAAATATAACGGAGACATACATTTCGCACCCATCACGGGTGCGTGGATTGAAACATCAATGTATTTGCTGATAGTTTCACGGCGCTTGGTTCGCACCCATCACGGGTGCGTGGATTGAAACTTATTATCCTCATTAGTAAATAGATGACCTGTCTTCGCACCCATCACGGGTGCGTGGATTGAAACACAAAGTCAGTCAAAGAGCTGCAATTTGTGCAATTCGCACCCATCACGGGTGCGTGGATTGAAACGCTTACAAGGCTCTATAGGGCTGTTTAGGGGTGTATTCGCACCCATCACGGGTGCGTGGATTGAAACGGTTTGATTAGGGTAGTCAGATGGAATACCTAGTTCGCACCCATCACGGGTGCGTGGATTGAAACATATTTAGACCTTTGATTAGTTTAAGTTAGTAGTTTTCGCACCCATCACGGGTGCGTGGATTGAAACACAGACAGAGACCCCTCTGTCACCTTGCAAGGGTTCGCACCCATCACGGGTGCGTGGATTGAAACAATATGAGAATAAATAGCGGTCTTAAAGATGATTCGCACCCATCACGGGTGCGTGGATTGAAACTAAAGCAGAGTCCACACGTTCCAATGATAGTGTTTCGCACCCATCACGGGTGCGTGGATTGAAACCGCACTCTTTGAACTCATAATCAAAACCTCGCTTTCGCACCCATCACGGGTGCGTGGATTGAAACTCCAAAGGCTCATGCTGAAGTGCTGGCAATCTTTCGCACCCATCACGGGTGCGTGGATTGAAACCCAGTTTGGAGCATGGTTGTGACTTGCGTGAAGTTCGCACCCATCACGGGTGCGTGGATTGAAACGGGTAGAAACTGCGTATTAAGCAAGGACAGACTTCGCACCCATCACGGGTGCGTGGATTGAAACCATATAAAATACTCAAAGGCGCTGTTCCACGCTTCGCACCCATCACGGGTGCGTGGATTGAAACGGCATCGTCGACCCGTTTGAGAACTGGCAGTTGTTCGCACCCATCACGGGTGCGTGGATTGAAACCGCTAGTTGGCTCATTTCGTCCGCTCCCGTACTTTTCGCACCCATCACGGGTGCGTGGATTGAAACTACAAGGTTGTGTCCCGTCGAAGTTTTTGTAGTATTCGCACCCATCACGGGTGCGTGGATTGAAACTATGAGCTAAGCAGCAAGTTTGCTTTGCCCAGTTCGCACCCATCACGGGTGCGTGGATTGAAACAATTCGTCCATAGCATCAACGCTTAGATAATCATTCGCACCCATCACGGGTGCGTGGATTGAAACTGTTTATCGCATTTTTTCTATTTTGAAAGCGATTTCGCACCCATCACGGGTGCGTGGATTGAAACTACCCTTTGGCATCTTTAACCCCCGTAATAGTTTCGCACCCATCACGGGTGCGTGGATTGAAACAAACGCAGTCATTGAGCAGGCGATAAGCGAGAATTCGCACCCATCACGGGTGCGTGGATTGAAACATCTGGATTTCAAGACCGTCGCCGCCGGTTATCATCGGTTCGCACCCATCACGGGTGCGTGGATTGAAACATCGCTGTTTGGGCTTGTCTTGGTGCGTTTGTTTTCGCACCCATCACGGGTGCGTGGATTGAAACTGTTTTCTATCAGCGTCCACGTTGACCATTCAGGCTTCGCACCCATCACGGGTGCGTGGATTGAAACGGGCTTACTGGCTTTCGCCTGGTTCGCCTTCTTTTCGCACCCATCACGGGTGCGTGGATTGAAACTAGCCTTTCTAGGCAGATATGAGGAGGTAGCATGTTCGCACCCATCACGGGTGCGTGGATTGAAACTCGAATGGGATTTGATGAACACCATCACGCGCCAATTCGCACCCATCACGGGTGCGTGGATTGAAACCATGACGAACAGCTGAGCATCTGCCAGCAAAAATTCGCACCCATCACGGGTGCGTGGATTGAAACATAAAATATCCCCCATTGGACTTTCACCAGCCCATTCGCACCCATCACGGGTGCGTGGATTGAAACGCCAGTAGTTACGCCCAATGATGCGGCTAATGCTTTCGCACCCATCACGGGTGCGTGGATTGAAACACAATGTTGATTTATCTAACGCTCGTAAGATTATTCGCACCCATCACGGGTGCGTGGATTGAAACGTCTGTAACGGCAATCTATGGCGATTTATCCTCGTTCGCACCCATCACGGGTGCGTGGATTGAAACTTTACGAGCCTCTACACGATGCGGTAGGTTGGTTCGCACCCATCACGGGTGCGTGGATTGAAACACCATTGCTGGCATCAGCCAATCGCTTCAACGCATTCGCACCCATCACGGGTGCGTGGATTGAAACAGGGACTTGAGCCGACAACGGGGACGCTGTTTGTTCGCACCCATCACGGGTGCGTGGATTGAAACTGCCAAACAATCAATAACTGGCACATCGTAACCGTTCGCACCCATCACGGGTGCGTGGATTGAAACCATTGGGTACTGTGGCAGGTGGTCATCATTAATATTCGCACCCATCACGGGTGCGTGGATTGAAACCTCAAGCGACAAAAGACGAGCTACGGCGCAAATACTTCGCACCCATCACGGGTGCGTGGATTGAAACTTCGTAACCCAAAATCTCAGAATAATACTCTTTGTTCGCACCCATCACGGGTGCGTGGATTGAAACAACCATAGATTTATCACAGACCATTTTAAATATTTCGCACCCATCACGGGTGCGTGGATTGAAACATCGACATGATAGCGTCCGCGACCAATGCACATTTCGCACCCATCACGGGTGCGTGGATTGAAACTGTGTAGTACCAGCCCTGCCATAGCGGTGTTGTCTTCGCACCCATCACGGGTGCGTGGATTGAAACTGCATTGACCCTGCCGTGTCAGCGGTGGCCGCTATTCGCACCCATCACGGGTGCGTGGATTGAAACTTTTTTGTAAATAACGTGCATTACGTTTACTACTTTCGCACCCATCACGGGTGCGTGGATTGAAACCGCAAAACATACCTGTTATTGGTGCTGCTGTGGCTTCGCACCCATCACGGGTGCGTGGATTGAAACACAAAAGCAATTTGAGGCGGTTTGAAGTTAGCCCTTCGCACCCATCACGGGTGCGTGGATTGAAACAATGCAGACGGGGAGTCTATCTGTAAACGGGCTTTTCGCACCCATCACGGGTGCGTGGATTGAAACATCCAACAGTTAGAGAATGCTACTAACGGTGTTTCGCACCCATCACGGGTGCGTGGATTGAAACTCAACAGTCGCATTGATAGCCGTGTAGGTCGACCTTCGCACCCATCACGGGTGCGTGGATTGAAACAGTGTTTTCAATAACAACTCTATGCTGCGTCTTTTCGCACCCATCACGGGTGCGTGGATTGAAACTGCTATTAACCGCCAACCAGTCAACGATGTCGTTCGCACCCATCACGGGTGCGTGGATTGAAACTGCTATTAACCGCCAACCAGTCAACGATGTCGATTCGCACCCATCACGGGTGCGTGGATTGAAACGATAGAGATATTGCGGATTTCATCATTAGCATTCGCACCCATCACGGGTGCGTGGATTGAAACCAGCAGCTCAAATCCAACTTTGTCACTGGCTCTTCGCACCCATCACGGGTGCGTGGATTGAAACGCGAAAGCATCAATGGCGTATTTAGTGAAAATAGTTCGCACCCATCACGGGTGCGTGGATTGAAACTTTGCCGTTTGTTCATCTAGCTTATCCTTACGATATTCGCACCCATCACGGGTGCGTGGATTGAAACACCGAGGCGTGTAAAATGCTCGGCATTAGTGATTCGCACCCATCACGGGTGCGTGGATTGAAACTGATTCGGCAATTACCGATGATTTAGGTTTTGTTCGCACCCATCACGGGTGCGTGGATTGAAACGGCTTCTTTAGCAAGCCTTGCTTCTTCGCGTGTTTCGCACCCATCACGGGTGCGTGGATTGAAACTAATATCGATGGTCGTGCTGTCATTTCTGGGCTTCGCACCCATCACGGGTGCGTGGATTGAAACAACTCAGGTGGTAAATATAAAACAAAGGTGCGTGTTCGCACCCATCACGGGTGCGTGGATTGAAACTGCAATGACTGCGAGCGCATTAGCTGATGGCGTTCGCACCCATCACGGGTGCGTGGATTGAAACTCGGGCTGTATATTTTATTGTTAGGAACAAGGATTTTCGCACCCATCACGGGTGCGTGGATTGAAACTTATTAAACCACTCGATAGATTCATCGCGGGTCTTCGCACCCATCACGGGTGCGTGGATTGAAACATAATTGTCACCCATAAAAGACCCCACGGTTAAGTTTCGCACCCATCACGGGTGCGTGGATTGAAACTAATATCTTACTCTTGGCGCTAGCTATCATCGCCTTCGCACCCATCACGGGTGCGTGGATTGAAACCTCGAAAGTCAATTTCATAGCCTGAATGGTCTTTCGCACCCATCACGGGTGCGTGGATTGAAACACCGAGGCGTGTAAAATGCTCGGCATTAGTGATTCGCACCCATCACGGGTGCGTGGATTGAAACAATATCATCAATAAAGCCTTTTTGAATATCAATGTTTCGCACCCATCACGGGTGCGTGGATTGAAACTAATTCATCGAGTAGCGCCAAAAATAAAGGCACTTCGCACCCATCACGGGTGCGTGGATTGAAACATGAACGATGACCAGCAGTCACCTGATGTAAATTTCGCACCCATCACGGGTGCGTGGATTGAAACGCGTTTGCTGCTGCCCACCATGTCAGGCCGCTTTTCGCACCCATCACGGGTGCGTGGATTGAAACTTTATCAATACGCTTTTCTTTTATATGCACGCTTCGCACCCATCACGGGTGCGTGGATTGAAACCCCCATTAGCTAAGGTGTGCAATGCGTCGTTACTTTCGCACCCATCACGGGTGCGTGGATTGAAACGCTTGATTTGCCCGAAGCTGAGCAAAACGAGGTCGATTCGCACCCATCACGGGTGCGTGGATTGAAACTCTCGGTAGAAGGAGCGAAAAAAGTAGATAGATTCGCACCCATCACGGGTGCGTGGATTGAAACCTGATTTTGCGCTTGCGCCTGATAAGCTGGTGTTTCGCACCCATCACGGGTGCGTGGATTGAAACATTAGCGGTTGCATACTGTGCAATCTCTGTCATTTCGCACCCATCACGGGTGCGTGGATTGAAACTGCAGACTTAGAGCTTACAAAGAGCAGGGTTGAGTTCGCACCCATCACGGGTGCGTGGATTGAAACAAATCGCCAATCACTGTGAGGGGAAATGATATGTTCGCACCCATCACGGGTGCGTGGATTGAAACATAACCATCAGCAGCGCTACGAACCCAAGTAACGTTCGCACCCATCACGGGTGCGTGGATTGAAACCCAGTTTTCGATGCTGTCTGCGTGTTGACTGCGTTCGCACCCATCACGGGTGCGTGGATTGAAACATGGCCTTTTATCAGCATGTGGCCAGCACATTGCTTCGCACCCATCACGGGTGCGTGGATTGAAACTTGAGCGGTAGAGATTAAATTAGGATCATCAGGTTCGCACCCATCACGGGTGCGTGGATTGAAACGCTGGAGGTTTTTTATGGGATGAAGAAAAATGCTTCGCACCCATCACGGGTGCGTGGATTGAAACTTTTTCCCGTGCCTGGGCGACCAGTGTATAAATTCGCACCCATCACGGGTGCGTGGATTGAAACTACTGCTAAAGTCTCGCTACACTTCATTGCGCCGTTCGCACCCATCACGGGTGCGTGGATTGAAACTTTGTCTGCTCAATCACGATTTGCTTAGTTTTCTTCGCACCCATCACGGGTGCGTGGATTGAAACATTGTCTTTACCCCATGTAGTTGTCTTAATTGTTTCGCACCCATCACGGGTGCGTGGATTGAAACGGTATTGGCATCCACGCTAAAACATCGTCATGTTCGCACCCATCACGGGTGCGTGGATTGAAACTAAAAAGCGAACTATTTTCATATAGGCAACAATTCGCACCCATCACGGGTGCGTGGATTGAAACTAAAAAGCGAACTATTTTCATATAGGCAACAATTCGCACCCATCACGGGTGCGTGGATTGAAACTCTAGCGATGCCAGTATGCGTTACAACTACAAGTTCGCACCCATCACGGGTGCGTGGATTGAAACTTTTTTATCCATTACGACACCTCATTCAAATATTTCGCACCCATCACGGGTGCGTGGATTGAAACAACGCTGACCAGCGCTGCGGTATTATCGCCCAATTCGCACCCATCACGGGTGCGTGGATTGAAACTTGCCACCACGCGTAGAAGTGCAAGCGATAGTCTTCGCACCCATCACGGGTGCGTGGATTGAAACAAACCTGAGAGCAAGGTGCTTGACGCTAAAGACTTCGCACCCATCACGGGTGCGTGGATTGAAACACCCGTCACCCCGTTACCTTGCTCATTGGTATTTCGCACCCATCACGGGTGCGTGGATTGAAACCGGGTCTGGAAATCATAAGACACCCATTGATCCGTTCGCACCCATCACGGGTGCGTGGATTGAAACACGAACCATCGCTCTATCTGACAGCTCTCTTGTTCGCACCCATCACGGGTGCGTGGATTGAAACTATTCGCGACATCACCAAGTCCGCTATCGGAGCCTTCGCACCCATCACGGGTGCGTGGATTGAAACGTTAGACAGTGCGCCTTGGGTGACTGTGAAATCATTCGCACCCATCACGGGTGCGTGGATTGAAACTGTTGTTGCGAAAGAGCGCCACGTTAGAGAAAATTCGCACCCATCACGGGTGCGTGGATTGAAACCTGAACAGTTAATGCCTCAAGCTAATCAGCTCGTTCGCACCCATCACGGGTGCGTGGATTGAAACAAAGATAGGTTTGCTGATAGCGTCATTGTCCTTGGTTCGCACCCATCACGGGTGCGTGGATTGAAACACGGCTGCTATGACCAGTTAGTTCGCTTGATTTTCGCACCCATCACGGGTGCGTGGATTGAAACTTAACGCAGTGCTCCTTTTCATGGCCTCAC
>Ga0208302_100370_pt1 | contig 11064 bp, 8 predicted proteins | sample 29_taG_FD_184103 | JGI IMG/M metagenome (GOLD analysis project Ga0208302, IMG submission 184103) | Marine viral communities from Cariaco Basin, Caribbean Sea - 29_WHOI_OMZ (SPAdes) (version 2) | ecosystem: Environmental > Aquatic > Marine > Oceanic | place: Caribbean Sea: Cariaco Basin | collected... | reverse complement strand
TCGAAGTAATATAAACCACTGTCTTCACCATTGGGTAAAGGTAGCGGCTTTTTGAAGTCTTGATTCATCGGCTGCGGGTGTTTGTGAGTGAGCGTTGGCTGTTGGCTGTTTTGATTTGGCATAACGGGCCATCCTTAATAATTAATTTATTGAATTGCAAAAGGGGGTGTCTGACATTAAATATACCATTGCCGGACACTCCCTTTTTTGAATAGCATTTTTGTGGACTAATATTTTATTGGTTTAAAGAAGCTATTAGCCACGCTCGCCAATCGCCGTTACCGATCTTGGCTCTTCACCGATGTATTCAGCACTTGGGCGAATGATACGGTTATTGGCACGTTGCTCAAATACGTGAGCCGCCCAACCAGTCAAGCGAGAACATACAAAGATTGGGGTGAATAACTTGGTTGGAATACCCATAAAGTTATAGGTCGAAGCATGGAAGAAATCAGCATTACAGAACAGTTTCTTCTCACGCCACATGACTTCTTCACAGCGTACTGATACTGGGTATAACACCTCATCACCCACATCAGCGGCTAATTTTTCAGCCCATTGTTTGATAATCACGTTACGGGGGTCTGATTCGCTATAGATAGCGTGACCAAAGCCCATGATTTTTTCTTTACGTTCAAGCATACCCATTAAGCCTGCTTCGGCCTCCTCAGGAGATTGGAACTTCTCGATTAGTTCCATGGCTGCTTCATTGGCACCGCCATGTAGTGGGCCACGTAATGAGCCGATAGCGCCAGTGATACAAGAGAAGATGTCGGATAGGGTAGACGCACACACACGAGCAGTGAAGGTAGAGGCGTTAAACTCATGCTCAGCATACAAAATTAACGATACGTTCATGACATGCTCATGAAGCTCACTAGGCTTTTCACCTTTAAGTAGCTGTAAGAAGTGGCCACCCATAGTTTCTGCATCGGTAACACAGTCAATTTTTACGCCTTCATGGCTAAAGCGATACCAGTAGTTAATGATCGCAGGGAACGCAGATAACATACGATTGGTTTTATCCAATTGCTGCTCAAAGCTGTCTTCAGGCTCTAAGTTGCCCAACATTGAACAGCCGGTACGCAACACATCCATTGGGTGGGCATCTTGAGGAATGCGCTCTAGTACGTCTTTTAAAGCTTGTGGCAAATCACGCAGCTGTTTTAACGTGGCTTTGTACTCATCTAATTGAGCCTGAGTGGGTAATTCACCGTAAAGTAGCAAATAAGCCACTTCTTCAAAAATACACTGTTCAGCCAGTTCGCTCACATCGTAGCCACGATAGGTTAGGCCTGAGCCTGATTTACCTACGGTAGATAATGATGTTTTTCCGGCTACTTGTCCACGTAAGCCTGCGCCTGTTAACTGTTTACCTGCTGCCATAATAGTTTCCTTTCAATTAGGTGACGGTATGATTGAATCATTCAATCTAGAGATTTTCAGAACATTAAGTTTATTGTCTAAATAAAGAGTAAATTCTTTTACTCTATTTTTTTTGGGCGAATAACTGATCCAGCTTTTGTTCAAATTCATGATAGTTTAAGAAATCATAGAGCTCCATACGGGTTTGCATGGTGTCAACGACCGCTTGTTGGGTGCCAACATTTAAAAGATGCTGATAAACATTCAATGCCGCTTTATTCATAGCTCGGAAAGCAGACAGAGGGTATAGCACCATATCAACGCCCACACCATATAGCTGCTCAGTGGTATACAAATCAGTTTGACCAAATTCAGTCATGTTTGCCAAAACAGGGATGTCTAAAACATCAGTGAACTTGCGATACATCTCAATATCCGTCAATGCTTCAGCAAAAATCATATCGGCACCAGCTTCTTGAAAGGCCACGGCACGTTCAACAGCGGCTTCTAAGCCTTCCACTGATAATGCATCGGTGCGAGCCATCACCACAAAATCTGAGTCTACTTTGGCATCAAGAGCGGCTTTAAGACGGTCTACCATTTCACTGGTCGAAACGATTTCTTTATTAGGACGGTGGCCACAACGTTTTTGTGCCACTTGGTCTTCGATATGCACCGCTGCAACGCCTGCTTTTTCCATCTTTTTGATGGTTTGTGAGATATTGAATGCACCGCCCCAACCCGTATCGATATCGACCAATAGTGGCGTGTCTACGGCATTAGTAATGCGGCTAGCGTCTTCTAAAACGTTGTCTAAACTGGTCATACCTAAGTCAGGTAAACCATAAGAGGCATTGGCCACGCCAGCACCTGATAGATAAATGGCCTTATGGCCCACTTGTTTGGCCATCATTGCGGTATAAGCATTGATGGTACCGACGATTTGAAGGGGTTGATTATTTGATTTTTGTTCAGAGATGGCATCGCGGAAGCGCTTGCCTGCAGAATTGATGGTCATAGTCTGTCCTTAGATCAGAGAGGGAGTGATATAAAAGTGGTATAAAAAAATTATTACAAAATTGATTGTCTTTGTTTTGAGATAGATTACCGCTTAATGGACACATAGGGAAGAGGTGTGAATCAATATTTGTTTAAATAAATTAATATATTAATTTGTATTAACTAATATTATTCAGATAATGAATGATTATATTCATTTTAGAGGGTTTTAGCAGGTCATCTATTTAGTATTTGTCTAATAGGGAGGACAGATGGATATTTAATTTTACATTTTGTTACAATTATTTGGAATTGCCACCTGCTTTACCTAATTACTGAGAATTTCACGGAAATCCATAGGCTAGGTACTCATGTCTCTAAATTTGAAAGTTAGCCACTATGTTGTAGTGGCTGTATTAACCTTATTGAACTCGGCGGTAAGTGACGCCGCGTTCTTCATAAAGCTGATATATCACCTCAAGCATGATTTCTAAGGCAGGATGTGTTGGATTTTGCAGAGCGCACAAATATATCGGGGAGGTAGCATCTTCATGGATTAACTTACGATAGTGAATCTGTTCGGTTCGTACCGACTTTAAGCTATCAGGCACAAGCGTGACTCCCTCGCCAGCAGCTACTAAGCCCAGTGCTACCTGAATGTCACTGACAAAGGTGGTCTGATGCGGCAAAGCTGACTGCTTGGCAAATAAATGTAATAAAGGCTCACTAATCTGAGCAGGGCTATCGGCCTCAAGGCTATTAGAGGGGTCCGTACTAACGGCGGGCAAGTGGGTCTGGTGATATAAAATCACACGACTGTCTTGTAGCTGTGACAAGTGAATGGTCTGGTGGTGAGCCAGCGCATGGCTATTAGGCAGGGCCGCCACATAACGCTCATGACGTAATAATAACTGCTTGATGTTGGGATCGTCATGAGCAAAGCGGCCAAAGCCCACGTCAATTTCACCAGACTTTAGAGCACTGACTTGCTTAAAAGAGCTGATGTCCTTTAGGTGCACTGCTAAGTTCGGCAGGCGCTGCTTAAGCCGTGAAATAATAGTGGGAAGTAAACCATACAATACTGAGGGCACAAACCCTATATTCAGTGTATCCGGTGGGTGCGCCATTTTTTGAGTTAGAGTAATACTGCTGTCCAATTCTTTTAAAATGGTGTCTACTTTTTCGTAAAAGAACCTCCCAGCAGGCGTTAACTGTAGTGGCCGATGATAACGATCAATCAGCTCTACGCCAATATCATCTTCTAATTGCTTAATTAATCGACTTAAGGTGGGCTGAGACGATTGGGTGACTGACACCGCGTCACTAAAGCTTTTTAGCTGTGCCACTGTATGAAAAGCTGTCAGTCTCTTTAATTGCATTTATGCCTCACACTGCTAGAGCAATATTTAAAGTAATCGGTAATAGCTTGTTGTTTCAAATCTTAGGGTCACTATTTTAAGGTCGCTATAAAGACACTTATGACTTTAGAAGCACACACAAAGATAGCCCTTATAATAAGATTTAGATCTTATTCAAACACAATCTCGCGGCCATCTTCGAATGTCATGCTGCCTTTGGTGATTACTATCTCAATATTTTCAGGACTTTGAATGGCTTTCATCACATTAGTGTCTGAGATACTGACATCAGCCACTATTTTATTGGCATTTTTGGGAGCGATGGGCGGTTCAAATTTAGTCAAAGGAATGACCACCAGTTTGGGCTTCTTAAATGCCGGATAGCGTAAAAGCAACGTGCCCTTAAAGCTGGTAATGGCGCTGTCAGCCGTATTGGCCAAAACAAATGACAACTCCACATTATTCAGGCTGTCCGTTTCACTGGTATGCGCAGGCAATAAGGTGATGGTAAAGTCTTGCTGCTGTGTGCCTTGGCTAACAGGACTCTTGCGTCCTGTCGGATTGGTAGGGTGCAGTGCTTCATATTGACGCTGTTGTTCTAGCGCTTTACCGACAGTGATTCTTGGCATAGCACCTTTTTCATAGGCCTCACTCAAGCGCATGCGTAACATATAACGGCTTAACAGCTGCCTATCTTCTTCAGAGAGCTGATCTAAGGTATCGCCTAATTTATCCTGCCACTTTTCAGAGTCGGTAGGAATGGTCTGTAGCATTGGATTTTGTGGCTTACTATCACAGCCAGTTAGTAATATTGGACTACCACACAAGGCGAGCAAAAGAGCAATGCCATAGCGAGCACCAGCTTTGCGCTTGGGGGCATCAGTAGGCTGAATCTTGTCAGCAGCGTTTGAAAACCCTAAATCTTTCATATAAGCCTCCAATGCCTATCCTAAAAATTATTGAACTGCGGTGTTACCCATTCTTTTAATTGTCTATTCGATTATTATTCAATTTATCCAATTTTAAATAATAGGGTCACAGCGAGGTCAGCGTATTGTGGTTAAGACTATATACCGTAATCATCGGCGGATACAACTGCAAATTCACAAACCGTATAATGCCGCCGCTAGAATAACCCCTAAATAACTCGGTAACTGATGCATAGTACTGTACAAAATCTTGTACAAAGCTTTGTATAGAACCTTGTATAGAGCTTCTCACATAATTTTATGCAGACAAACTATGGACAATAAAAAGGGCTGTTTTGATTCAAAACAGCCCTACAAAGGTTTCTATAATTATTGATCGCTACTTATAACTAGGGTGGGTTTATTTAGTCAATAAAGCCCATCAACTGAGCCATAAATAACAAAGCAATACCCCCTAAGAAAAACAAACCGGAGATACTATACAAATTCATAACAGGTGATAATTTTTGATGGTTTTTGGCCAATGAATAGTTTAACCAACCAAAGATAGGGGCAGAGACAAAGGCGGTAATCATCGCGAATTTCAGCATGGCACCAAGTTGGCCAGTGAAGAAGGTAATGAGAATAAACCCGCCCCAAGCACAGTAAGTGGTCCACACTAGAATTTGCTTCTGTGACACTTCCATATCACCTTTGATTAAGCGCCAGCTTTCGGCGTTAACTCGGCCATAGCCATCGGCACAGGTGATGGTAGTACCAAACATAACCATGAAGGCAATAAAAGCGACCAGCAATCTTGACCATTCACCAATGGTGGCCGTGTACATATTAATCAACTGGTCAACATAGGCGCCGCCTTGAGTTTGAATCTCCACTCCAGAACCGTATTGCACATATACGCCCAATGCTAAGAATAATAAGGCCAAAATGGAAGTGGCAATAAAGCCGACATTAAAGTCGATTAAACCCTGACGGTGCGTGGTGTGATCATTTTTAACTTTAGCAGAAATCCACATAGAGTTAATGGCTGAAAACTCAAGTGGTGCTGGCATCCAGCCCATTAGGGCCACGATAAAGGCTAGGGTAGCCATATTCCAAGGGGAAGTAGCGACAAAGTCAGGCGCAATGGAGGTAGGCTTGCCAGCAGCAATGATAACCGCCGCTAAGGTTGCCAAGGTCAATGCCACCATAATCCATTTGGTCAACTTATCGAGCATTTTATAGTGACCGATGATTAAGAATATCCAAGTCACACCCATCACTATTAAGGACAAGGTCGTGGTAGATAAGCCCCAACTTTCTGGCAACATAAAGCCTAGGATAACTGCGGCTAATAGGGCGACAGCACCGGTACTGATTACCGATGCTGCTAACGATAAGATAAAGAACGCCCAAAGATATAACTTTGACTTTTTGGCATAGCCGGCTACCAAAGAGTCGCCGGTCTCATAGACGTAGTCCGTACCAAATTTAAAGAACGGATATTTAAAGAAGTTGGCCAAAATAATCATAATCGCTAGTTGCCAGCCATATAATGCACCGGCTTGGGTCGATGAGATTAAATGCGAGCCACCAATCGCTGCGGTGGCCAATAAAATACCAGGGCCAAAATTTTTCCAATTGAATCCAGCATTACTTTGGGCTGAATGAGTAGAAGAAGTGCTCATTAGTTAATTACCTTAAATGCGGTTGTGTCTGATAAAGGGTGTCTGCTAGGCAGAGTCATTAGAGTTATTTATTGCAATTTAAGCGATTAAGCCGGTTAGCTGGGCCATAAATAATAGAGCCACAGCTGCTAGAAAAATAAGTCCAGAAATACTATAAACAGTCATGCCCGTTGACAGCTGTTTTTGGCTTTTGATTAATGAGTAGTTAAGCCAACCAAATACCGGAGCCAACACAAAGGCTGAAATCATGGCAAACTTCAACATGCTACCAAGCTGACCTTGGAAGAAAGTGATCACAATAAAGCCGCCCAATACAGTGTAAGTGGTCCAGAATAGAATTTGCTTATTGCTCGCCTCAGCACCGCCTTTGATAAGACGCGTGCTTTCCGCCAATGAGCGACCATAACCATCCGCACAGGCCACGGTTGTGCCAAACATCACCATAAAGGCCACAAAGGCCACCAATAATTTAGACCAGTCACCAATGGTGGCGGTATACATATTAATCAGCTGACCAATATAAGCCCCTCCTTGCATCTCAATTTCAGCGCCAGAGCCGTACTGCACAAATACCCCTAACGCCAAGAAGAACAATGCCAAAATAGCACTTGAGATATAACCGGCATTAAAATCAATTAAGCCTTGTCTGTGCGTGGTGTGGTCGGTTTTTACTTTTTCTTTGGTCCACATCGAGGTCATGGCGGCAAATTCAAGCGGTGCAGGCATCCAACCCATTAATGCCACAATAAATCCTAAAGAGGCCATATTCCAAGGTGACATTTCTACGAAGTCTGGGACTCTGGCAATCGGCTTGCCAGCGGCAATAAACACCGCCAAGATTGTGGTGATAATGAGTGCTGCCATAATCCATTTATTAAACTGGTCTAGCAGTTTGTAATGGCCTAGCACCAAAAACAACCAAGACACACCCATTACCAACAGCGAGACCAGAGTGATGGACATTAATCCTTCAGGTAACATGAACTGTAAAATAACAGAGGTTAATAATGCCACTGCGCCAACGCTAATCACCGCCGAAGCCAATAGCAGTATGGTGTATACCCACAAATAAACCATAGACTTCTTGGCGTAGCCCGCAATGAGTGACTCACCTGTGTCATAGACATAGTCTGTGCTAAATTTAAAAAAGGGATATTTAAAGAAGTTGGCTAAGACAATCATAATCGCCAATTGCCAGCCGTATAGCGCCCCGGCTTGGGTCGATGAGATTAAGTGAGAACCACCCACTGCCCCCGTTGCCAATAAGATACCTGGCCCAAAAATCCGCCAGTTTAGCTTTTCCTTGTTAGGAGATACTTCGCTCATATATACCTCAATGAGTAGTTGGTAGTGGGTTGATTTTGAAAAGCTCAATATACTAGCATGTATGATTTGGGAAACTATTCAATATGGTTATACTGCATCTACCTTATGGTTATGAAAATAAGAGCACTAGTAGGCTGTTACGCTGTCTTTACGTCCGTTATAAATACGCTTATAAACTATTAGTTTCCCAATTCTGTAAGTTATAACTATATTTTATTGATTAATCAAGTACGGCATAAAATAAGTATGCCTAGGATGGCGATTTTTACCTATCATTTTCATTTATTATTTGAAATAAACCCAACGATAAGCTTGCGCATAAAGCCATGTGTTATGAGACATTCTATGGCAGAAGCTACGAGGCGTTTGGCTTGGAAATCGCCCGCCATAGTATTTGAAATAAATCATCAAAATTAGCTGTTAAAGGAGTAGTGGACTTTCTAATCACCTGCATGGTGCCAATACGCATCACAAACCCCATAAATACATCAAATAATACGTATAGCGGCACATTGTCATTTAACACCCCGCGGCTTTGGCCGTCTGCTAGCACACTGGTAAACGCTGTAATAAGCTCTTCATTTTCATAAATCGATATTTTGCGAATGTCCGTCGCAGATACTGAGGTCAGTACTGTTATCGCATCTGGGTGGCTGTCCACAAAATCAAATACTACCCATAACGTCTTTCTAAGCCTATCTTCCACACTGTCGATGCCCTGCAAGTGGTCCATCATACGCACCGCAAGCCGGCCAAGCACTCTATCCATAATGGTATGAAACACCGTCTGTTTATCACCAAAGTATTTATATAAGGTTTGCAAAGACACGTTTGCGGTTTTTGCGATTTGAATCATGGTGACTTCTTGCGCATTCTCTCCAGCAAATAGTTGATGTACTGCTTTTTCGATATTGTCCAAGGTGGCAGGACGCATTTTAGATAAAGGCGCTAATGTTTTATGGTTTATCACATCAGTTTCATTTAAACCGTCAGTTTTAGCCTTAGAAGTAACCGGTTTGTTGCTCATATATTCCTCTACTAAAGACAGGTAATTATAATTACCATTTAAAAGTAAGTTATTGCTAATAAAAATATTGTTTTGTAGTATAAGTCTGCGAACCCGATAATAACAAGCTTAAACTGCTAGTTAACACATTTGGAGTACGGTAATAATTATTACCATAAAATATTTTATCCACCTAACACGTTATGGAATGACGATATGAGCATTGATACTTTTAAAAGCAATTGGATGACTGAAGAACATGAAATGGTATACGAAAGTGCCTTAAAAATGTTCCAAAGTTGGGAAGATAGAGATGAGCAGTGGCGTGAAAACGGCAAGATTGACCGTGAAGCGTGGAATGAGGCAGGTGAGATGGGCTTTTTATGTGCCTCAATGCCAGAAGAGTACGGCGGTGGCGGTGGCAACTTCGGTCATGAAGCTGCTATTCTTTTGGCTCAAGCACAAGCCAACCAAGCCGGCTTTGGTGGTATGGTTCACTCAGGTATCGTGGCACCTTATATTTTAAAGCATGGTACTGAAGAGCAAAGAAAAGCTTGGATTCCTAAATTGGCTACTGGCGAATATGTGGGCGCTATCGCCATGACTGAGCCAACCACAGGCTCTGACTTGCAAGCAATTAAAACCTATGCGGTTAAAGATGGTGACGACTACATCATTAATGGGTCTAAAACTTTCATCACTAATGGTCAACATGCCAACCTAATCGTATTGGCTTGTAAAACAGACCGTGAGAAGGGCGCACAGGGCGTTTCATTAATCGTGGTTGAAACAGATGGTTTAGAAGGGTTTGAACGTGGCCGTAATCTTAAGAAAACCGGTTTATCTGCCCAAGATACCTCAGAACTATTCTTTAGTAATGTACGGGTACCACAAAAGAACTTATTAGGTAGCGTTGAAGGGCTTGGCTTTATCCAAATGATGCAAGAGTTGCCTCAAGAGCGTCTGATTATTGCGTTAACCGGTTGCGGTGCTATTAAGTTGGCGTTAGAGCTGACACTTGACTATGTTAAACAGCGTGAAGCGTTTGGTCGTCCTATTTGGAAATTTCAAAACACCCGCTTTAAATTAGCGGAAGTACAAGCCGATTATTTAGCGGTACGTGCACTATGTGACTCTGCTGTTGAGGCCATGATTGAGGGCAAACTTACTGCACCACAAGCCTCATTAATCAAATACTGGGTTACTGAAAAGCAGTGTAAAGTAATCGATGAGTGCTTACAGTTATTCGGTGGTTATGGTTATATGAGCGAATATCCAATCGCCCGTATGTACGCAGATGCTCGTGTACAGAAGATCTACGGTGGTACTAACGAGATTATGAAAGAGCTGTCTTCTCGCTTTATGTAGCCTCTCATCATGTAATGCTTAGTTTACCTTATAGCATCACCTTAACTTGCTTAAGGTGACTGCCAAAGAGACTGCTAAGCATTCATACTTACCTCAGTGGCTTTATTGTGGTTAATAAAAACGGGTCACTGAGTGTCTGCTTAATGTGCCATAATCAATTAAAGACAGTGTTTCCTTAAAGGCTACAAAGGTTAGCTTAAGACTTTAAGGCAACACTAGACTGTCAATCGGTTCAAAACTATTTTAGAAAATCAAAAAGGGATTTTTATGACTGAAGTTGCCTACATTTATGACGCTATTCGCACCCCTCGTGGCAAAGGTAAGAAAGACGGATCTTTACATCAAGCTTCTCCAATTTGGCTGGTTCGCACGCTATTAAAAGAGATGCAGCAGCGCCACAATCTAGATACCAGTTTAGTAGACGATATCGTATTGGGCTGTGTCACCCCAGTCGGTGAGCAAGGCTCTGATATTGCCCGTATTGCTGCTATTGATGCCGAGTGGCATGAAAGCGTGGCCGGGTTAACTCTGTCACGCTTTTGTGCGTCTGGATTAGAGTCAATCAATTTAGCCGCTACCAAAGTCATGTCTGGTATGGAAGATTTAGTGGTTGCTGGTGGTGTTGAATCTATGAGCCGTGTGCCAATGGGCTCAGACGGCGGCGCTTGGTATATGGATCCTCGTGTCAACGTTTCTACCCAGTTTGCCCCACAAGGTGTTGGCGCTGATGCCATTGCAACCTTGCGTGGTTTTACTCGTGAAGATGTCGATGCCTTTGCCACTGAATCTCACAGAAGAGCGGCCGCTGCTTGGGAAAATGGCTATTATGATAAGTCAGTGGTTCCTGTCACCGATATTAACGGTCTTTTATTATTAGACAAAGACGAGACCATTCGTCCTAATACCTCTGTAGAAACCTTAGCTAAATTAAATCCCTCATTTGCTATGCCTGGCAAGATGGGCTTTGATAGCGTAATTTTAGATAAATACACTACGATTGAAGACATCAATCACGTTCACCATGCGGGTAACTCTTCAGGTATCGT
>Ga0208302_100368_pt1 | contig 11112 bp, 5 predicted proteins | sample 29_taG_FD_184103 | JGI IMG/M metagenome (GOLD analysis project Ga0208302, IMG submission 184103) | Marine viral communities from Cariaco Basin, Caribbean Sea - 29_WHOI_OMZ (SPAdes) (version 2) | ecosystem: Environmental > Aquatic > Marine > Oceanic | place: Caribbean Sea: Cariaco Basin | collected... | reverse complement strand
TAATGAGTGGATGATAGGTGTTCATCTGCCTTATTGTTATTAAGGTGATTTTTTAACAATGGATAAGTCATAAGAATGACTGGTCACGCACTATAATAATAAGTGGTTATATTGATAAGAATATGCAATGAAGTCTTCATCCTCTCTAAATTGACGATAATGACTAATATTATGATAAAAAGGTTCTAGTTGATCCTTATCAAATGAAAAGTCTTTTTCATCTGTGGGCCTAGCTTCATTGAACGCTTCTAGAAAATCCTTTGCATTTATATAGGGATCTTCAGATAAAGCTTGTTTGATGACAATTGAGTACCATTCATCATCTCGTTCTAAATCCTGCTTAAATGACTGAATACTATCGTTAGATAAGCGCTTTGCTTGTAGAATATGCCAAGATAATACCGCTAAAGCTCGTACGTCTAACTGATAAGCAGTATAGATTTCAATAGGATAAGTATTTTCTACTAGATCTGTTGATACAGTGAGTATGTCTCTAATATCTCCCACAGTTCCTTTTTTAGGAAAAAAAGCAGTAGCAAAACCGGATATCGAAATTTTCTTATCAGCAGATAGCCATAGACTGTGTGTACCCAAATCTCTATGAGCAATTCCAGCATCGTGCAGATCAACAAATTTATGCAATAGTAGTTTTACATAGTCAGCGCGATCTTTAATTGCGATTTGTTTGGCTGTTTGACCGATAAATTGATTAAATCTAAGTTGAGATGGCATCAAGTCAAATAAGTCGGTGTGGTCTACGGTCATCTCTGATTTTTGAGGGACTGTTTTATAATTCAAACAGGCAGAGTAAAGCTCTTCATTAACACCCTTTAAGTGTTGTAAAACCTCATACTCTCGGCTGACTAATTTGAACCTACCGTCTGATGTTTGCGCCTCTGGATTTTTTATCTTTGAAAAATCCCAACGACGTAATAAGACTTGGTCATTCTTTGAATGCTCTGAATAAGCAAAATACTCGTTATAGATCTTATTCGGATGTTGAAATGCAGGGTCATCTTCTGCTACGTAGCCATTTACCTTAATACTTTTAGGCTTTACGTTACTTCCACCAAAAACCTCATCAAATACTGCAAAATCTTTATTCAAGACCTTAGCATCTGGGTGTGGTCTAAAACGATCATTAAATTTTTTTTCATCTTTAAGTTGTAAGAACTCTTTCAGACTTAAAGTGTGTATTTTCTCATTGTCATCTAATTTACTGTAATCTGCATTGCCTGTCATTACGACTAAAAAATGTATAATTGGGGTACGGACTTTATTAGTGAATTTATTTTTGTACCTCTTTAATATACGATCCATTAAATACTGTTTATCACGTGTAATAGAAACTGGGGATCTGCCCATATCTTTACTGCCAAGATACCAGCGATTATTTTTGCTCGTAACTTTATATTTGTTCCAGTCTTTTAGTTCTATTATTAGCACATTGCAATGAGTGATGATTACTAAATCAAACTCACCTTCTTTATTGCCTTTAGGATCAGCCAATCTAAATCCAGAATATCCTTTCCATGGAAACATAGGATTGCTAGGGGCGCTCTTTTTAAATTCATCAAAACTAATAGTTTTGCTATCTTTCCTATCAAGCTCAGCTAATGCATCTGATGCTTGAAAGTTTGCTTTAATTTTTTCAATAGCCTCAACTTCATGCTGTGTAAGCCCGCCACCCCAATCCTGTACTTCCATTGCTTATCCTTAACTTTTCTAAATAAATTAAAACTGCAAATTAAAACAACTAACCCTCAAGCTCATCCAAAACAGCCCTAAAGCTTGCCAGCCCAGCTTCGATATTATCGATAATATCACTCGCTAGATCTTCAGGGTCAGGTAGGTTATCTAGGTCAGTTAGTGAGTCATCTTTTAACCATGTGATATCTAGGCTGGTCTTATCACGCTTTTTAATGTCCTCGATACTGTATTTGCGCCAGCGGCCAGTAGGGTTGGTTTCAGGGTCATAGGTTTCGACACGCTCATGGATATTGTCAGCGTTATAACAAGTGATAAAGTCTTGTAGATGCTCAAGCGTCATCGGTTTGCGTTTAAGGGTGTGATGAACGTTGGTACGGTAATCGTATATCCATACATCTTTGGTAACGGCCTCTTCTTGAGCAGGATGATTGTCAAAGAATAAAACGTTTGCTTTAACGCCATTGGCATAAAAGATGCCTGTTGGTAGACGTAAAATCGTATGAAGGTTGGTTACTTCTAGTAGCTTTTTACGGACAGTCTCGCCAGCACCACCTTCGAACAAGACGTTATCAGGCAAAACCACACCAGCTTTGCCATTGATCTTGAGCATAGTGTAAATATGTTGTAGGAAATTAACCTGTTTATTAGAGGTCGTCGCCCAGAAATCTTGACGGTTATAGACAAAGTCTTCTTTTTCTTGCTCGCCTTCGTCGTTCGTGACGGTGATGCTACTTTTTTTACCAAAAGGCGGGTTGGCAAGTACCATATCGACACTTTTACCTGCTGATCCAATCAAAGCGTCATCTGAGCTAATAGGGCTATCACCATCAATCTCACCAATACCATGCAAGAATAAATTCATCAAGCACAGTCTACGAGTATTGGCGACGATTTCATTACCCGAAAAGGTATTGTGCTTTAGGCTTTCTTTTTCTTCTTTATCAAGCTTATGATGCTGCTCTATATAGTCGTAAGCCGCAAGCAAGAAGCCACCTGTGCCCGCTGCTGGGTCGGCAATAGTAATATCAGGACTAGGTTCCATACAAGCAACGATGGCTTGAATAAGAGGCCTTGGGGTAAAGTATTGACCTGCGCCAGACTTGGTATCCTCAGCATTTTTTTCCAAGATACCTTCGTAGATATCGCCTTTGACATCAGTGCCCAGTCGTACCCATTTGGTGCTGTCTATCATGTCAATGAGACGACCAAGCTTAGCAGGGTCTTGAATCTTATTCAGTGCTTTGGTAAAGATTTGACCAAGCAAGCCTTTTTGTTTTCCAAGCTCTCTTAGTAACTGGATATAGTGCAACTCAAGTGCTGCACCTGACTTGCTCATCAAGCTATCCCACTCAAAGCCTTCCGGGACCCCAATATCTCGGTTATAAGGCGGCAAGCTGTATTCGTGTGCCATTTTTAAAAAGATAAGATAGGTAATCTGTTCTAGATAATCGCCATAGCTAACGCCATCATCACGTAGGGTATTACAAAAACTCCAGACTTTGGAGACGATAGAGCTGGCTTGGTTCGCTTGCTGATTGCTTGATAAAATATTTGGGGTTGCTGTGTCACTCATGCTTTTCTCTCGTATGGATACTATCTTGCATTGATGAAATAAACGGCTTATACATTAGTAATTAAAGCGGCAAGGTGATCTGCTCATCTTTTTTAGGTTTCTTTGGTGTCTTAGCAGATTTGGTTTTCATTTTGCTTTTTGAGGCAGCTTTATCTTGTTTCACCTGCTTTTCAGCGAGTGCTTTGGCTTCGCGTTCGGCTTTGATTTGTGCTAATAATTCGCTGGCTGGCGGATCATTAGGATCTTGTGGTACAAGCTTGCCTTGAAAGGCTTTATGTAGGATTGAGTTTTTTAGTAGAGTAGCTTTTTTCAGCTGCAACTCTAGCTCAGCTACAAGATTATCAACTTCTGAAGTTTTTTCGTTTAATAATTTTACTATTAATGACTGTTCTTCTATTGAAGGGTAAGGAACAGGGAAGCTACTCAATACTGTTTTATTTATTGAGGCTAAATTAGTCGTTTGTTTGCCAGTACGTTCAAAATAGTCTCTTCCAAATGTATTTCCCCAGTGTGAGATAAACTCAGAGTGAGCTATATTTTTGATATGTGTTGATGCACGAAACACATGGTTTTGCGTGATGCAATTATCTACCTCATTTTTCCATATCCAACCTCTACCTAGCTTATCTCTGTCACCACCTTCGTTAAAAAGTATATCTCCCTCAAGAAGCTCGTATCTACCGAAGGTGAATTTATCGATGATCATTGTTTTTATTTCATCTAAGTCTAGATAACCTCTTTGAACGTTCGCTACTCGTAGGTAATTAACTTCTATTGGATTATCAACCTTCCTGTTTTTACTAACCGACATTCCAGAGCCAACTTCCGCAATATCAGCTAGTCGATGAAAACGCCATCCATCAGGCAAAGTAGGTAAGTTTTCCATATTATCTATATCAGTGACACTGTCTAATTTACTTGGCTTTCTAGGTTTTACACCTTCTTTACCTTGATCTTCCCATGATTTAACTGCTTGCTCCCAATCCGCCATTTGCTGGTCATAGTAGTCTTGACGCGCGATTTGAATTTGTTCTAGCAATTCATCAGCGCTAGGTAATGCTTTGCCATGCTTTTCGCGCCATTTAGCCGTCAGCTTGCCTTCGAAAGCATGCTTAAGTAACGATTGACGATATTGTTCAAGTTGCCGTTTGGCTAAAGTAAGATTAGCAATACCGGCATCGACTTCTGAAAATAGCGTTTCAATTTTATCTACAATGCGGTTTTGTTCGTTAATCGGAGGAAGGTTAATGATTATTTTTTCAATATCTTTAGAACTAACATTTTGTACACCTATCCCTTTTGCAATCGTCTGAATATTTTGTTCTAGGTTTAATAATAAATAGCCAAAGAAATTATTGTTAAATATATCTTTAGAGTACAGCTCTAATTTACCTACGCGTTGATTAAGCAAGGATGGATAATCATAATTATAAAAGCTCATTTTACCAATAGAGCCAGACATACCAATTAAGATATCTCCTTTTCTAATAATAAAATCACTGTATTTATCAAGATATTCTGAGGGCAGGAAAACACAGTCATCCAATATAACTTGACTACCTTTCAACTGAGACTGTTTAACAAGGGGAATCAGCTCTTCATCAGCATTATTCTTGATAAAGTCATGACTTTTAAACGCATGCCCGTTTTGAAAATATAAAATATCTGATAAAACACATTCCTGCCAGTTTTCAGGCACTTTGCTAGCTTCATTCTTTATCATGCAATTAACTCAATATTTATTTCATTTAGTAATTCATCAAAGTCTAAGTCTTCGCTAAGCACCTCATAAGCTTCACCTAGACCACCATATTGATTAAAAGGGCTAAGCTCAAAGTCATCAGAGGCTATCGCAAACGAGGTCGTCACATGGTCACGAATCAGTCGTAACCATGCCATTTGTGTCTCTGTAAAAGCACTTTTACTTCTTGCGTTGTGGGCAAACACCCAATCTTGAAAGTTTTTACGAACCGTATTATCAAAAGGTGTTAGCTTATCATCGATACCGACCACACGGCGCACTAAACTAACCAACGCCGTTAACTCGTCTTCCACCTTTTGCGACGTAACACCATCAATGATGGAGTACGCTTCCCAGACATTGAATATGGCTAAGGGTGGCTTGCTTGCTTTAATCGCTTCATATAGCTCTTTTATCATCGCAAAGCTGAGTGCCTGACGACGATGCGGCTGATTATACAAGATTTGTAGCGCCGTAATATTGTCTTTATTGGCTTCTATATAATCAGTAAATCGGTTGACAAGGCTCTCGGCTTTTTCGACTTGGTCAGTCTCCCAACCTATATTAGTTACTTCATCAATATTTAGGTGATCAATTTTCTGCTCACTTTCTCGTCTGATCTCTTCAAGCTCTGTAATTAACTCACCATTGAGCCATCTACTGGCTTCTTTCACCCGTTTATGCTGCGCCTTCTTCACAGCCTTATCACTAGGCGTCTCGTCAATACTGATGCCTTCAAGCTGGCAAGCGGACTCATGCACGAGATCGACATCGATAGCCGTGAATAAGCGTTTAACCAACTCACTTAACGATACTCCACCAGTGGCTTTTTCTACCGTAGCGTGTTGCTCAGGTTCCAAAGCGATATCGAGACGTTTTAATCGGCTGGCAAATGAGCTTACCGTATCGGTGTCGGATTGACCCATCATGATACCTGTAGCGAGATCACGAAAGCTGACCGATTTCTTGGTATCTAATTGACTACTACTGGTTTTAAGCGATTTAGTGACCCCGATAGCATCGACGATGACGTAATGCGTTTTAGCACTCCTAGCACTAGGGGTGACCTTTTGGAGACCTTCTTTATCGAGGGTACGTGTGCCACGGCCTTTCATTTGCTCAAAGAAATTGCGACTTTTGACATCACGCATAAAGAGCAGACATTCAAGCGGTTTTACATCTGTACCTGTGGCTATCATGGTCACCGTGACTGCAATACGTGGATTATAGCTATTACGGAAGTTAGCCAGTACGGTTTTGGCCGCTTCACCTTCTTCAGTGATTTCACCTTCATCATCGACTCTATCTTGACCTGCTTTATAAGTAATTTTTTTGCAGAAATCGTTGCCTTTACCGAATTCCTCTCGGACAATATTGATAATATCATCAGCGTGGCTGTCACTTTTGGCGAATATCAGCGTTTTAGGTACTTCGTTACGCGCAGGGAAGATAGTAGGTAAACTGTCTCTAAAGCTTTTTATAACTGTACGAATTTGGCTGGGATTGACAATATCTTTATCTAGCTGCTTAGAAGAGTACGCTTCATCGCTGTCTTGTGCCTGCCAGCGTTTTTTACGAGTGACTTTTTCTCTGTGTTCTATAAGCTCTTTAGCCGTTAGTTTTGCGCCTTCTTTAGTGATTTTGGTCTCTATCAAATAGACCTCATTGCCTACATTGACCCCGTCAGCGACGGCTTCTTCGTGAGTATACTCACTAACGACGTTTTGGTTGAAAAAGCCAAAGGTGCGGCTATCAGGCGTTGCTGTTAGACCGATCAAAAACGAATCATAGTAATCGAGTACTTGTCGCCACAGGTTATAGATAGAGCGATGACACTCGTCAATAAATATAAAGTCAAAAAACTCAGGAGGAATGGCGCTATTGTAAACCACAGGCAATGGCTCTTTGATATGTTTCTCGTATTCCTCCAGACCTTCTTGCTCTAATGCTTCGTTTAGCGGTTCACCTTTGAGGATAGAGTACATACGCTGAATAGTGCAAATATAAACTTGCACACCGGACGGAACGTGTGGCGAGGTAATGATTTGCGCGTTATATAACTCAGTAAACTTGCGATTGTCATCATGTGGTGAGAATACAATCATTTCTTGTTCTGCTTGCTCACCTAAGTTGATGGTATCTACTAGAAACAAAATACGGCGCTTACCTGTGTATTTCAGCAATCGGTACATAATACTAATAGCCGTATAAGTTTTACCCGCACCTGTCGCCATCTGAATCAATGCACGTGGGCGAGCCTCAGCAAATGACTTTTCTATATTGACAATAGCACGCTCTTGACAATCACGTAGGTCAAGCTCTGACGCTGGTAAGTTGTCTGGATTTAACGGAGGAATAGATTTTAGTTTCTTACGTAAGGTATTCTTGCCCTCGGCAGACCATTTTTCTAGCGTCTCTGGGCGATGAAAGTTGAAGACTTCTCGTGAGCGCGGATTGGGATCATTTTGATTGGTAAAGCGAGTAATAACACCAGTAGACTCATACAGAAAAGCAATATCTGCTTCATCAATATGCTTAAAGTCGCTAGTGGCATAGCGCGCGCTTTGTTCTTCAACCGTCGTTATCTTCTGTCCATAGTCTTCAGCTTTCGCCTCAATGATACCGACAGCTTCTCTATCTATGAATAGCACATAATCAGCAGGGCCGGTACTGGTTGGATACTCCCTAACCGCAACCCCTAGACCGGCATTAGGATTATAGTCCTTGAGCTTCTGTACCAACCAACCAGCTTGTTTAAGTTGGCGATCAATATTATCTCGGGCGATATCTTCTGGGCGCTGATTTATTGTCATATTCACGTTCAATCTTAATGTTGAATTTAAATAGTCTAATATAGCTGAAAAATGTTGATAAAGCTAAGACCAACAAGTGTTTGAATAAGTATTATTCAACGCTAAGAGTTAGTGTTACTATGCCAAACATTGTTTTGTAAACAAATATTTTAGCCATTAAACCCGTGAATAGGGAAAAACGTTTAACTATTCGATAAGAATAAGGTAATAGAATGAATTTTTGGCATATGCAATTGCATGAAGATAATATAAATTGGAAACGTGAAAAAGAGGTTCTCGAGCAAGTAGGTTACATTGGTATGGGTGTTTGGACGGAAACAAACCCTTCTAATCCCCAACAAACGAATTTTGAACATACAATGAAAATTGGCGACATTGTTGCAATAAGAAGAGGTGCTAAATGGATAGCTCTTACAAGAGTTGTAGGTAAGTATGAACTTCTAAACGATGAGCAAACTACAGAATTAGGTTGGTTTAAGAGAAGGCGTCAAGTTGAAATTCTTGATTGGTATCAACCTGAAATTTACTCAGTTGAGAAGTGTGGTAATCATCAACCAACTTTAAGCATATGTGCCAGCTCGACAGCAGACACTACAAAAAACATTAAAAAATGGTATGAAAAAGTTATGAGTGAAAATCAGATAAATGAGGTATCGGAACTCTTGAAATATAAGCATCAAGTGATATTACAAGGGCCTCCTGGCACCGGTAAAACTCGGCTGGCTAAACTGGTTGCAGAAGATTTAACGCATACGGAACAAAAAGGTAAGCCACAAGACATCTTAGATAGACTAATACAAAATTTTGATTCCTCAGCTAACGATATTCAATCAAGTCGCACTTTATACAAAGAGCTACTCACAGAATTTCAAAATACTTTTCCTACTGACTCACTAAAAGGTATGACATTAAATGAGTTTGCGATTGGGACGGGCGAAAATGACTCTTTTTGTTGGTGGCTTGAAGTCAAGTTACATGAATTAGGACGCTTCTCTCCAGGTAGCTCTAACAATTATCCAATATACTGGAGTAAGGATAAAGAAGAGTACGTTATCAACAAAAAGGTTGGTGACGATGTAGATGCAGAATCAGCAATGAGAATTATTGCAGATCAGCTTTTCAAGTTAGTTCAAGAAAATGACTTAGTGGCATCAATAGCTTTGTTGGGAAAAAGCTTTACGCTAAAAGTGCTAAATAGCTACTATCCCGACAGATATTTTCCTATAAATAGTGAAAACTCATTAAACAACGCACTAAAGCTGTTTGGCGTGTATGATAAAAAAATGAGCCTAATTGAGAAAAATCAAAAGCTATATTCCATTTATCATGATCAAAAAGAGAAATTTAGTAAGGATATAACAGTTAATGAGTTTGCAGGTCTGATTTGGAGCAACTTCAATTTAAAAGAGGGCGAGAATTTATCAGAGACTGATGAAGTTATAACTCGTGGAAAATATAAAGTCATTCAATTTCATCCGGCGTATAGCTATGAAGACTTTGTACGGGGTGTTGAGGCTAAAACAAGTAAAGACGGCGATATACATTACAAGGTTGAAAATAAAATTCTTGCTCAATTTGCCAAACAAGCCTATGAGAATCCAAACAGTAACTATGTATTGGTGATTGACAAGATTAATCGCGCTAACTTGCCTTCTGTATTGGGAGAATTAATTTATACACTTGAATATCGTGGTGAGTCTGTTGAGTCAATGTACGAGCTGTTGGACAACGACTCTGAAGATATGAAATCTCAAAATGTTGGACGGAATATTACCTTACCGAGAAATCTATATATCATCGGGACTATGAATACAGCTGATCGTTCGGTAGGTCATATTGACTATGCTATTCGTAGACGTTTTGCATTTTATGATGTATTGCCATCAAAAGAAGCGATTACATTTGAGAAAGCTAGAACGCTCTTTAAACGAGTATCAGAGCTGTTTGATAGTGGTTCTTACTTATCATCGGATTTTGACGCTAATGACGTCCGAATAGGTCATAGCTATTTTATCCCATCTGATGAAAAAATGACTGATGATGAATTCGATATTGAGCTTAAGCAAAAGCTTAAATATGAGATCAAGCCTATTCTCTATGAGTACATAAAAGACGGTATTTTATTAGATAGCGCTAGAGAGGTAGTAGAAAACCTTCATGTCTAAGCTAATAAGATCAAATCATTTAGGAACTGTAAGCGAACACAAGCAGATAGATTTTGCTTATGAAGACGTAGAGGTTTCAGATATATTTTTTCAAGATAATGAGAAAAATGAGCGATGCGTTCAAGTTGTTTATGGTAGAGAAAGCCTTTCGCTCAAAATGTCATACTTTATTGGTGCAGACTGGCTTGTAAAGAACCAACAAGCCATCTATGTAGCACCAAAGATTAATAAAGGGCTGCAAGAAATTGACTATCTAGGCATGCTTCAATCATGTCTTACGCATGGTGATATTGCTAAGAATACTAAAGACCTATACCACATTAAGCTAAATGAGCCTTTTATTGAAATAGATCAGCAGATGGATTTATTAACGCCACTATTGATCATGCAGTTTCTTCAAACTCTAAAAATCTTGGTAAAAAAGGGATTGAAAAAATCCTATTATAAAGTCGAGCGTAATCTTAATAGCAGAGTTAAAGGTAAAGTATTAATTGCTCAAAATATCAAAAAGAATATAGTTCGAAATAGAGTTACGAATACCTTTTGTAGTTATGAAGAGTTTGGCTTTGATAGCATTGAGAATAGAGTTTTAAAGCATACGCTAAGCTTTGTTAGACGTTATTTATCTCAATACCCAGAGTATCTTGGATCAATGAAGTGTTTAATTGACTATTGCACACCTGCTTTCGAGAGAGTTAGTGATGAAGTTGATTTGCATGAGCTTAAAGCAGTCAAGCGTAACTCCTTTTATAAAGAGTATCAGGAATCCTTAAAACTCTCTAAGATCATTCTTAAGCGCTTTGGTTATCATATCAGTGAGATCGACAATAGTAGCGTTGAACAAATATCAGTACCACCGTTTTGGATTGATATGTCAAAACTTTTCGAACTGTACGTGTTAGGACTTCTTAAAGATAAATATGGAGATAAGATACTTTTTCAAGCGAAAGGTAGCTACGGGAATCCAGACTATTTACTGATAGATGACATGCAACCACTTATTATAGATGCCAAATACAGACCGACTTATCAACAAGATAAGAATTTAAGCTATATCATTGATGATATTAGACAGATAAGTGGTTATGCAAGAGATGTGGGTATACTAGA
>Ga0208302_100361_pt1 | contig 11217 bp, 11 predicted proteins | sample 29_taG_FD_184103 | JGI IMG/M metagenome (GOLD analysis project Ga0208302, IMG submission 184103) | Marine viral communities from Cariaco Basin, Caribbean Sea - 29_WHOI_OMZ (SPAdes) (version 2) | ecosystem: Environmental > Aquatic > Marine > Oceanic | place: Caribbean Sea: Cariaco Basin... | reverse complement strand
TTAGTGCGCTATGTTCAGCAGCATTGACTGCTTGTTATGTACAGCCTCACTCTCAAACAGGTATTCCAGGACACTCAAAAGCGACGCAAATGCAAAACTTTGACGTTGAGACTATGCCTGTGGGCCGCTATGCGCTTAGTCAAGGCGGTACTGATTCGGCAGTCATTATTGATGTTGCCAAAACAGGGCTTGCCCTGCCTGCCAAAGAGATTAAGATAAACCTTAGCTCTCAAGCGACTGGTAGCAACTGCCATTATCAAGGTACGGCTACCTTGATGGGTCAAGATGCGTTACATGGCATGATTTATACTGCGCCTGTGAGCAGTATTACTAGTGCTAACAATGCCCCTAACTTAAATATTCCCAATGACAAAGGGCTATTATTTTTCCGCTTTAAAGACAATGTCTTAAGCTTAGACAGCAATAACCCTCAGGCACTAAGCCTATTGTGCCAAGGCAAGGTTGAGCTAACCGGTGATTACGCTAGGTTGAAATAGCATATTGTCAGTGGATAACAGCTGACTTGTTATACCAGCTTTGATAGCTTTATCCTTGTGTTGCTAATAGTCTAAGTTGTGAAGTTCAAGTCATTGAACATAAGTTATAACGCTTAAACCATTGAGCTTTGACTTGGACAGTTAAGAGTAAACGGTTTAGATTTAGATAGAGGTGTTAGCATGATGCCTTTTGACTTTTCAAAATTCAAATACTCTACCTTGCTTGTTCTCACAGCAGCTACCTTAATAGTGGCCTGTGAGAGCAATAGTGAGACCCCGGCTTCTTCAGCCCCTACCTCCCAAACTTCTAATAACATTTCTGCTAGTCATGTTTCTGAGCAAGAGACTGCTGGTAATCCCTTTGCCACAGAGCGCTCTAGTGACTCTTTAGAAAGCGATCAATTACAAGAGCAGCAATCAACAAATCTTCAAAGCGTGCAGACTGCTCAAGCCGTTACTATGGCTCAAAGGGTGGACAGCAATAACGCTGCAAATACTCAGCCAATAAACATAGTTACTTCTGACTGCCCGATAAGCGGTAATGTTATTACTGCCAAAAGTGTGCGGGTAATCGATGGTGATACCTTGGAGATTATCCCTACTGAAGGCCCGTCTGAACGTATACGACTATTAGGTATTGATGCGCCTGAGTCCAATCAAGCACACGGCACTTATAGCACTCAAACCTTGCAACAATGCGTAAATCAAGGGCAAGTCACCGTTGAATGGTTTGAACAAGACCGTTATCAGCGGTTATTAGGTAAGGTGCGTGCCAATGGAGTCGACTGTAACCTTAATCAGATTCAACAAGGCGCGGCTTGGCACTATAAACAGTATCAACAAAGCCAATCTGAGTTTGACCGCTTGAATTATGCCAATGCTGAGGTGAATGCCCGCCGGCAAGCCATTGGACTTTGGGCCAGTTCGACAGTCGTTGCCCCTTGGGACTATCGCAGAGGCAATTCCCCACGCTATCAATATGACGATACGTTATACCGTGTTGATAATGCGAGCTGTACGAGAACCGGCCAATCTACCGCTTTGCACCGTACCACAGATTTGCAACCTACTAATCCGTCTAAGCCGCCGCAATCTACTAATAAAAACGAAACTAAGACTCAGGACACACCTACTAGGCTATTGCCTGCCCCCGCTATGTCGAGCCAAGGTCTTGACTGTGGGTCAATGATTAAGAAGACATGTAGTCAGATGAGCTCATGTGAGGAGGCAAAGTTTCAGTTGGCGTGTGGCAATACTCGGCTCGATGGGGATAAAGATGGTGTGCCTTGTGAAAGTATTTGTCCTGGCGGTTAAGGTAATATTATTAGCTTGGCTATAGTTAAACAGCAGACAAATAAAAAACCCAGTGTTTATTCAACACTGGGTTTTTTATAGCGCTATATTAATTATACAGTAGCTTAAAGCTTAGCAAGCTTTTGGCTTATTTAGCACACTTGTTGTAGTACTGACGGATGAAATTATCTACTTGCTTGTCTTTGTCAGCTTTTGATTTGGCTTGTGGTACTTTGTAAGCATCGGCAATGATGTTCTTAGCTAAAGTTTGGTAAGCATCGTTATCGCTGCTGGTCTTTTTAGTCACTTGAGCTTTAGAAACGCCATTTTGTCTATCGTCCATGATGTTACCGGCTAAGCTGGCGATATCCACACAAACTTCATTCAGGTCATCGTCTGCCGCTTGTGCACCCATAGCAGGTAGCATCATTGTTGCTGCTAATGCAACGGCTGCTAATGTTTTGCTTTTTGGGGTCATAGTTAAATTGGTCATACTCTAAAATCCTCTAATTTTAATATTTAGCATTGTGATAAATGTTTTATGTAAATTATCAAAAACTGCCCTTGGGGGATAATCTAATACTAGTGGTGTCAGTATATTGATAATTCGTTACTACAACCATAACTATTCGTATGTTTAAGGTTGCTGTAGGGCAAAATTAGCGAAACCTCTTAACAATCGCTAAAAGGTTTCACTAACCGCTTCTTTAATAAGGAGAATTTTAGTATATCGCCTTATAGGGCACAATTTATAGAGCATCCATTAATAGTTCATTAATTCATAACTTATTAATTTAAACCCTAGTTAGGACAAGCCACTTTTTTAGCAGATTTATTAATACAAACCAACTTGTCATTTACAGTAGCCACTTCTGCAACACCGTCCCAGAATGTAAAGTAATTGGCGCCCATATAGTTTACGCTATAACGCTCAACGTTTTTATCCGAATATTGGAATGGAATAACGGTTTTATTAGCGCCATTGATGAACCCCCACTTACCATTTTTTAGCACGCCAGCGACGCCTTCACTAAAAGGTCTGATTTCATCATAGATAAAAGGTACGGCGACTTTACCGGTTTTGGTGATATAGCCCCACTTCTTGCCATCGAACATGCCAGCCAATCCCTCTTGGAATCCGTAGTAGCCACCGAAGTGACCGTTAGTACCTGCGTATTTAGGAGCAATTACTTCTTTACCGTTCTTATCGACAAAGCCATATTTACCGGATTGTGACTGCACCAGTGCCATGCCTCCCTTTACGCCATCGATAAAGCTGTACTTGCTGGTAAACGGCATAACTACCTTATTTGAGGTATCAATGATACCGTACTTACCATTTTTAGCGACGACGATACGGCCTTCAGAAGCGTCATTTGACCAAGTTTCATCATACTTGTCATCAGGGTCAATCAAGTTATCATAGACGGTGGGCACCACAAGTTTACCTTGGGTATTAATATAGCCTACTTTGTCATTTTTCATGACCGCCATTACCCCATCACTGACATTCCAACCCACAGAATCATAGCCTTTTAGACTGGCAATGACCTTACCTTGCTTGTTTAATAAAGCTTGTACTGCACGATCTTTATTAAACCCTAAGAAGTAATTGCCATCGATTGTACAATCAACTTCTGGGTAGCTCGTCTTAGGCGGCTTACAGTCATCTTCATAATTGGCTTGTGCTGGCAAGGCAAAACAAGCTGTACCAATAACAGTAAAAAGTGGAATAATTTTAGTAGTCAATGACGTAAAAGCAGGCTTATTAAGCACGGTAAATTCCTTTTCGGTATGTTTAATAAAATTAGGGAGGTTAATCCCTTGTTATTAGTCTGGATATCACTAATTTTGTATTAAACAAATTATTGTGATTTTAGTCAACAACAAATTTAAGTTTTTCTTCATTTTATTTTATAGATGCTTAAATGATGCTTAAATTTCGATTAGCCGATTTGGCGACATATTATGTCGTATAACAGGTTATTGCGATAGACTAATTTTGGCTGGTCGCTTATTATATGAATAGACAAAGTCTACTATATCCCTTCTGCTATAAATGACCACTTTAGGAGCTTTAATGATAAAAAAGGCAATATTATTATCGCTCAGCTTATTGGTGGCTCCTATGACATTTGCTGCTTCTGAAATGGATGAGGCACTACTGTCGGTTGGTCTTATCAATAAAAATTATGAATATATACATAAAGAGCTCATTACCGAGTTTTTTCGCGTGGTTAACAATGATTACTCCCAATCGCTACCTATGGATATTAATAATTACACGCGCATTCAAAGTCTGATATTAACGCCTTATTATGGTAACGTCTCTGTGCTGTACACCTTGCCGTTAACTGCCGATGAGAGGGACGTTCTTGCCGATAAGCTTTCCTCCAAAGAAATGTTAAAAGAAGCTTGTGTGGACTATTATCTACCCAATAAGTTTATGCTCGCCAACAGTTATACGATGGTGTACTCCTATGCGGACCAAAATCATCGAGCTTTGGCAGACATCAAGATGAATGCGGACAGCTGTCTTAATGCAATTTTGCGATAAATTAAACCAACTCTTCTTAAAATAATCCCAAGGATCTAACAAACATGCTCGATCTAGAAAACGCTTCTGCCAGTAACCCTGAACCTATTAAACAAAGTGAGATTAACAAAGCGGTCTGGAATGCCTGTGATACCTTCCGCGGTGTCATCAGTGCCGATACTTACAAAGACTTTATCTTAACCATGCTGTTTTTGAAGTATTTATCGGATGTGTATAGAGATGAATACAATACGCTTATGGCGGAATACGGCGATGCGGACTTGGTAAAGGAGTTGATGAGCAATCAACGCTTTGTGTTACCTGACGGGGCAAGCTTCTGGGATTTATACGAGCAGCGTCACCAGCCAGGCAATGGTCAGCGTATTGATGAAGCGCTACACGCGATTGAAGAAGCCAATGGCAATAAGCTAAAAAACGTGTTCCAAGACATCAGCTTTAACACTGACCGCTTGGGCAATGAGAAGAAGAAAAACGAGCTGTTGCGTCATTTGCTGGAAGACTTCGGTAAGGATGTAATGAATCTTAGCCCTTCACGTGTGGGTAGCTTGGATGTCATCGGTAATGCCTATGAATTCTTAATTAAGCACTTCGCGGCGGACTCTGGTGCCAGTGCAGGCGAGTTCTATACGCCGCCTGAAGTATCGACTCTGCTAGCGACGATACTTGAGCCTACTGAGGGCGATGCCATCTGTGATCCAGCTTGCGGTTCGGGTTCTCTGCTTATCAAATGTGGAGCAATGGTACGCAAATCTACTGGCTCAAAGAATTATGAGCTGTTTGGACAAGAGGCCATTGGCTCTACGTGGGCATTGGCAAAAATGAACATGTTTTTGCATGGAGAAGACAATCACCGTATTGAGTGGGGCGACACGTTACGTCATCCGTTATTGCTTGATGACAAAGGCAACTTACTTCAGTTCGATGTAGTGACTGCCAACCCACCCTTCTCGTTAAGTAAATGGGGCTATGAAGACGCTGCCGATGATCCATATGGTCGTTTTCACCGCGGCCTACCGCCTAAGACCAAAGGCGACTATGCGTTTATCACTCATATGATTGAAACTCTTAAGAACGATACGGGTCGTATGGGCGTGGTCGTGCCTCATGGGGTGCTATTCCGTGGTTCTAGCGAAGGCGCAATTCGTCAGCAGTTGATTGAAGAAAACTTACTTGATGCGGTAATCGGTTTACCTGAAAAGCTATTCTTCGGTACTGGTATTCCTGCAGCAATCTTAGTATTTAAGAAGAATAAAGCAGATAAATCAGTACTGTTTATTGATGCCAGTCGTGAGTTTGAGTCTGATACAAACCAAAACAGATTAAATGAAGCCAACTTAGAGAAAATCGTAGAAACTTATAAAAACCGCGAGTTTGTTGATAAATATGCTTATGTAGCCAGCTTTGATGAGATAGCCGAAAACGACTTTAACTTAAACATTCCTCGTTATGTTGATACTTTTGAGCCAGAAGCTGAGATTGATTTGGAAGCAGTACGTAAAGAACGTTTAGCACTTAAAGCTGAAATGGCTGAGTTAGAAGCTGAAATGGAAGGCTATCTTAAGGAGTTGGGTTATGAGTAATCAGATATCTCAACTAAGACTAATCCAGGCCAGGGTTGATTTTATTCCCGACGGTTGGAAGCTTGATAGTGTTGGTAATGCTTTGAAAATTAAAAACTCTTTACGCAAGCCTATTAGCCAATCAGTTCGTTCAACTATGCAAGGACCTTACCCTTATTATGGACCTACAAAAATACAAGACTATATATCTGAGTATGAGCAAGATGGTACATATGCTTTAATTGGTGAAGATGGCGACCACTTTCTTAAATACTCTACTATGAAACAAACACAGTTTATTAGCGGTAAATGTACAGTTAATAACCATGCTCATATTATTGACAGCACTAAGTTTTGTAGTGCTGAATGGTTTTATATTTATTTTCAACATCGTAACATATTAAACTTTTTATCGCGACAAGGTGCTGGGCGCTATAAACTAAATAAAGCTACCCTTGAAGAACTACCTATTTTAATACCTCCCCTATTAGAACAACAAAAAATCGCCAAAATCCTAACCACTTGGGATAAAGCAATTAATACCACTGAGCGTTTGATTGAAAACAGCAAACAGAACAAAAAGGCTTTGATGCAGCAATTGCTTAGCGGTCAGAAGCGTTTGCTTGATGATTCCGATCAGCGTTTTTCTGGGGATTGGGTTAAAACTGAATTGAAAAACTTACTTCATGAAGAAAGTACACGTAATAAAGATGGGTTAATTGAGCGTGTTTTGAGTGTAACTAATCACAGTGGGTTTGTTCTTCCAGAAGAACAGTTCTCCAAGCGAATTGCAAGCAAGGATACTTCAAACTACAAAGTTGTTAAAAAAGGGCAGTTTGGATACAACCCCTCTCGTCTTAATGTAGGGTCATTTGCAAGACTGGAAGTTTATGACGAAGGTTTACTAAGCCCTATGTATGTGGTTTTTTCAGTGCTCAAAACTAAGTTAGATAGTGACTTTTTCTTACAATGGATGCATTCCCATGAAGCCAATCAACGTATTAAAAATAGCACCCAAGGTTCTGTGAGAGAATCTGTTAATTTTGATGCATTAACATCTATTTCGGTTGGGCTACCACCTCTAGAAGAACAACAAAAAATCGCCGCGGTATTAACCAATGCCGACAGAGAAATTGAAGTGCTTGAGCAACAGTTGGCTGATTTACATCAGGAGAAGAAGGCTTTGATGCAGCAGCTTTTGACTGGTAAGAAACGGGTTTTGGTGGATTAATAGATATAAAATTTAAAAGATTTGAACGTCACTGACTGTCGCTTAAGTTATTCTAAGAATTATATATTAAAATAAATTGTTTTATATTAAGGAAGCCCTTATGGCTGTAAATTTTAAATTCGATTATTATCATTTAAAAATAGATAAAAAGAGAAGTCGTATAACTGACCAAGGGGCTCAATTTTTTGGAAATATTAGTTTGGACGCTTTCTGCAAAGAACTATCAACTTATTGGAAAAATAATAGTGATGACTTTAAAGGTACTGGAAAGCATATCATTGATTTTAAAGATGGAAAAAAATGGATTAAATGGGTGAGTGTAGAATACGATATTAAAAATAAAGTCTATAAATTCCTATTTACATTTAATGACGTTGAAGTAGACCCTAGAGTTTTAGAAGATCTATCAGACAACGTTGTTACTCAAGAAATACCCGATCAACATGGTCAACGAACTTTATTGCATATTGTCATTAAACCGGCCTCTGGCATGAATGATGCGAATATTAGTATTCAGAATATAACAGGTTTAAAAAAAGATTTTTTATTACGTCTTTTTAGAAATCTAACTTTATTGGCCTATTCTAATGATGAATACTGGTTAGAAAAAGATCCTATGACTCAAGCTGACATTAGATGTAAGCCTGAAATTGAATTAAACGCTGTAACCTCAGATGAAATAATTGAGGCTATAAATAATGGGTTACTCAAAAATATTTATTTTGTAGAACGTACTCAAAGTCTTGATAAGTTTGATACAGCCAATTACTTAGATGAAGAAAAGCTAGCACTAACTATAAAACCAAGTAAAAACGTTAGATTCTTTAAGAATGCAAAGAAGGAAGATATATTTGAATGGGTTAAAAAAGTTAGAAGTAACAAACTCGACAAGTTCAAAGAAACACCTCAAACATATTTAATAATACAAGATCCGCAAACAAAAACTGAGGTCAAACATGAGTTTTTGGAAACAAGTATTATGGGTTTCACAAAAAAATCTGTTTTAAGATGGGAAGATCGAGAACCTAAAACTCATAATTTATTAAAGTCAGAATCACCTATGTCTATACCGCAGTTTTTCTCAACCATGATTGATAGTCTTAATTAAGTTTTAACTTAATGAGGGTAATATATGTTAAGCCAAGCCCTAAATGTATTCGATTTTTTAAAAATTAAATACCCAAAGAATAGCCAAAAAAAGGCTATCATTTACTATCCTCTAATTTTCTCATTATTAGCTTCCAGCATTTTATTATATTTAGCAATATCAAATAACTATGATACTAATTTTTTTGTTGGGAAAAACTCAGGTGATCTTTTCACTTTGATGGCAATTCTTCCTGGTTTCTATATTGCTTCATTAGGTGCTATATCTGCCATCAATAAACCAGCAATTGATAAGATAATTAATGAGAAGAACGCACCATATCTTACAAAGCGCAATAAAGATCAATTAGGTGTCTATAATCAACCTCTTACGAGACGTGTTTTCTTAAGCATGCTATTTGCTTATTTAGCTTCAGTTAGCTTGTTAACTACATTAATTTTATCTGGATTACGCTTTCTATCTTCTTTAAATATATTTAGTAAATTTATATACCTAGCTAAATACGAAATATGGGGCTATTGTCTAAGTTTTATAATCAATCTAACATTTTTCTTTATACTTACACAGTTAGTTATATTAACTTTAGTAGGCATTAATTACTTAGGTTATAAATCTTTAGTAGATGAATAATATTATTAATTGCCATAAACATTTTAAATATCTATTTTCATAATGTGATTTACAAACTTTATATACAATACAACCGCTACGCTTATTGCTCTCTGGGTAACGCGCAACCTTGGCGGTTTTTTTTGCCTGAAATATTGATAATAAAGTTATTTAACTCGGCATATTTTGGTAAATTAATATGGATTGGATGATTTAGGTGTAGGGTGCGGTCCCACGCACCGATAAAAATAACGATCTTAATGGTGCGCATGGCGCATTATTCCTCTGCTCTCAATCAAAGAACAACGAAAATCGATGCGGTATTAACCAACGCCGACAGAGAAATAGAAGTGCTTGAGCAACAGTTGGCGGATTTACAGCAGGAGAAGAAGGCTTTGATGCAGCAGCTTTTGACTGGTAAGAAAAGAGTTAAGGTGGCTTGATAGGGTCATTAACTCGAGGCAAACAGATGGATAAAAAAACCACAATAAGCAATGATACTACTTCATCCAATCCTGTCGATGTTGAAGTAAAACCATTGGTGTGGTTTCGTCATAGTCCCACTATAGGTATCTTCTTATGCTTGCTATTCATTTTATCTATCGTGGGACTGTATTACGATATCAGGTCGATAGCTTTTATTATCGTCGTTATCGTCATGACCTTCTTTCACTGGATGGGCGTTAAAAAGCATTTTCAAGCAGATTCAAACCCCGGATTGGTGGTCAGCACGCAACCAACTTTGGTTGCGGTTAGTACAGATTTAACCAGGGGAGTTGGCTCATATCCTGCTATAAAAATTATAAAATGCTCTAAACTTAAAGGCGTTCACGTCGGTGATATGTTACCTACCGTCGCATCGTACCAAAATTACGAAGAACTCGACTTTCCATTTTGGCCAAACTTTAATCCTATTCCTGTTCGCTATGCCACCGACGATAAAAACACCATAAATAAAGCAATGCAAAGCTACTCAAAATCGCAACTGCAAAACTTAAAGCGATACCTTAAGCAGATTGAACCACCCTATGAAGAAGGCTTGTATCTTATTTATACCGAAGATAGTGATTGGAATGAATCAGAGCACTAACTAGAATTAATATAACCCACAACTAAGGCATACCAGTTGCAAAATACATCTGAAGCATTGTTTACAATGGTTGAGTTGAATGAGTAGGTTCTAACGGGTAAGAAACGGGTTAAGGCGGATTAATAGATAGGGTGCGTTCCACGAACCGATAAATACCCCCATTCTTAATAGTGCGCAAGGCGCACCCTACATCAATGTTAAACATAAAAGTAAGGATTAAAATATCGTCGAATCATTAATTAGCTTTCTAATTGCTTTAACATTGGTTGCTTGATATTTTATAAGAAGGAGTTATTGAATCTAAATTAGATTATTACTTATTCCTGCCGAGGTAATTCATAATATCAAAATGTATAGGTTAATATAGCTAGGGTGTTTGAAGAGCTCTAAACTGACCAACAGTGTCACCGCCTATCTTAAAGTCCTGATATATATTGATATCAAAAAATGATATTGACTCAATCTCGCTGACAGGAATCAGCATTGAAGCCGTATCAGCACATTCTGGATTGTAACAGATACCTTTAGGTATTCTTTCAACAATACCATGTTTTAGATAAACCTCTAAATAATTACAGTCTAAGTGCATATGTAGGTTTTCTTTGGCACGGTATCCACTTAACATGGGTAAGATAATCAAGGTTTCGTCAGGTCCACTCGTAAAGTCTTCTCTAATTAAGACTCCAACATATACCTTGCCTGAACTAAGAGATATTTTAAGATAAGAAGCGTTTTCAAGCGCTGTTATTATGATGTTCATCATGCCATCTAATTTTTTTAAAGCACTTAAATCCGGTGTATCGTCTAATAGGTTTAAACGTATTTCATTAACAATAAGAGACGTTATCAAAACTATAAGACTGAAGGTTAATTTTATGTAATTGTTATTGATAAGCGTAGTTATATGAGATTCAAACAAACTTAAATTAAGTATGTTCCACGATAGCAGGCTACCTATAAATAAAAGAATAATATATATAAATGCTAATACTGAGATAGCTATGCCGACTGAAATTGTACCATCAGCACCTAGCATGACATAAGAAACCCAACCAGCACTTTGAGCTATGCTGAAGAAACCGTAGAGGTAAACTTGGTAAACTAAGCGTATTAATCGGAGTTTATCATGACCAAGAAAGTAAGAACCTACAGTGACGAATTTAAAGCCGAGGCCGTCAAGAAGATATCAGACAATAATGGCAATATCTCAGCCACTGCAAAGCAGCTTGGCATTGCCATGCAAACGCTATCAAATTGGCATAACAAAGCCAAT
>Ga0208302_100359_pt1 | contig 11242 bp, 11 predicted proteins | sample 29_taG_FD_184103 | JGI IMG/M metagenome (GOLD analysis project Ga0208302, IMG submission 184103) | Marine viral communities from Cariaco Basin, Caribbean Sea - 29_WHOI_OMZ (SPAdes) (version 2) | ecosystem: Environmental > Aquatic > Marine > Oceanic | place: Caribbean Sea: Cariaco Basin... | reverse complement strand
GGCTTGTATAATAATTATAATACTATACCGAGTTTTAACCCATGACATTCAATTAAATACAGGCAATCATGGCCACTATTCAGTAAAAAATGAAAAAAAAGGTTAAAAATAATACAAGATAATGTGAAAGTTATGTTAAAACACTTTGTGTTGATAAAATGCCGTGCTATGATTAGTTTTAGATAACAAACATGTCTGTAATGTTACAGAAATAGGAAAAAGGTCTCAGATTTTCGAATGTTATTTTTAAATATCATTTTTGAAGATTCTTTTTAAATATCTAGAGTCATGATTTCTTAGATTGTCGGCATTATAAGTTTTATGTGAGTTACTAAGTGGCCACTAGCCACTTCTTATACCCAGTGTTAGCATCTCAGGCTTCAGCTTAAATGCTTTAATTGGGGTCTAATTGAAGTTTTGTTAATTAAGTTTTAGGAAGTAGATTATGTCAGCTCGTGAGCAAGGTACTGTTAAGTGGTTTAATGATGCAAAAGGATTTGGCTTTATTCAACGCGAAAGCGGTGAAGATATTTTCGTTCATTTCCGCGCTATTCAAGGTGACGGCTATCGTTCACTTCAGGACGGCCAAAAAGTAGAATTTGTGGTTACTGAAGGTGAAAAAGGCTTACAAGCTGAAGAAGTTACTAAAGTAGACGCCTAATTCATATTCAATAGCACAGCAGCTAATAGAGTCAGTATATTAGTTACTTTGTTTATTGTTCTAAAGCCAATGTGTCAAATCTAACAGCGTTATCGTTGATTTAGATTTGATATGTTGGCTTTTTTATTGGTCTGTCAATATTAAACGTTTCTGATTTGGAGGCATCTAATTTAGGCATTAATCAGGGCAATGACCTATAATAGCCATAAAATCCGATAACTCTATTTTAAGGCTATGATGCTTTATCTCAATGCAGTGTTATTGGTAGTTATAATGACAATCGTGTCTTCTAATAATCATAAATAACTTAAAAAATTAAGGAAGTTTAATGGATGAGTTTATTACATTTGATGATTTGGCTCTAAGTGAGAGTGTCTTAAAATCGGTAAAAGAGTTAGGCTTCACTCGGTTAACCCCCATTCAAGCAAAAATTCTACCACATACTTTGGCAGGGCAGGATGCTATTGGGCAGGCGCAAACAGGAACGGGTAAGACCGCGACTTTTCTGATTACTATTATTGAGGCATTATTAAAACGGCCATTTGCAGCCGATGAGATGCGCTATTTGGGTGAGCCAAGAGCAGTCATCTTGGCACCGACTCGCGAGTTGGCAAATCAAATCTTTGAAGATGCTATTGGTTTAACTCAGCACACGGACTTGCACAGCGTGTGTATTATGGGTGGGGTAGATTATGAAAAGCAAACAGCCGCTTTAGATCATGCTTTTACCGATATTCTGATTGCGACACCGGGACGTCTGATTGATTTGATTCACAAGGGATATGTTTTTTTGGACCGAGTCGAAGCCTTTGTGTTAGATGAAGCAGACCGTATGCTAGATATGGGCTTTATACCTGATATTAAGCGCTTGATGCGTTATATGCCCGCCAATACTGACCGACAAAGCTTATTGTTTTCAGCGACTTTCAATCAAGATGTAATGAACTTGGCGTATCAGTGGCTATTAAATCCAGTCTTTGTTGAAATTGAACCTGAGCACAAAACCAGTGATTTAGTAGAGCAGCATTTTTATCTATTAACAGAGTCGGATAAGTTTGAGGCTTTGAATCGTATTTTAATGGCGGAAGATACCCATAAGGTTATCGTTTTTGCGAATAGAAAAGATCAAGTAAAACGGCTGTATAATCGACTTAGCGCAGAACATAACGTGGTTATGTTGTCAGGTGATGTGGATCAAAGTAAACGCGAGCGTTATCTTGATAATTTTAAAAATGGCGACGCGAAAGTACTCGTGGCGACGGATGTTGCAGGTCGAGGCATTCATGTCGATGATATTAGTCACGTGGTGAATTACACCTTACCTGATCAGCCTGATGATTACGTTCATCGTATTGGCCGCACCGGCCGTGCGGGTCAACAAGGGGTGAGTATTAGCTTCGTCAGTGAGGACGATGCCTTTAACTTGCCTGCCATTGAAGCACATTTAGATACCAAGTTAAAACTTGAGCAATTGGATTAATATTCGCTTATTGCACCTGAAAAGGGCTACTGATTTAGTAGCCCTTTTTATTGATAAATAGCTTAACTAAATGCCGCTATATATGTCGTTCTAGGCAATACCATTATTCAGAGTGATGGTGAGCCATAGAAGAATTATTCATTGTATCCGACGTTTCAGACATTGGCATGTCATTGCTGCCGTGCATATCGTGACCCTGCATATTATGGTTCTGCATATTGGGATCAGCCACATTATGACTTTCCATATTATCCATATCGTGCATGTCGTGCATATTGTGAGCAGCGGGATCAGCAGGGGCAGACATCGTGCTGCCATGCATTTGATGTCCACCATGGTCACCGTGACCGCCATGCCCACCATGTTGCATGGCCATAGGCACTAAAATAATTGCCAGTCCAGATAGAATCATAATTATCCCATTCAACTGGCGTAATTTATAACGACCAATCTGTTTGTGTAGCCAGCCCACAGTCTCTTGAGTAGCGACTAGCATGGGCACCGTACCTAAGCCAAATACAAACATTAATAATGCAGCACCAGCAACATCGTTACCGACCACAGCCATAAGAAGGGCACCGTATACCAAACCACAAGGCAAGAAACCCCATAGTAAGCCCGCGGCTAAGGCGCGTGGAAAAGTATTTAAAGGAAAAACTTTTTGACGCAGTGGTGACAGCTTTCTCCAGACGCCCATGCCTACTTTTTCAAGCTTACTTAAAAAGGGCATACCCAGCATAGACAAGCCGATAAAGGCCAATACCAGTCCCAGTAAAATTCGTGCGGTGGCATTTCCCATCAGTAGTGGCGCTAAAACGGTAGTGCCAATAAGACCTGCAATAACACCTAAAATCGAATAACTAATGAGTCGACCAAGATGGTAAGTGGCGATAAGACCTCGCTTCTTTAGAGGGCTGACGCCTTGCATAGACAGACCAAACGCAGTCACTAAGCCCCCACACATACCCAAACAATGTGGCGAACCAAAAAAACCCATAGCCAAAGCTGCAAGTAATAAAGGAGTTGTCATAGAAGTTATCCGTGAAATTTAGGTTTTAATAAGACTCAATAGCAGACTTAATGGCTTAAATCACTCACCCTCACCCGAGCCTTCTTGCGAGGCCGACTGCGAAGTATTGCTGGTCTGCGAGTGTCTGTCGATTTTTGTGGCAGGGGGTGTCTTGGCATTGGTTGCAGGCGGTGTGCTCCCAAGAGCCTGTCTACGCTCTTGGCGATCATCTAAGATTACACGTTGTGACTCATTGTCTAAGTCTTCAAATTGATTGGATTTTACCGCATAACGAACGGCCCAAATACCAATTACAAAAAGCATCAGACTCAACGGAATTAGTAAATACATACTGACCATATCAGGCATCCATTTTAAAAACGTAAAGTTGTTTTGATATAAATATAGGCAAATATAAAGCGATAGCGTCGTAAGTTTCGAGCATGAAGATAATATATATATTGATATATTATAATCCTTTACGAAAACAAGTGTGACGCTAAATTGACCGCATGAGTTTTAAATTCTATTAGAACGTCTTTACCTCATCAGGCTTGCGACTACGCAATAAAGTTTCAAAACTCACATCACTGGCTTGACGACAGTTGTCTTGCGGCGCAAAAACATCGCGGGCATAAGCCGCTAACTCATACACAGTACGACGCGAGTGCTGTGCATTGTTCTTTGGTGCCAGCCACCCTTTTTTCATCGGTAAAGCGGCGGGGATCGGCAAAGCATGAATGCCATTTAAAGCAAACTGCCTGCGTGCTCGGGTCATATGATAAGCATCAGTAATCAAATACACATCTTGCAAGTTAAGGCGCTTGGCAGTAAAGCGAGCATTTTCACAGGTATTCATACTGGCATTTTCAGTAATAATGTTCTCGATGCCATGGTTGTTTAACCAATCTTGCATCCAAGCGGATTCTACGCCAGTTAATATAATGGGAAGTGGTTTTTGGCGTTGGTGCCACATAACGGTTTGCATGCGAATCAAACTGTACTTATTTAACACGATGTCTGGTTGATGTAACGGCGCGCTTGTGACTTGTTTTTTTGTTTCTTCGGTGCCTTTTTTAGCAGGATAGCTGGCTGAAATGCTTGATTTTAATTGACGGGTGTTACTATTTTGCTGATCGTCAGTATTATTAGTCTGCTCATGATAGGTATCGGCTTCTGTAAGACCACCCCCCAACACCACGTAAGCAGTTGGCTCATGATTAAGCTGCAAGTTTAAGGAAAGTGTGCTATTCGAAGGTTGAGGATTTAGCGTGCTATGGTCTGAAGGGACTAATACTGGGCGAGGGGAGTGATTGACTTCTGGAATAGGTAAGCGATTTAACACCCATAAGCCCACAGTTGAAAAAACAGGCGTATAGAAACTCACCATAATAATTAACCCTAGCAATAAAGAGCCTAGAGAGGCCCTTATTACAAAATTAACAATGGGTTTTAATGAGTTAACCATCAATTGTGACACCGGAGTGAGGGTAATTTACGCCCTATCAAAAAGACACTAGCTATTATAACTTGCTTGATCATCTACCCAAACGGGCTCACGCTCTAAGTCAATACCAAACTGATCATGTATGGTTTGCTGTATTAAACGCTGCGTGGCCAGAATATCTTGCTGTGACGCTGGCGAGACACTATCAACATCACTATGATTTACCAATACCAAAGCCTGCTTGGCATGGGTCAAAATAGGGGCGATACCTTTACCTTTGAGCCCAGCGTTGTCAATCAGCCAACCTGCCGCGACTTTGGTATGTTTATCACCTACCGCATAACCCACAATATTAGGATATTGAGTTTGCAGGGTAGCAAACTGTTCATTGCTAATGATAGGGTTTTTGAAGAAGCTGCCACAGTTGGGTAGATGCTGTGGGTCAGGCAATTTAGATTGGCGAATTTCAATAATCGCTTTCATTACGTCAATAGGGGTCGCTACTGAGCGCTGCTCGGCTTTGGCCAATGTCAAGGCTAGGGCAGAAACATCGCCGTAATTGGCATTGACCTTGCTAGCATCTTTATGCAATCTGAAACCCACTCGAGTAATGAGCCATTGTCCTGCTTCTTGTTTGAATTTACTGTCCCGATACTCAAATTGACACTCTGCTTTTTGAAACTGATGCCAGCTTTGAGTGGGTATATGGAAGGCCTTTAAGTGGGTCATACAATCTTCTAGTTGTACGCCATAAGCCCCAATATTCTGTACAGGAGACGCGCCAACCAGCCCTGGAATTAGGGCTAGATTCTCCAGCCCATACCACCCTTGATTGACGGTATAAACCACCAGTTCATGCCAGTTTTCTCCGCCCATCACCTCTATATTAATGCCGTCTTCATCTTCAGATAGGATGTTAATCCCTTTATACGTAGGATGTAATACTGTGGCATTCAATACTTTTGGTAGAATAACATTACTGCCGCCTGACAGTACAAATATTGGTAACTCCATCTGAGCTAGCTGAGTAATGGTTGGCGCTATATCAGATTCTTTACCCAAGTTAATCAGTCTATCTGCCTGACATGCTAAGCGCATGGTATTGTGATGAATTAAATCTGCACCCAGGGTGCTTATCTCATCGATATCGAAATTTGTAGGGTTAGATGAGAGGGCATTGCTATCAGCAGAGGCTTGTAAACGGGGTGTCTGATGAAAAGTACTCATAGGCGGCTTAGGGCTCAATTTAATAGGCTTAATAATATATCAGATATAGATGACAGTGTGAGCAACAGGCAATAAACAATAAAGTTAATTAAATCTGCCAGGTATGTATCCAAGCATCTACCGAGGACTCAAGTCTTTTAATCACTTCTTCAAAGCCATCTTCACCGCCATAGTAAGGGTCAGGTACATCTTGGTTTAGATAACTGATGTCGACTTCACTCATCAATGCCAAACGCGCAAGACTATCCGCATTGGTAGTTTGTGCCGCTACTTCTCGAATGGCCTGAAGGTCTTTTAGGTTTTGAGCATCCATTGCTAGAACAAGATCAAAGTCTATAAAATCTTTAGGGCTCACCTGACGGGCTACTAACTTACTGATGTTGTACCCATGCTGCTTGGCATGAGTTTGAGCGCGCAAATCAGGATGTTTGCCAATATGCCAATCCCCAGTCCCAGCAGAGTCAATTTTCATCGTCAAACCAGCAATGGCAGTACGCTGTCTCATAATGCCTTCGGCTGTTGGAGAGCGGCAGATATTGCCAAGACATACTAATAAAACGGACTTAGGTATAGCAGCTGACATAGGCATAATTTACATTTAACCTTTAATAAGTATTTTAATAAACGACAATAATATAAATGACAAAGAGGGGCGTTACGGCTGGCAGATATTAGTAGATATCAATCGATAGCGATAGTCATTGGCGAAATAAACAGTAACTGCACTAACCTCGTATTGAATTCACAGCACTGTTTAACTTCAAAACTTGCATTGAATTCAAAAAAGGAGCGCCCAACACGATTGCAAAAATAAGCCCACTTCATAGTATGGCATGGCAGGCTATTCTAACAATGTTAGGCGCTAAACGATAGTATAGGAACCCTATTCAAAGGTGAGCAGTATTAAACCAAGCCTAAGTATTAGTCAGCTTGGTGTTTAAAGCGCTGTAAATCTCGGCGCTGCTTCTTATTAGGCTTGGTATCGGGGCGGGCAAGATTAGCAAGTTTGCGCTGTTCTGCAAAGTACTCACGTCTTTTGAGGCTTTCTTCTGTTTCCTCATATAAGTTTTGAGCCAATGTTGCATTGCCTCGTTGCACCGATAAATTTTTAACCACCACTGTTTTTTCAGTCATGGCAGTTGCTGAGCCCTGACGAATGGTAAGCTCATCACCGACACTAATCTCTTTGCTGGTCTTAACCCGACTACCTGCGAAATGGACTTTACCACCTTCAATGGCTTGCTTAGCAAGACTGCGAGTACGATAAAAACGGGCAGCCCACAGCCATTTGTCTAAGCGTACTTTTTGTAAAGAGCTGTTTTTAGTAGTGGAATCAGTGTCTTTTGATTTTGCCATATTTACCCTAAATTTATTAATGAGCCATTTATTTTATTAAGCACTTGTATGGTTTATTTATGGGGACAAAAGCCAACAAATTCAATCAAATATAAATCGTATCCAAGGTCAAAACCCAGCTTAGGTAGAAGCTAACTCGAGCATAATTCTGTTACTAAAATTATTGCATTATATAGTGTATGGGTAAGAAAACTTGCCCCATGACGGCTTCTCCATTTTCAACAAAAGGATTGAGTTTGGCTAGCTTGACAGCGTGTATGGCTGATGCGTCCAAATGGCTATTTCCGCTAGATTTAAGCAAGGTAGCTTCAATAATATTACCGTGTTTATCAATGAGTAATTTTAAAGTAACCCTATATCGAGTACCTGGTTTTGATGTCATTCTAACCTGCGCAGGAATAGAGATTATGGGCCTTACTCTCCAACTGGCATCCCTAGCCGCGAAGGTTCGTGCATAATATTCTTTAGCCTGTCCTTCTGTCATAACCAGAGTCTTTGACTCATCAATCAGTTCAGCATGAGCAGAGCAAAACAAGGTGACCAAAGTCACTATAGAGAATATCTGTCTTGCCGAAATCTTCAAAACCATGTCTCTCTCCAGTGTTCAAAATAATGCCATTTTCTTTAAAGGACTCATAAGGCAGAGATAAAGAATAAGGGGGCATTATTTTGAACAAAGACTAATCGGCTAACCAGTAACGATTCAACGTTACTTTAAAAACAGCTGATAACCAATGTTATCAGTGATAGGCATGCAGTCGTAACCAATCTCTTGTAAGGTATCTTGGACCGCACGTGAGCTCGTCGCAGTCGCTTGTATCCCTACCAATACGCGCCCGTCAGCAGCCCCGTGATTGCGATAGTGGAATAAAGTAATGTTGTAATCTGGTCCCAGTTTTTCTAGGAAATTAAGTAGGGCACCTGGGCGCTCTGGAAAGCTGACTTTAAACAGCTGCTCGTCTTCCATACCGGCATGACCACCGATTAAGTAGCGAATATGTGATTTTGCAATATCATCATCGGTTAAGTCATGAGCATCATAACCTGCCTCATGTAAAGAGTTGGCAATGATATGACGTTCTTTGTCACCCTCTTTAAGAGCAATCCCGACAAAGATACTGGCAGGCTCTAAAGAATCAGGAGAGGTGCGACTACGAGCGCGGTAGTTAAATTCTGTAATATTACGGCCTTTTAGGTCGCGGCAGAATTCTAAGAAGGCACCGGTACGCTCAGGAATGGTAACAGCGAATACCGCTTCTTTTTTCTCACCGATCTCAGTGCGCTCCGCAATATAACGCAGGCGGTCAAAGTTCATATTGGCACCAGAGATAATGGCCACGCAGTTTTTGCCCGTCAGTTGATTTTTAGCTAAGTATTTTTTCATACCTGCCAGTGCCAATGCTCCTGAAGGCTCAACGATACTGCGGTTTTCTTCAAAAACATCTTTGACTGCGGCACAAACCTCATCATTACTACAAGTGATAACCTGTTGTTCAATAAGCTTTCCTGAGTTATCACTTTTTTGTAGGTTGAATACTTCATAAGGCAGCTCGCCAATCTGAGCCACCGCCGTACCATCCACAAACAAGCTCACTTGCGAAAGTTTAACGCGCTCATTGGCTTCTATGGCAGCCTTTAGACTGGCAGCCCCCTCAGGCTCAACCGCAATGACCTTGACCTGAGGCGCTACATCACCCAAAAAAGCAGCGATACCGGCGAGAAGCCCGCCGCCACCGACTGGCACGAACACATATTCTACATCGCGCCACTGCTGGTTAATTTCCATGGCCACCGTACCTTGACCAGCAATCACCAGCTCATCATCATACGGTGGAATATAGGTCAAACCTTCTTTAATAGAGCGCTCGATGGCATAGCGATTAGAATCATCGAAGCTGTCCCCATATAGGTCAACATTACCGCCCAAAGCTTTCACCGCTTTAACTTTAATATCGGGGGTAGTGGTGGGCATCACAATAATATTTTTAAGCCCTAACTTAGCAGCAGAAAATGCCACGCCTTGAGCATGGTTACCGGCTGAAGCACAAATAACCCCTTGCGCTTTTTGTTGTTCAGACAACTGACTAATTCGATTATAGGCGCCACGTAACTTAAATGAAAAAACAGGCTGTAAATCTTCTCGTTTTAAACGAATGTCATTATTAAAGCGAGTAGAAAGTTTTGGTGCGAAATCTAAAGGTGTCTGGATAGCGACGTCATACACGGTAGCCTGGAGAATGTTACGAACCCATTTTGATAGCATAGATAGTCCTAAGAATTTATTTGCCCATTGATTGGTTATTGGTTATTAGCCTATGACCTGTGACTCATCATATTTAGACAGTACATTTAGATAAGTCATTATTATTGTTGTCGCTGTTAAGCGTATGCTGTTTTTTTTAATCCTGCAAGTTTTAGCAGCGAAATTATTGATGATATTAGTTTATTTAATAGATAACTTTTATTAACCGATTAAAAATAAGGCATTTAAGGGCAAAAGTGGCGAAAAATAAAGGCAGATTTGATATTATGGCAACTTAATAAATCACGACGATGGTTGATTACTTAAGTTAGTATCACTATCACATCAGTTAGTATCATTACCATATCTTCTTAATTTCATAAATGAAAAGGGCAATTATGAGTCAGCAACTAAAGCTTAAACAAGAAGTCGCAAAAGCCGCATTGGCCTCTATTGATGACGGCATGATTTTGGGCGTGGGCACAGGCAGTACCGTGAACTGTCTGATTGATTTACTACCACAAGTGAAGCTAAAAGGCGCTGTGGCCAGCTCAAAAGTCACTCAGGATAAGCTAGAAGCGTTAGGTATTGAGGTTATGGACCTAAACTTTGTGGGTGAGCTTGACTTATATATCGATGGTGCTGATGAAGTAAATCCTAATTTACAACTGATTAAAGGCGGCGGCGGTGCCCTAACCCGTGAGAAAATCGTGGCGGCAGCGTCCAAAGAATTTTTGTGCTTAGTGGATGAAAGTAAATGGGTAACTCAGTTAGGGGTTGAGTTCCCAGTACCAATTGAAGTACTGCCTCAAGCCCGTTCTTATGTGGCTCGCGAATTGGTTAAATTAGGCGGTGAGCCTGTATATAGAGAAGGGTTTGTCACAGATTATGGTAATTTAATCTTAGACACTTATAATCTGCAAATTGACAGTGCCAGCGAAATGGAACAAACCTTAAATAACATCGTGGGCGTGGTCTGCAACGGTATTTTTGCGGCCAATCAAGCTGATAAATTATTGATTGCTAAGTCAACAGGTGTTGAGCTGTTACAGCGTTAGTATAAATAAGTCATTTCTAATGACTAGGTTTGTGGTTAAATAAAGAAGGCAGCCAGCGGGCCAATGCAGCCTATGGCTGCCTTCTATCTATTTTAATTAGCTGATTGGTTTAATCAACTGACTATTTTAATTAAACGACAAGGATGTCAAACCTATGCCTCATATTTCTATCAATGGTGCTGAAATTTATTACCAAGACAGCGCTCCTGAGCAAAATGATCTTCCTATAACACAACAGAAACCTGTGCTACTGTTCGCACACGGGTTGTTATGGGGTACCCATTTATATGATAAACAAGTCGACTATTTTAAAGACGACTATCGCTGTATCGCGTTTGACTTTAGAGGTCAAGGCAAGTCGCAGGTTACCAAAGTGGGTTATGACATGGACACTCTAGCCGACGATGCCATCGCTTTACTAGAAACATTAGAGATTAAAAAATGCCATTTAATTGGTTTGTCCATGGGCGGCTTTGTGGCCCAGCGTGTCGCTTTAAAACGTTCCGATTTATTGCAGTCTCTTATTTTATTAGATACCAGCGCACAGGAAGAAAGTACGGACAAAAAAGCGGATTATCAAAAGCTGTTGACAGCCATTAAGTGGGTAGGCATAAAGCAGGTGAGTAAAAAGGTCATGCCCATTATGTTTGGTAAGACTTTTTTAAATGATAAATCACGCAAGAAAGACTATAAAACTTGGTTAGGTTATCTGAATCAAAATAATAAAAAGGGGGCGATTAGAGCCACTCGCGGCGTTATAGA
>Ga0208302_100357_pt1 | contig 11285 bp, 9 predicted proteins | sample 29_taG_FD_184103 | JGI IMG/M metagenome (GOLD analysis project Ga0208302, IMG submission 184103) | Marine viral communities from Cariaco Basin, Caribbean Sea - 29_WHOI_OMZ (SPAdes) (version 2) | ecosystem: Environmental > Aquatic > Marine > Oceanic | place: Caribbean Sea: Cariaco Basin | collected... | reverse complement strand
TTAACAACTTATACAATTCATTTGCGGTCAGTACCAAAGTAGCGCGCTCAAAAGCAGGTGCCAAACGCTATCAGTTAACAGGCGTTCCAGCCGTTGTGGTCCATGGTAAGTACGTGGTACAGGGTGAAGGTGAGCAAGTGCCTAAAGTTGTCGATTATTTGGTGAAAAAAGTACGCACAGATTTAAAGGCAGGCAAATAGTTTTAAGACAATGGTTTTAAATTCAGTTGCTTGAAAGACTATTGTTGTAAAGGCGTGAACCATGACGCTGAAATATAAAAGACCGGGCATCGCTCGGTCTTTTTTATTTTTATTTTATAAGGAGTTTATTTGAAGGCGACATGAGTTAGGTAAAGAGGTGAGGCAAAGACAATTGTTTCTTGATTGCTTTAAATTGTGTCTAACTAAAATAAATTATTGTAAATAAGAATTGTTATCGTTATCATATGTATTACCCCAAAATAAATACCCAATATACAGCAATGCGTTGCTGTAATAGATTGAGGATATGCCCATGATAGTTTGCATATGTAATAACGTTAAAGACCGTCAAATAAAAGCTGCAATGGCTTCTGGACTAGATTCGCTACAAGCCTTACAGGAAGCCCTTGATGTGGCCAATTGTTGTGGCTGCTGCGAGCCGATGGTTAATGATCTATTAGAAGAGCATCATGCCAATCAGATTGATGTCGATTTAGTAAGTCAACTGGCATATGCAGTCTAAAGGTTTGCAACGACAAAAACGCTGCTTAAACAGAGAAAAATAAGAAAGAGTTTTAAGTGCTTTAATCTATAGCATGCTTTACTTATACAATAAGTCATCTTCTTAAATCCTTCAAAACCTTAAATTTTCCAATCCTTAACCCTTAGCTATTTAATTTTGATCTAAAAAATCATTAGTTATATTTGTGCTAAGGGTTAACCGTATTAAGATGTCTTCTTTATTGTCTCCCTATTCTCAGTTCCGAAAATAACATTCTTTATGTCTGTTTTTTGTTACTATATTGAATAGTGCTTGCGGATTTAAATAGAGTGGCGTCTATTATTGGTAAATCTAACAGTTAATCTACGATATAAAACAATAAACTAGGACGGATACCATGAACGGCAGTCAAAAAGTTATCGACTATTTAAATTTCTTACTGGGGGGTGAGCTTGGGGCTCGCGATCAGTACTTTATTCACTCAGAGATGTATGGCGAGTGGGGCTACGGTAAGTTATATGATCGTATTCATCACGAAATGGAAGATGAAACTTCTCATGCGCAAGCCATTATTCGTCGTATTTTAATGTTGGGCGGTAAGCCAGATATGACAGTTGATGAAATCAATGTCGGCGATAATGTTCCCCAAATGCTACAACTAGATTTGGATTTAGAATATCAGGTTCAACAACACCTTAAACAAGGCATCGCACTGTGCGAGCAAGAATATGACTATGTCACGCGTGATATGCTTGTGGCCCAGTTAGAGGACACTGAAGAAGACCATGCGCATTGGCTAGAGCAACAATTGCGTCTGATTGACATGGTCGGTCTGCAAAATTACCTACAAAGCCAAATGGGTGACATTCCACAATAATAGTGCGAATGGCTAAGAGCTAGACTCTAAAATATATAGTAGATGAGATAGGGCTTGGCAGTCACTGGTTTAATTGGCAGTTATTTCTAATTAAAAATTATGTGTCATTAATAACTATAACAAGTAGGAGAAAGTTATGCAGGGCGATAAAGAAGTCATTCGCAGTTTGAATAAAGTTTTAGGTTATTCGTTAATCGCTATCAACCAATATTTCTTGCATGCCCGTATGGCTAAGAATTGGGGTATTGAAGAACTAAATGAAGCGTTTTACAAGCAGTCTATTGCAGAGATGAAGTGGTCAGATGCATTGATTGAACGTATCTTATTACTAGAGGGACTGCCAAACCTACAAGAGTATGGCAAACTTTTTATCGGCGAAGATGTCGCTGAAATGATTGAGTGTAATGTGCGTTTAGAGAACCAGAAATTTACCACTATTACTGAGACCATTACATTGTGTGAACAAAAACAAGATTATGTCTCACGCAAGCTACTTTTAGATTTAAAAGACGGCAACGAAGAGTATTCTGACTGGTTAGATACGCAGCAAGATTTAATTCGTGATGTGGGTCTTGAGAATTATATTCAAGCAAAAATTGACGACTAAAGAGAACGATAGAGACTTGATGTTTAATTGTCTTAATGTCTAATTGTTAGGATAATAAATAAAGCCAGCTGACTCAGTTGGCTTTTTTAATTGAATAAGCCATTTAGCCGTCATATTGTACTCACAAGCCAGTTAGGGCTATACTTAAAACGCAAGGATAAAAAGGTGGCACCAGTAGCGCTGCCCAAACACAGCAAGATTATTAAATAATAAATAGGAGTAAGTATGGCTGCATTACGTCCAGATGTTGATCCCGAAGGTTTGTTAGAATATTCCGTGGTTTATACCGATCGTGCCTTAAACCATATGTCTAAGGCCTTTCAACAAGTTATGAATGACCTATCCACTAACTTGAAACAAGTGTATGCGGCAGATGCGGTCGCTATCGTTCCAGGATCAGGTACTTTTGCGATGGAAGCAATTGCCCGTCAGTTGGCAACCGATAAAGACTGCATGGTCGTGCGCAATGGTTGGTTTAGCTACCGTTGGACTCAGATTTTGGAAAAAGGCAAATTTGCTAAGTCCGTCGCTGCCCTAAAAGCACACCAAGTTGAAGGTGAATCAGAAGTCGGTTCTCCCAATCCTTTTGCCCCTGTGGCCATTGAGGAAGCTGTGGCAGCCATTAAAGAGCAAAAGCCTGCTTTGGTATTTGCGCCACATGTTGAGACTGCGTCAGGTATGATTTTAGCTGATGACTATATCAAACAACTGGCAGATGCGGTACACAGTGTGGGTGGTCTATTGGTCATTGACTGTATCGCTTCAGGCTGTATCTGGTTGGATATGAAACAGCTCGGTATTGACGTACTGGTGTCTGCCCCACAAAAAGGTTGGAGCAGCACCCCATGTGCCGGTCTGGTAATGCTAAGTGAAAAAGCGGTTGCAGAAGTAGAAGCAACTGAGTCAGACAGCTTTAGCCTAGATCTGAAGCAGTGGTTAACCATCATGCGCGCGTATGAAAATGGTGGTCATGCTTATCATGCCACAATGCCAACCGATAGCTTACGTATGTTCCGTGATGTGATGTTAGAAGCCAAAGAAGTGGGTTTTGATACCTTAAAAGAGGCACAGTGGGAGCTGGGCAATCGCATTCGTGACCTGTTAGAAGACCGTGGTATTCAAAGCGTAGCGGCCGAAGGCTATCAGGCCCCAGGTGTTGTGGTTTGCTATACTGAAGATGATGGCATGCATAAAGGTAGCGCGTTTGCAGCCGAAGGCATGCAGATTGCGGCTGGTGTACCGCTACAAGTGGGTGAACCTGATGGCTTTAAAACATTCCGTTTGGGCTTGTTTGGTCTAGATAAACTAACTGACATTGATGGGGCGGTAGAGCGCTTCAAAACAGTGTTAGATAAAGTAAAGCCTGCCTAAGATAAAGCACAACCTGTTTAACGCAGAGTGCTTTTCATCAAAAAAACACCCACTTATTAAGTGGGTGTTTTTTTTCAAAGTTATTTATCAAAGTTGTTTATCAAAACTTGGGTCATAAACCCTTAATGCATAACTTTTGGCTCTTCATTGGCCATGGATTGGGCGGCGTTACGCAATTCAAACTTCTGAATCTTACCGGTACTGGTCTTAGGGATTTCACAGAAGATGACATGCTTGGGAACTTTAAATTTGGCCAAATGTTGGCGACAATGCTCGATAACTTGCTCACGGGTTAAAGTAGCACCTTCGGCAATTTCAATAAAAGCCACAGGTACTTCGCCCCATTTGTCATTAGAAGCTGCTACCACACCGCAGCTACTGACTTGAGGTAGGCCATATAAGATATTTTCGATTTCAATACTAGAGATGTTCTCACCGCCTGAGATGATGATGTCTTTTAGGCGATCCATAATCTTGATATAGCCATCGGCATGTTTTACCCCTAAGTCACCTGTACGGAACCAACCTCCGGCAAAGGCCTCTTCTGTGGCTTTCGAATTTTTCAGATAGCCTTTCATCACCATATTGCCTCTTAAGGCCAACTCGCCCATCTCCTCACCGTCAGCAGCAACCGGTTCATTAGTACCTTGCTTTAAGACTTCAAAGCCTGTCATTAGATGTGAGGTAGTGCCTTGACGAGATTTTTTGGAGGCGCGCTCAGAGACGGACAGTTGTTGCCAGTCATCATGCTCAGCACAAATAGTCACTGGACCATAGACTTCAGTCAAGCCATAAACATGGGTAATATGGAAGTTCATGGCTTCCATTTTCTCTAGCATAGCTTCTGAAGGCGGCGCACCGGCCACAAAGCCATTAACCGTGTGTGTAATGGCTTGCTTTAAAGACTCATCGCCGGTTGAAATCATATTGTGCACAATAGGGGCAGCGCAGTAATGGCTAATGTTGTATTTGGCGATGAGTTTTAGAATTAAGTTGGCATCGATTTGACGTAGGCAAACGTTGATACCTGCGCGCTCGGCCACGGTCCAAGGGAAGCACCAGCCGTTGCAGTGAAATAGCGGCAACGTCCAAAGATAAGTGCTGTGCTTAGGCATGTCCCAGTCTAAGATATTAGACACCGCATTTAGCGTCGCCCCGCGGTGATGATACACCACGCCTTTAGGCTTACCGGTAGTACCAGATGTATAGTTTAGAGCAATTGCATCCCATTCATTAGCTGGATATATCGTACGGTCAAAGTCTTTTGCGGCTTGCTCGTCATCGAATTCGCCAAACTGAATCAGTTCTTCATAGCTCATTTTGCCAAAAGGTTGGGTCTCAGCAAACGCTCTATCAGTGGCATGAATAAGAATTAAATGAGGGAAGGTTTCTTCGATAAGGTCGATATGCCCAGCAAACTCACTGTCGATAATAAGTAACTTAGCCTCAGAGTGCTGAAGACAAAAAGTGAGGGCGCCGATATCAAGCCGAGTATTTAGAGTACACAGTACACCTTGAGACATAGGTACCCCGAAGGCAGCTTCTACCATAGCGGGGGTATTGGGCGCCATAATAGCCACAGTGTCATCTTTACTAATGCCAAGCTTTCTTAGGCCATGAGCTAAGTTACGACAGCGTGCATAGGTTTGTGACCAGGTATAATGAATTGGGGCGTGTACCAAATCGTCATAAATAATCGAGGTCTTATTGGGATAGACGGAGGCAGTGCGTGCGATAAACTGTACAGGGGTAAGCGGTTGATGATTGGCATCAGTCTTGTCTAGGCCGGTACTATAGTCGGTCATTGATGATAGTCCTTTATCAGAATTTTAGGAGTTCGTATCGCTATCAGAGTGCCTAGACGGTCATTGCATAACCTTTGCATGCGCCATCTTAGTCAGCTTATGATACGATAGTGAGTGGAAAACTATAGTCAATGAGTATAGGTTAACCGAATTTGTGTAGTCAACTCATAGGCACTAATTTACAATCAATAAATTGGTATTAACTTATTATTTTGAAATAATTTTATCGGTTAATACCATCATAGACCCAGTCAGCAGATGCTTAGTGTGTCTGGTCTTCTTGGCCTCATAGTTGTGTTAAACATTACTACTCATTGGGTTTAGTAATTACTCTGTATTTAATAAGGATATTTTTTATGGCAGCAGCCGCTACCTCAAATCATTCAAATAGCTCAAATGGCGTAGATAACCGCAATAATCATCTGGAAAATAACGGTGCAGAAACCGATTCAAAATCTAAAAATATTGCGGCAACCAACGTTGCTTATCCGCACATCTTTGAGCCTCTAGACTTAGGTCATACTAAGTTAAAAAACCGTATCGTCATGGGGTCAATGCACACTGGTTTGGAAGACCGCTTTTACAACTACGGTAAGCTAGCAGCCTACTTTGCTGAACGTGCCAAAGGTGGCGTGGCAATGATGATCACAGGGGGTATTTCTCCCAACCGCGAAGGGTGGTTGTTACCTGCGGGTGGCACAATGAACACCAGAGCCGATGTGATTAATCATCAGCGTTTAACCCGTGCTGTACATCGCCATGACAGTAAGATTATTATGCAAATCTTACACAGTGGTCGTTATGGTTATCATCCTTTTGTGGTTTCGGCTAGTCCATTTAAATCGCCTATCTCTCCGTTTAAACCTCGTCAGATGAGCATTAAAAATATTGAAAGTACAGTCGAAGACTATGCACGCTCCGCCTCTTTGGCTAAGCAAGCAGGGTATGATGGGGTGGAAATCATGGGTTCAGAAGGCTACCTGCTGAACCAGTTTTTATCGCGTCATGTCAACCAGCGCAAAGATGAGTATGGCGGTGATATTCATGGTCGTATGAAGTTTCCGATTGCTGTGGTCAACGCAGTACGTAAGGCAGTGGGTGAAGATTTTATTATTGTATTCCGTCTCTCTATGATTGACTTAGTCAAAGATGGCAACGTGATGGATGAAGTGATTACGGTAGCCAAAGCTTTAGAAGAGGCGGGCGTCTCCATTATTAATACCGGTATCGGCTGGCATGAAGCGCGTGTTCCTACTATCGTGACCAGTGTACCGCGTGCCGCCTTTGTCGACTATACGGCAGAAGTCAAAAAACATGTGTCGATTCCAGTAATGGCAGCCAACCGTATTAATATGCCTGAAACGGCTGAAAGTATTCTGGCGTCAGGCAAGGCAGATTTAATTCAAATGGCCCGTCCTTTCTTAGCAGATCCACATTGGGTTAACAAAGCGGAAAACGGAGAAACCGATCGTATTAATACCTGTATTGCTTGTAACCAAGCGTGTCTCGATCATACTTTTGAGAACAAGCGTTCGACCTGCTTAGTTAACCCACGCGCTTGCTATGAAACTGAATTGCGTTATGAGCCTGCTAAGAAAGTGAAAAAAGTGGCAGTAATTGGTGGCGGTGTGGCTGGCATGTCTGCTGCGACCGTTGCTGCTGAACGTGGTCATCAGGTTACTCTATATGAGGCCAAAGATATTTTAGGTGGTCAGTTTAACTATGCCAAAGTTATCCCTGGTAAAGAGGAATTCTTTGAGACCACACGTTATTATCTGAATGAGTTAAATCACCAAGGCGTGACCATCAAGCTGAACACCAAAGTAACCTCAGAGATGCTCGATGACGCTGACTATGACCATGTGATTGTGGCCACTGGTGTGGTACCACGTAGTCTAGAAGGCAAACTTGAAGGCGCAGACAACCCGAAAGTGATTAGCTATGCTGATTTGTTATCTGGCGAGAAAGCGGTCGGTGACAAGGTGGCGGTTATTGGGGCAGGCGGTATCGGTTTTGATGTCAGTGAGTACTTGACGGCGCGTCATGGTCAACCCTTGCACGAGCTAGGCCCTGAAACTTTAAAAGACCCAAGTTATCGTCCTGAACCTCAGTCAGTTACTGACTGGAAAAAAGAGTGGGGGGTGAACGAGGATGTCACTTATCAAACAGATGGTGGTCTGACTCGACCTGAAAAAATTGTTCCGACCCGTCAAGTATATCTGCTACAACGTCGTGCAGGTAGTCTGGGTAAAGGTCTAAACAAGACCACTGGCTGGGTACATCGTGCGCATGTTAAATCACATGGCGTGATGCAAATGCCAGGTGTGACTTATGATAAAGTAACCAATGAAGGATTGTGGGTGACAACGCCACAAGGTCACAGCCAGCTGCTGCGAGTAGATACTATTGTGGTTTGTGCCGGACAAGAGTCAGTCAATGACTTAATGCCAGCGGTGACAGATATCAAAAAAGATGCCTCGATTAAAAAAGGCAAAACTCAGTATCACATTATTGGTGGTGCTAAGTTGGCTGCTGAACTGGATGCCAAACGTGCCATTCGTGATGGCGCTGAGCTTGCCGCCTCACTTTAATAGCGTTACTTTAGTAATATTCTTTTAAAGGACCGCTTATTAAGCTAACCTTGTATCAGTAAAGGGTAATGTTTAAAAGCAGAAAGCAGAGTAGAAAAGTAGAAAAACAAAAATAGGCCGTTATTAAAAATAACGGCCTATTTTTTTATGGGCAGTAGTCGCTAATAAGCGTATATTAAATATAGTATGAGTTATAAATGCCTAGTAAATAGCCAGTAGGTAAAGAGGAACATCGTTTGATTTAAACGTATATAGTACTTTTTAAGCATATATAGGGCTTTTTCAAACTTATATAGTAGCTTTCTAAGAATACTATCTTTTTAGGCAAATACAGTACCTTTTCGAACTCATATCGTACTTTTATTCTCTCTGACAAAAGGAATTGTCATGAAAAAACTTATATTAAATACGGGCCTGCCTTTAGCGACTATAGGAACACTTAGTCTGCTAACGACAATAGGCGCCCACGCTGCTGGTCTAGAATATACCAAGCAATCTATTCTGCCCTTATTTGAAGAGGGTAATTATGCTGAGCTCTCCTATGCCTATGTCGATCCAAAGATTGAAGGCCTTGACGTAGCGGGTGGCATCGGTTCTCCACAAAATAACGAAATCAAGGATATGATGGATGATTTCAATATCTTTGGTGCCGCCGTTAAAGTGGCCCCAAGTCAGAACACTGCTCTGGCTCTAATTTATGATGAGCCATTTGGCGTCGATACTCTCTACCAATCGGGAAGTGAATTTAGCAATGATATGGGCACTACCGAAGCTCGAGTTGATACGCGCAGTTTGACTTTACTTGGCGGTGGCAAGGTTAATAATAACCTATGGCTTTATGGTGGTATGGAATATCAAGAGGCTGAAGGGTCGGTACAGCTTGCTCAAAATTTTGAAGGTGACCCTATTTACTATAACCTTAAAATCAATGATAAAAGCGACACGATGATACCGGTTATTGGTATAGCCTACGAGGTTCCTGAAATCATGCTTCGAGCAGCAGTAACTTGGCGCGGAGAAGGGGAACACCACTTAAAAGCACATGAGAATTTGCTAGTCAATAATACGATTTTAAATGGCATTTTGGGTACCACAGGTCCTACCAACTATAATGATATACCCCCAGATATTAAGGGTCTAATTGGTCTGCCTCAGGTAGAATTTGGAGATACCAATTTAAGTTTTAAGACCCCCCAATCGGTAAACCTAGATTTCCAGACCGGTCTTAGTGAAAAGTATCAATTACTGGGAATGGTTAATGCACGATGGGTAGAATGGACCAAATTTAATATTGCGCCGACGGGTATTACCCAAGTAGTGGGGGAGCCGCTAGCCGAATATAAAGACGATGCTTATAGTATAGAAGTGGCACTGGCCAAGCAGTTCAACCCTCAACTCTCTGGCGAAATAAGAGTAGGCTACGATTCGGGAACCGCTGAACCCCTGAGCTTGTTGGGACCTTATGACAGCATCAAAACTTTAGCACTCGGTGGTAAATATAAGGTTAATGACCGCTTTGACATCTCTGCCGGGGGTCAGTATATGTGGTTTGAAGGAGGCACAGCTTACTCTAAATTGCCCATAGATAAATCGCTATCAGAAAGAACCTTAGCCAAGTTTGATGATGGTACAGGTTATGCGCTAGGCCTAAAGTTAGGCTACCATTTCTGATGGCTAATTATTCTAACGGCGATATAACAAGATAGGGATGCTATTTACTATTTGTAGGCTTAAAAAAACCGTCATAACCTTAGATTATGACGGTTTTAATTTTCGGTAGATACAAAGCATATATGTGTAACTTATACAGTAACACTATACGACCAAGCCATTAAACCGCTGAGGTACCTAGCCAAACTGAGTAGCCGATGAAAGTCAGAATCAGTACGAGACCACTGCCTCGTTTCATCTCTCCTTGACGGTTATAAGCAATAATGGCCAAGACAAACAGCAATAAAGTAACCCCAGCCATCATCAACACATCGCGAGATAGAATCTCAGGGGCAATGTTTTTGATAGGACTAATAACAGTCGCCACGCCCACGACTCCCAAGGTGTTAAATAGGTTTGAGCCAATAACATTGCCCAGTGCCATATCATGTTCACCGCGTCTCGCAGCAGCCACACTGGCCACCAATTCAGGTAAAGAGGTCCCAATAGCAACGATGGTTAAACCAATTAATAATTCGCTCATGCCCCATAAAGTGGCTAATTCTACGGCGCCCCAAACGATAGATCTAGAGCTGACAATCAACAACACCAAACCCAAAGTCAAAGTGGCTAATGCTTTGGCAATATTGATATCTTTTGGGGCGTCCACATCCGCTGCGGTATTGTTACGCAGGCTTAAGAAGATTTGAATCAGTAATACACCAATCAACGAGGCAATAAGCACAATACCATCGGTCATAGACAGGTTGCCATCTAGCAATTGAAAAGCTGCTAAAGCGGTCACTGCCAATAGTAATATTAAGTCATGACGAATAACATTAGCACGGATTAAAATTGGGCTGATAAGCGCGGTTACCCCCAGTACCAAAGTAATATTAATAATGTTAGACCCATAAGCATTGCCTAATGCCAAATCTGGGCTACCGGCTACGGCAGCTAAAGCAGAAACCACCAGTTCAGGCGCTGAGGTACCGATACCTAAAATAACAACACCAATTAAAAAGCTAGGCATATTAAAACGTACTGCCAAACTGGTCGCACCGTCGATAAAAGTGTCAGCACTCCACACTAAAACAGCAAGACCAATAATAACAGCAATAATGGCTAATGCCATAAATTCTCTCCACTATAATCATGGGTCAGATAGAACATGACAGCGTGAACCTCGCTAAGCTCACTAGAGTAGTATTTATACTCAGTTGCCTTATGTTTCATTTACTTTCCCATGACTATATTAAAATGATATAGATAAAAAAATGCTAAGCGATATTATATCGCTTAGCATTTTATGATTACATTAATAACTGGTAAGGATTAAGATACTTGGACAGGAATAATATTAGCCGTATCTTTTACAGTATTGTCTTCATTACAATAAACTAGCTTCGGCTTATGAGTATCCGCTTCGTTTTCATCCATTTGCACATAAGCACAGATAATAACGATATCGCCTAAATCTGCCATATGAGCTGCAGCACCGTTTAATGAAATAATACCAGAGCCTGCTTCAGCACGGATGGCATAAGTGCGAAAGCGCTTGCCATTGGTGACATTATAAATATCAATAGATTCGTTTTCACGGATGCCTGCCAAATCTAATAAATCGCCATCTATCCCGCAAGAGCCTTCATAATGCAAATCAGCATGAGTCACACGGGCAC
>Ga0208302_100355_pt1 | contig 11304 bp, 9 predicted proteins | sample 29_taG_FD_184103 | JGI IMG/M metagenome (GOLD analysis project Ga0208302, IMG submission 184103) | Marine viral communities from Cariaco Basin, Caribbean Sea - 29_WHOI_OMZ (SPAdes) (version 2) | ecosystem: Environmental > Aquatic > Marine > Oceanic | place: Caribbean Sea: Cariaco Basin | collected... | reverse complement strand
CAGGACCGTTGAATGCGGGTACTTTTGGTCCTAATGAGCTCGATAACACCTTCGGTCCTGAACTAAGATATGTCAAAGCGCCTAAAGAAGGCGAATCAAATTTACCACCGAGTGCGGGCATGCAGTTCTACGGTGAGGTGGAAATTGATGGCAGAACCGAAGCGATGAAAGTAATGCTAAAAGATATGTTTGGACGCACGTTATTTACCCAAAACTTAGACCCCATTGCCTAGCCATTTCTCAGAGTTATCAAAGTTATAAGAGCCATGAGAGTTATTTAAGTTATTGGAGTTGAACTGCTGCTTTAACTCAAGAACGATAACTCAATAACGATACAGACTTAATAGAAATCAATGCGACTCAACACATGAGTCTGTATCACATAGGCACAGATGTAGGCGCTGGGCCAGGCGAAAACAAAGGCCAATTTCCACGAGTTTAGCAGATGGTCAAAGAAGAGATCGGTATAGCCTTCTTTGACCAATATCAGTGACGCCGAAATAATTAAAGACATGAGTAGCGCCATCAGTCCGGTAAAGATAAGACGATAAAACTTAATACTCATGCGTATTTTTGCTGGCTTCCGAGATACTTTAGTAGACTTTGTCATGGGGCGTTCCCTACAGCGAATTAGATTTAAGCATTGGCTAAAACAACATTTTGTGGACTAGATTACTCTGAATACCGCACATTATATAACCGTTATTTTAAATAATTGAATTTACTATCTTAGATTGCTTTAAATCAAATCTATAGAGGGTAGGCGGTGACCTATTCCACGCTCTTCTGCCCTCTACTATCTGTCTTATGGTCCGCCTAGATACCCTGATAATTTACAATAGTAATATTAATCAGAAGTGGTATTATTAATCTTAGCTTTAACTAATAGAACGGTCACTTTTTCAGTGGACCTTTGGTCTGCGGGGTTGATGACTGTGGTAGGTATTTTAAATACCCTAATCATTCAATAACTTATTTAACCAAGGGGCAATAATGACATTATTAAAAAAAGGGCTTGCAGCAATGTTGGCTTTGTCCGTCATCGGCTGTGCAACCCCAAACCCGATAACAGTCGCCACCACCCAAAAGCTAGTACAGCACGAACGCAACAAAGCTGACTTAGCGATTAAATCTTTCAAACTATCGACAGGCGACACTTTGGTTTATGCAGAAAATGAAAACACCTCGGGTGAACCCTTGTTATTGATTCACGGTTTTGGGGCTAATAAAGACAACTTTATCTTCATCGCGAAAGAGTTTAAAGACTATCATTTGATTATCCCTGATTTACTAGGTTTTGGTGAGTCTGACAAACCTATGGATGCAGATTATCGAGCTAAAGCGCAAGCTCAACGCCTACACGAATTAATGCAAGCCAAAGGTCTGGCCTCCAACCTGCATGTCGGCGGTAACTCAATGGGGGGAACGATCAGTACCGCCTATGCAAGTCTGTATCCAGAAGAAGTTAAAAGCCTATGGTTGATAGATACAGGGGGGTTTTTGTCAGTGGGTATGGCCGAAGCCTTGCAAAGTGGCACATTAGATGACAACCCATTATTGGTAAAAAACTTTGAAGATTTTGAAAACATGATGCAGTTGGTCATGAATAAACCCCCTTATCTTCCAAAAACATTTAAAGCGATAATGGCACAAGAAAGAATAGACAACCAACAGTTAGAGGCCAAAATATTAAAACAAATCGTTGACGATAGTATGGAAGACGAGGCTAAAATTATCGCGGAACATAAAATACCGACCTTAGTCGTATGGGGCGAGAAAGACCAAGTCATCAAACCCGAGACGGCTGATTACATAGCGAAGCTGATCCCACAAGCTAAGGTTATTATGATGCCAGAGATAGGGCATGCGCCGATGGTAGAAGCTGTAAAACAGTCGGCAAGTGACTATAAAGCCTTTCGAGAGTCGCTAAAGCAACAGCCAAAGCAGTAGTAAAATAAGCCATATGGAAATGTAGGATAAGGCTAACAGAAGCGGGTTTCTGTTAGCCTTTTTTATTACTGGGATACCAATCGCTGCATCAAGGTCGTCACTGGCTCAGCTTGAATTAGGGCCACGCCTTGTCCGGCCCAAAGTGACATATAGTCAGTATTGTTTGCTTTAGACGCAGCAGCTCGCATAGGCTGGGTCATCGCATTGAGCTGAGGGTAGGCAGGTAAGCTGTCGTTGTCATACGCTGCATATTTGACCAAATAATCATTCACCAGTCCTCGGGCTTGTTTCCCTGAAAATAAACGGGTTAGACAAGTTTGACTGCTACGCTTTCCTGTGGCAGCTTTTAATAGTTCAGCTTTATAAGCGCTGCTCACCCCACTCTCGGCTGTCGCTAAGAAGGCTGTGCCTAATTGCGCCATCTCAGCCCCTGCACTGAGTACAGCTCTTATCGCTTGTGCCGTCATAATGCCACCAGCTGCGATTAAAGGGATATCAGTGACTGCTTTGGTTTGGCTAATTAAAGTCAGTAAGCCTAACGGGTCTTGTTCGCTTTGAGGTAGCCAGCCACCTCGATGTCCACCAGCCTCCACGCCTTGTACACACACCGCATCTGCGCCGATATCGGCCCAAGCTTTGGCTTCTTCTGGGTGGTTTGCGGTGCCCACAACCTTAGTTCCTAATGCCTGTAGCGCTGCCACTTGTTCTTTGCTAATAATACCAAAAGTAAAGCTAGCGACCGGTACCGGATTATCTAACAGGACTTGCAACTGGGCTTCAAATAGTTGAGCTGGATTTTGAGGCAGGGTTAGCTCAATACCTTGGGCCTCATAATAGGCTTGGAGCCACTCAGGTATCGGCGCATTAAAGGTAGTCGATTCAGCTTCTGACAGCACCATTAAATTTACCGCGAAGGGTTTATCGGTTAAGGCTTTAATTTGATAGATTTGTTCTTTAATTTTAGCCGGTGCGGTAGTGCCGGCTCCCAGGCTACCCAATCCACCAAAGTTACTTACCGCAGCAATAAGCTCTGGTGTCGTTGCACCGCCAGCCATCGGCGCTTGTACGATTGGGTAGGTCAAATTTAGGGTGTTGAGTAGGGTCATGGCGGTGTCCTTTTTATTTTTTAAATCGTTTTATTTGGCAGTCAGTGTGTTTTTAGGGAGTGAGTGGCTTAAATAATAAGATACTATTTGTTCCATAAACTTTTGGTGAGCCTTCCAGTCTGACTATAGATACCTACTTGATCGATAAAGGCTTCGAAGTCGCTGTTTTCTTCAACAATACGATTGACTGACAGCCAATCAATATTGGTTCTTTCTCTTGCAGGAATCAGGATTTGGCTATCAAATAAAGATTGTTGATTCAGTAGCAGTACGCCAACACCATGTAAACCTGAAAGCATTTGTAGTTCCGCTTCTACAGCAGAGTCTAAGTTTGCAGTCACTAAGTAAGCGAAGTTTGCCCAACTTGAATTAGAAACAGCTTGGAAAAAACTTTTGCGGACATTACTTCTATTTAAAGTCTTTTTTACCTCAAAAGACCAAAGTCTAAATACCGCATCATTACTTCCTCGGACACAAGCTCGGACAACCTGACTCCACCCTTTATCCAGGGTCTCTAATGCAACAATATCAGGATGTAGCCAGTGATTACCCCCTGAGCCACGCATATTTCTAGATTTACGTTCATCGATTCTACGACAGTTAAGTCCCAAATCTTCTGATAAATAGGAAATGAGCAAGGGATACAAATCGTGTTCGCTAAAAGAAGCTAAACTAGAAGGTAGGTTTTCAATAGGTTCGTCGAGATCATCAGCCTCTTCCTCAACCATAAGATGAGGGTGTTCAGGTATCGCTTGCCAATAATACTTCCTAGGTCTGGGCTTATCTTGAGTGGCTACATTGGGGCACAAACGCTTGGCTGTCTCGGTACGCTCACCACCAATCTCTGCTGCAAGTTGTACGATGAGGTCCTCTTCGGTTTTATAACGAGGGTTCTTTCTCTTTTCCTCTAAGTCTTCGGGATAGCGTTCGATGAATAGTTCCGCTAACTCTCTTGCAGTAAACCTCTGGTCGGGATGATCACGTAAAGTTTCTATTATCATCTGTACACGAGTGGTCATATAATTTTCCTAGCAAGCCCATAATAAAGTTTATCTACTTATAGTAGCAGAAATTGGTATTTGTGCCGATTAAAGACGCTTTGTCTCACATGCAATCCAGTAAGCCAAATAAACCCTATAAGGTATGTTGTAATAAGTTTGAAGTAATTAATGATACGGAGGCTAAAAGATTGGTTAAGTTGTAAAAACTCATAAAAAAAGAGCTATCAAATGATAGCTCTTTTTTTATGAGTTGATAGGACTCCCAATTAACTACGATGAGAAGCCACTTCTTGTTCCTCTGCTCGCTCCAAAGCATTCATTCGTGGGGTGATATCACGACAAGCTTGCTTGAGCTACTGATATCGATATCAAGGATATTATCACCCAGTCGATTTTGTCCAAGTTTTTCAAAAAGCTATTCAGATTTCATTACGTAGCTTTATGACGCATATCTGTAACTTCGCAAGCTTAACTGGGGTGTCATCTGCTAAGCTAAAAACCATTACTAAACTTAGTACGGCTGAGTCAGTATCAATATGATCTAAGTTTATCTAAAAAAACAACTAAAAATAAAAATTAAAAAGGACTAACAATGCACGATGAGGTAGTGGCTTTAGGTCATAGATTTTGGAATGTACGTGGATCACATGAATCAACAGGGTTTCTGGATTTAGGTACGCAGTGTTCCTTAGTACAGCTAGACTCTGGTAAATTCATTTTTCTAGACAGCTACACGCTAAAAGGTCACGTGCGCGACGAGATTATAGCACTTACCAACGAGGGTCAAGATGTCGAAGCTGTCTTAAATCTTCATCCTTTTCATACGGTGCATTGTGCGCAAATGGTAACGGATTTCCCCAATGCCATAATGTACGGCAGTAGCCGTCATCGTGAGCAAGTGCCCGAGGTAGATTGGGCGACAGAGCTGGTAGAAAGCGACGTGATAACGGGTCGTTATCCAGAGTTAGAGTTCTCACTGCCTGAAGGTATTTACTATATTGCCCCACAAGATGATGTCCATAGCGGCTCATTATTGGCATATCATGCTGCCAGTAAAAGCTTACATGTGGATGATACGTTTGTAACACCACCGTTTGATCACTTGCGTAATGATATGCCTGTTATCAGCATTCATCCTAGGACTAAAGATGCCTTAAAGGATGAGCCGAATGCTGTAGAGCATTACTATAATTGGGCAATAGATATTGCCAAAAAATGGGTTGATACAGAGAACTTTTGTGCAGCACACTCAGCGTTGGTTAAGTTTAAAAACCGAGAGTTTGAAACAACATTAATAGAAGCGATTAATAATGGCCGTGCTCAGTTGGGACAATAAGTTAGCGGATTTTCACAATTATAGTTGACGGCAAATTCTCAACGAGAATGAATAGACTTTCAAAATAATAATATAAGTAGCTATAGAAATAAGCAGCTGAATCATAAGTAATCATCAAAATAAGTAATCATCAAAATAAGTAATCATCAAAATAAATACCTACTGAATGATAAGTCACAGCAGAAACAACAATAAATAGGAATTAAAAATGAGCGACAAAGTATTAGATATGGGTAATGGATTTTGGAACGTACGCGGTACAATGCGTGCTGCTGGCGTTATTAATGTGGGTACACAGTGCTCACTGGTAAGACTAGAGTCTGGAAAATTCATATTTTTGGACAGCTATACGTTAGAAGACGACGTCCGCGACGAGATTATGACGATTACCAATAATGGAGAAGATGTAGAAGCGGTATTAAACGTGCATCCTTTTCATACTCTACATTGTGCACAAATGGCGAAGGACTTTCCAAATGCTACTATGTACGGCAGTATCCGCCATCATGAACAAGTGCCTGAGGTGGACTGGGCAAAAGAGTTTGTAGAAAGCAAAGCGGTGACAAGTCGTTATCCGGAGCTTGAGTTTTCAATTCCACAAGGTATCTATTATATCGCCCCAGATGATAAGGTTCATGCAGGCTCTCTATTGGCCTATCATCCTGCCAGTAAGTCGTTACATGTTGATGATACTTTTGTCACCCCACCGGGTAAGGTGTTACAAGCCATCTTGCCGGAAGTTGCCATTAGTCCGGCGACTAAAAAAGCACTAAAAAATGAACCGGATGCGGGCAAGCAGTATTGCGACTGGGCGGTTGGTATTGCTGAGAGATGGGGCGATACCCAAAATTTTTGTGCCGCTCACTCAGGGGTTATCGAATTTAAAAACCGTGAATTTGAAATTGCATTATTAGAAGCGGTTGAGAAAGAGCGTGCTGATTTGGAAAATGCGTCATAAGAATCTGAATCAGTTGGATAATCTAGTTATCCACAATCTTAGGGAAAACTTTTAGATTATGAGTCCAGCTATCAGCGACGATATGATAATCAGTTGCTGACAGCTGTTGCTTTTCGATCTTCTGTTTTCGCTCATTTTTCACTCCAAGAAGTATTCTGTGCATAGTCACTACACCACGGAAAATAGCCTGCCTGAGCACGCTACCCCAATCAAGTACGACGAGGCGCCACTTCCTGTTCCTCTGCTCGCTCCCAAGCAGTCGTGGGGGTGATGTCACGACACGATGAACTACAGCTTCCTTGAGCACGGTAGCCTTCAGTAATTTGAGCCGCCTCTTTGGGAGGTAACACCTTACCTTTGCGCCATCCGCCATATACATACAGCCCTACACCCATGAGCGCAGTCGCCACCATACCCGCTGGGAAGGACAGCCAAAGCGCATCGGCGCCAAGCTTTGGATAAAACCCAAAAGCGAAGCCCAGACGTACCGGATACATTGAAATTACCATTACCATCAGTGGCCAAATCACATAGCCATTTGCGCGCATGGTACCAAAAAGCACCTGTGCTATCCCAAAGAATAAATAGCCCCAGGTTGCCATTAACTGAATATGACGCCCAATAGGAACCGCGTCACTGTCGTCGCCTAAGAAAAGACCCAGCACAGTTTCATCAAAAACAGTCACGACACCAATAAGCAATCCGGTTAACACCACGTTAAAAATAAGCCCCCAGCGGGTGATCGCTGATACTCTATTCCATTGATTGGCACCGATATTTTGGGCCACCATCGCGCTCGCCGCAGCACTTAATGCCATAGCCGGCATCTGAACATAGGTCCAAAGCTGTTGGGTGGCACTATAGGCCGCAGTCGTCTGTACCCCCTCGCGGTTGATCAGCGATAGCATAGTCAATGCTGCTGAGGAGATGACAATCATTTGCAGACCCATTGGCAACCCTTTAGAGACCATTGAAGATAGGATTTTTCGGTCTGGGATTAAAAAGCGCAAATCTGCTTTGTTAAGGGCTAGCACAGAGCCGCGCAGGTATAAGTTAATCATCATACCTACAAGCGCTACCGCGTTGGCAACGGCCGTGGCAAAGGCGGCGCCAAAGATGCCCCATTCAGGAAAAGGCCCAATACCCAATATGAGTATCGGCGTTAGGATTAAATCAATAGCGACCGACAGCGCTATAAACCAAAGTGGGGTAGTGGAGTCGCCCGTCCCCCGCAGCGCCATCATCATCAAGGTAAAGGTGAGAGTAACGGGCATCGCAATAAAAATCATCCGAAGATAAGTCAGGGCAAGACTAAAAGCACTGGTCGGTGTACCGAGTAGCTCAAGCAGCATAGGCGCAAATATCCACCCGCCAATTGCCAACAAGACACTGATAGGAATAATACTACCCAGTGATGTACCCAAAGTTCGCTTGACCATTACAGTGTTACGTTGCCCCATGGCTTGGCCAATCAATATCGTAGACGCCATACCAAAACCGAAAACGAAGGAAATCAGTATGAACATGACAATGTTGCCGTTCGCTGTCGCTGCCAGCGCTTCTTCACCCAAAGATCGTCCTACCCAGATGGCATTGATCGATCCATTTAGCGATTGTAATATTGACGATCCAAGTGTTGGCAATGCAAATAAAAGCATCGTTTTGGCAATCGACCCTTGGGTTAGGTCATGCTGTTTACCAGCAGAAGTTTTGTCACTCAATGTCTTCCCTCTCATATCTTCTTTAGGCACCGGTTAAATTATTGATCCATTTATTTCGGCACCGATGAACTCAAAACGCCTATCATAGACGATAAAGCTTTTAGCGTCTTTATTAGAGCTGTAATCATATCTGACACCAAAATCATAAACGCGACATTGGGATAATGTAGTGACGGCAGTCTTCATCAGGATATAGCACAATAAATGCAGTAGGATAAATCCAGACCGCTTATCTGAATACAAATCTGAATACAGAAAAAGAGGGCCTATCCATTCCGATAAACCCTCTTTTTAAATTGTCTAAATAGCCTAGTTTTGCGACTACTTAAGTAGCCTCTTTAACCTTGGCACTCGAGATATCACCAAAAAGTCGAGTAAGGCAATGGCCACAAGAGCTAGGATAGCGGTGGGAAAAATAACCGACACGATTAACAATATCATTGCCAATCCCCAAGGTATTTTGCCATTACTAGGCGGCGGGTTTAAGCCTACTTTGCGCGTTGATTGTGCGTTAAGCTTGCTAGGTCGGCGCTGCCACCACATGACATAACCACTAATACAAATGGCAATAATAGACAAGCAAAATAAAACGTTGGCTAACAAACTCCACAGTCCTAAAGTGCCCATGTGTACCGCATTGCCCACAGCCATAAATTTACCGAAGGCATTGTAATCTTCATAGCGAATATCGGCTAAGACGTTGCCTGAATAGCGGTCTATATGCATAGTGCGATCGGCAGTGGGACTGGGCATATCGTAACTCATAGAGTCTTGGCTAAGGGTCCAAACCCCCGTCTCACCCTGCGGTAAGTTGAGCTGATAACGGCCTTTAAAGCCACTTTCACGGGCAAATTTATCCACCGTATCAAGGGTTATAGGCAGGGTAGGGTTAATACCTTTATCACCCAACGTCGAGCCTGATGTCGGCATAGGTGTTAATTCAAGAATCCACGGCACTTCCTTAACACTGCTACTGTTTAAGGCTTCACCATGTGTCGGTGGTATAACTGAGGTTGGCATAGGTCCGTTGCCCCATTTACCGGCAGGAAACTGACTCCATGCCTGTACCACTTTTTCACCCCAAATACCGGCCCAAGCCATTCCTGACACACAAAATAGCAGTAATAAAATGGACAACCAGGTGCCCAAAGTAGCGTGTAGCGTAACGAAGACTGAGCGTTTGCTGGCTTGCTTGGCACTGGGAATGAGCATCGATTTGACCGATTTGCGTCTGTACCACCAGAGATACCACCCCGTTAATATCAATAGAACCGTCAATGAAGCCGCAGTCTCCAACAGATAATCACCTGTTTTCCCCATCAGTAAATCAGCGTGAATGCTGTTAAACGTATGATAAAGATTGCTGTTGTTAGGGGCACTGGTCACGACGTTCGCCGTATACGGATCGACAGCGACCATATAATTATTATCGGCTGAGCTTACTCGAAATAAGGCAACGCTATGGTCACTTTTGGGTGCGATGTACTGCTTGAGTATGCTGTCAGGCAGGGCATTTAATGCGCTTTGAGCTTGCACCGAAACCGGCAAGATTGTACTTTGCTTCGGCACCGTTAACAGGTCGTTATTAGGGCCGACCGTGTTTGCCATAAACATCATACCTAAGGCCGATAATGAAAGTATGAGCAAAAATGGGGCGACCAACATACCAGCATAAAAGTGCCAACGCCAGATAGTGGCATATTTTTTATTATTGAGACGGGTGTTCTTTATTTCCTCCTGACGGCTATGATTGTGCATGTTAATAGGGGATTGATTTGACATGTCCTTTAAGCGGCTCATGTTTGGGTACTCCGAGATTCTGCAGAATAAAGGCTGCTAACTGGATATTTGCCGTAGCAGAGGCTCGCATATTCTACACCCCACACCCTCGTTTTTATAAATAGTATTTAAATTCCCTTATATTAAAGTGGTTTTTTTGAAAGTTATTATTCGATAGGGTTTGTTTGGTAAGATTCGTTGGGTGGCTATTGCCTAATCGTCGCCCACGTTATCCAATTCATAAGGCTTAAGTAGAGAACACTAATTTATTTCCATAAAAAAGGACTCATGTCTTATGAGCCCTTTTTTTAAACCGGTTTTGAATGGGTTTTGAACGAACTGTATTCCCAAAAACCTATTGCTGAGGCGGCCAAGGACGATCAGCATCACTTTCAATCCACTCTGCCACATAGCCCGTGGGTGGCATTTTCCAATCAGATTTGCCTAAGGCATCTAATACCTGTTGGCTCTTAACAACACGTCCGCCTTTGGTTACGCCAGTACGTAGTAATGCGGTAGAGCAAGGCTTGCCCTTCACCCACATAGACTGTTCGACATAAATCCAGCGTTCATCAATCGCGGCAATACGCGTCTTGATAGTGACCAGATCAAAGGCACGGATGCGTTTACGGTACTGAATAGTACTGCCAGCGACCACTAAGCCCCAACGATTTTCGAGTAGCTTTTTGCCGAGTCCAGAACGAATGGCAAAATCAGTACGGCCAAAGTCATATAACGTAAACACGCGGCCATTATTCATCTCAAGGAAGTTATCGATATCGGTTAAGCTGCAGCGGAATGTCATCTCTGCGGTATCCGCAAGATCGACCGTATCACCTTTTTTATGAGCGGCAATCGCTTTGACAATAGATTTGGTATAACGGTAAAAAGGGTACATAGTGAACTCTCAAAATTCGAATTAGGTCATCGATTATGCTGAAAATGGTCTTTGTTTCAAAGTAGCAGACGTGCCTAGGCCGTCACGCCATGTTGCCATTAATTAATTTGCTCATGTTGTCTTTGAAGAATACAGGTTGTTCAAAATACCTCTTGTTCAAAATACATACCGTCGAAGGATATAGAGCTTTGCAGGACAGAGTTGAGCGAAGGGTTATAAAGCTATAAAAGAATTTAAAAAGGAGCATAAAACCAAAAGGGTTATTAAGTGACCCAGTTAGGTCCCCAATAACCCTTTGTTAGTGATGGGCTAGTTTTTAGTAATAAGCTGGTTTTTGGTAAGGAGTTAGCTTGCTATGCCAACAAATTTGAAATAGTCCGCCACCGTTTCTGGAATCCAATTAATATCGAATTTTTTCTGTTCAGGTAAATACCGTAAATAACCAATGTGACCGCCATGATCGGTATCGACTAGGGTCACACATTCTGAGACATCATTCTGGGTAGCGGTAAACCCAATAAACGGATCATCCATCGCACTGATTAATAACAGTGG
>Ga0208302_100354_pt1 | contig 11343 bp, 9 predicted proteins | sample 29_taG_FD_184103 | JGI IMG/M metagenome (GOLD analysis project Ga0208302, IMG submission 184103) | Marine viral communities from Cariaco Basin, Caribbean Sea - 29_WHOI_OMZ (SPAdes) (version 2) | ecosystem: Environmental > Aquatic > Marine > Oceanic | place: Caribbean Sea: Cariaco Basin | collected... | reverse complement strand
TTGCAGCAGCGACTGCTTATGTGACCCTAGAACCTTGTAGCCATACTGGAAAAACCCCACCTTGTGCAGAGGCTTTAATCAAAGCTCAAGTAAGTAGAGTAGTGATTGCCGGTCTAGATCCGAATCCCAAAGTAGCGGGTAGAGGTGTACGATTGCTGCTAGATGCCGGTATAAAAGTCTCTGTGGGTGTGTGTACTGAACAAGCTGAACAGCTTAATTTAGGCTTTTTAAAGTCAATGCGTACCCAAATGCCCTATGTGCGCCTAAAGATAGCCAGTAGTTTAGATGGTAGAACAGCAATGGCCTCGGGAGAATCTAAATGGATTACAGGGTCAGCAGCCCGAGAAGATGTACAACAGCTGAGGGCATTGAGCGGTGCCATTATTACGGGTAGTCAGACCATTATTAAGGATAATCCGAGCTTAAACGTGCGTTCCACTCAATTGGGTGTCGATATTGAACAGATACCACAGCCAAAAGTGGTGGTATTGGACCGACGTCAGCGTTTAAAGGGTAGTGATTATAAGGTACTGCAAAATGAGCAGACGCTGCTGTGGGCTGATAATGATTTAAAAACACTGTTGCACAGCTTAGTGGTAGAGCATGATATTCATGACGTGCTAATTGAAGCAGGCTCTAAAGTATCGGGTAGCTTTATTGAAGCAGGGTTGGTAGATGAATTAATTGTTTATCAAGCCCCTTGTGTGTTGGGGCATGAAGCACAGCCCATGCTAACTATGACTGTTAATAGATTATCATCACAACGCCGCTTTAAATTGGCACACTGCAGTCAAATAGGGACCGATATTAAGCTTAATTTTGTGGCAAATGCTAGCTAGAGATTAATGGACATTTGTTTAGTATTCTTACAAACTATCTAATGAGCTGTGTGGTTGTAGGTACTGTCAGCCTATTAGTGTCATTTGAAGCCTACAGTAATTACGTATAGAGTTATCCACAATCGGTCATTAAAAAATTTATAAAATAAAAATTTATTTGATTGTTTCACATGAAACTGTGGATCAGTTGGGTTTCACATGAAACTATTTATAATGTTGTGCTACCCAAAACCAAGTATATTAAGCGTTTCACGTGGAACTAAGTGTTGTTAATAACTTTAGCAGGTTTTTTAATTTCGCTGTGGATAACTATTTTAATTCTACTTTGAAGAGATATGCTGTGTGTAATTTCGCTAAAGTTATCCACAGATTGACTCGATGCTAATAGGGGTTGATTTAGAAGATGTCTAATAATTTTTATATGCTTTTATAGCAGTTAACTATGTGGAGTATTTATGTTTACAGGAATAATTGAAAGTACCGGAACCTTAAAGTCAATCACTGAGTTAGGTGGAGATGTACGTCTAGCCATTGAATCTGACAATTTGGATTTTAGCGATGTGAAATTAGGCGATTCAATCGCCAGCAATGGCATCTGTCTTACTGTTGTAGAAATGAGTAATAACGGCTATTCAGTGGATGTTTCACGTGAAACTTTAGCTAAGACAGCCATGGGTAACTGGCAACAAGGCGATACCCTTAACCTCGAGAAAGCGATGTTACCGACAACGCGTTTTGGCGGTCATATGGTTTCAGGCCATGTAGATGGGGTAGGTAAAATCGAGTTGATGAAAGAGGATGCTCGATCGATATACATAGAGATTGCTATTCCTGAAGCACTGAAAAAATATGCAGCTACCAAAGGGTCTATTACTGTCGATGGCATCAGTTTGACCACCAACTTGGTTAAAGACAATATTGTTTGTTTAAATATCATTCCGCATACTGCAGAAGTGACCAACATTGGTCGTCACTGGAAAGTAGGTGGCCCAGTAAATATCGAAGTAGATTTAATTGCTCGTTATCTTGAGCGTCTGACCAGTGTGGCTGCTGAGTAAATAGGCTTGACTAATATTTCACTTAATATAAAGACCGTAATTCTGTATGCAGTGACTATATATTCAGTGACTCTATATTCAGTAACCCTATATTAAGCAGTTTAGCAGTTGTTAATTGGTCTGTGTCATTTGAGCCCTTCTTAGTTTTAGAAGGGCTTTTTTGTTTTGAAAATTAAGTTTGTTGCGCGAGTTAAATAGCAGCAAGCCGAGTCGACTGTTCTAAGCACAGGGTATTTTGCGCAGTGTCTAAAATCACGTACAGCTGACAAAAATAATAGCTTATGTGATTACTGGCTGAGATACTTTTAAAGTGGTTTAAATTTTTTTAACTATGATTTCGAGGTTAATTGATAGACCTTAGTAGGTTTCATGGCAGGGAGACCATAATTTCACTATAATGAAACAAGGGCAGAGTTAGGTTTACTTTATCCGCTGTCATCTTATTTCACTAAACTGTATAACGAATAAAAACTATGAATATTGAAAAACAGTCTTTTACCAAGCAGCGTGTTATTTTTGCGGGTACTCCAGAATTTGCCGCCATTAGTTTGCAAGCACTTATCGAGCAGCAACAGGCGCTCAACATCGAGATTATTGCTGTGTACACCCAACCTGATCGCAAAGCAGGTCGCGGTCAAAAGCTCACTGCCTCTCCAGTAAAACAATTGGCGCTTGAGCACAATCTACCCGTTGAACAGCCGCTCACTTTTAAAAAGTCGGTGGAGGAGGGACAAGCGGCTCGTGAAACCTTAGCGAATTATCAGCCAGACATTATGGTAGTGGCGGCTTACGGTCTTATTTTACCAATAGGGGTGTTAGAGACACCAACGCATGGCTGCTTGAATATTCATGCCTCATTATTACCTCGTTGGCGTGGTGCAGCACCCATTCACCGTGCGTTACTTGCCGGTGATGAACAAACAGGTATTACTATCATGCAGATGGACAAAGGTCTGGACACGGGCGATATGTTATATAAGGTGGCTTATAATATCGCCGCTGATGAAACCACAGCCAGTCTGCATGACAAAATGGCAGAACTGGGCGCTGAGGCCATCGTTACCGTGTTAAAAGATTTACCTTGGTATCAGGCCAAAGCTGAAAAGCAAGATGATAGCTTGGCTAATTATGCTGAGAAACTAAGTAAGTCTGAGGGTGAAATCGATTGGACTCAATCGGCGGAATTGATTGAGCGTCAGATACGGGGTATGCATCCGTATCCAGGCGCTTATACCTTTTTAGCCGATTCTGAAGGTAAGGGTGAGCCGAAACGGGTTAAAGTATTGGCAGCATTGCCAGTTAATCATTCACAAACTACGGTAGTAGAACCTGGTACGGTAATAAGTGTTGGTAAAAATGCCATTTTAGTCGCTTGTGGTCAATCGAATACCGATTCTAATGCCGAAGGTACGACGTTACGTTTAACCCAATTGCAATTTGCAGGCAGTAAGCCAGTAACTGCTGAGCAAGTGTGTCATGGCAGTCAGCTAGATGATGGCGATAAATTTGTTGCTGCCGCTGAGTAGCTTTTATAGACAGATAAACAGATTTCATAGAAATAGACACCATCACCTTTAATACCTCTAATTGTATTAACCATATTTAGTCATTATTAGGCATTCATTTAAATGAGCAGCAAACCAAATAGCAGTAGCCAAAACAAAACCCAAAACAAAAACGTCCGTGTTGCGGTGATTAACACCTTGTTAGCCATTCAGCAAGGACAGTCACTTAGTAGCCTTTTGGACCCATTATTAAACAGCTTAAAGGGAGAGGATAAGGGATTTGCCCATGCTTTATTGCTGACGACCTTACGCCATTGGTATGCGACCGAACGTTTACTTGATAGCTTGTCTGATAATCCAATTGATGAGATTGAGGTACGTACCACGATTCAAGTTGGTATTACTCAACTACTTTATTTGAATGTTGCTGATCATGCTGCGATTCATGAAACGGTAGAAGCGGTGAAATATATTGATCTGGCGCGTGCGTCAGGTTTGGTCAATGCCATCTTACGTAAAGTGGCCAAAAACCCGAATAAGTTCCGTAAGAAAGCCAACAAAAACCACAGTTTACCTAACTGGCTAGCTCAGCAGCTAAAAGCAGATTGGCGTGAAAACTATAATGAGCTGACCCAAAGTTTGCGTCAGTCAGCGGCGATGTTCTTGCGAGTAAATCCTCTACAAAGTGACAGTGAAAGTTATTTATCACAGTTGGCTGAAGCAGAAATAGCCGCAGAATTGGTGTCACTCGAAACTTCAATTAAAACTGATACTGCGGATGAGTTGGTTGAGATTAAACAACAATTAATAGAGCTGATTGACAGCGTGCCGGTTAGTCATTTGCCTGAATTTGAAGAGGGCATTGCCAGTGTGCAAGATGCGCATGCACAATTGGCGGCACCTATTATCAATGCGTTATTGCAAAAGGCAGTAACTGCCAATCCAAAAGAGAAAGTACGTTTATTAGATGCGTGTGCAGCACCAGGCGGTAAGTTGGCACATTGGCTTGAATTATTGGGCGTGCAAGAATCAGAACAAACTGGATTGTTTCACGTGAAACAGGATGATGAGTTAAATACGGACACCACTAATATTAGCAAGGTTGAGCTAACGGCTATTGATAACGAAGCGCCACGTATTACCCGTATTTTTGAAAACTTAGAGCGTTTACAGCTTCCAGCGCCTATCGTGAATAGCAAACTACATCTGGATATCGAGTGCGTTGATGCCACCAGTTGGCAAGCTCAGCCAACTGATAAAGACTCTGATTCAGGATTTGATGCCATATTATTGGATGCGCCCTGTACTGCAACAGGGGTTATTCGACGTCATCCTGATATTACTTTACTGCGTACCGAGGAAGATGTGCAACATACCGCACAGTTGCAAGAGCAAATTTTGGATAACTTGTGGCCGCAGCTAAAAGTAGGTGGCTATTTTTTATACGTTACTTGTTCAATATTAAAGCAAGAAAACGTAGAACAGATGCAAGCGTTTTTAAAACGTCATAAGGATGCGGTGGCCGTAGCTTTTGATGACGAGCAGACCAATTGGGGTATCGAACAAGCTGTGGGACGTCAGTGTTTGCCGATATACAAATTGTCTGAATCACTAGAGCCAACTGCTGTGGATCAGGATTCTGAGCAACAAATAGCTACCCCAGCTGCTGGTGGCGATGGTTTTTATTATGCAGTGCTGAAAAAAGTGTCCACTTAAAATGAAATAAACCCCATAAGTTGAGTCCGACTTATGGGGTTCTTTCAAGCATCGATAGTAACCAAGTTATAGCCAATTAACTCTAAGCGGATTAGCTAAAATACTTACTTATCCCTGACTCTAATACTTCTTTGATCTTGCCTTTTAACGGTTTGGCTAAAAAGCCTAATTTCGCTTCAAATCTTAATTTATTGGCATCCAAAGTGGCTTTACCATCAATACCTTTACGGCTGATAGTGACATTATCTTCATTCTCGCCTTCCACATAAGTGGCATCAAGACCAAACTTTTCTTTAGAACTTTCAAGCCACTTTTTAGCTTGCTCACGGGCTTTACTAAACTCTAAATTGTGTTCTTTTTCGATTTCAATATCTGCCATGGTGTTATTCCTTTTTATAAATTATTAAGTGGTTGAATGACTCTCTAGACTGAATATTACAACTCAGACATAGTAAACTATTTATAGCATTAAATTACATGACTAACAAATTAGTTATGTAGAGTGACTGGTAGCTTCAGGTGATGATTCTTCAAGCTGATGAAAGTGTAGTTAACTGCAAGACTAAAGTTTAAAATCATTTCAAAAACCAATAAGCCGTTTATTTGATATGGCTTATACTTAAAAATATGCTACTCTTTTTGTACTACAACTTTATATGATTCTTTGACAGGACAAGACATGAAATATATCAGTACCCGTGGTCAAACCGAGCGAATGGACTTTAGCGATGTGTTGTTAATGGGTCTAGCCCCTGACGGCGGTTTAATGCTGCCAGAAAGCTATCCACAAGTTGATTCAGCTACCCTAAACAAGTGGCGTAAACTCAGCTATCCAGAGCTAGCATTTGAAATTATGCGTCTGTTTGCCACCGATATTGACGAGGCTGATTTAAAAGATATTATCAATCGTACTTATACCAAAGAAGTGTTTGGTAGCGATGATATTGTACCGGTACGCCAATTAGAAGATGACTTATATATTTTAGGTTTGTCTAATGGTCCAACTTTAGCTTTTAAAGACGTGGCCATGCAGTTTTTGGGCAATGCATTTGAGTACGTATTAAAGAAGAAAGGCAAACGTTTGACCATTATTGGTGCCACTAGTGGTGATACCGGTAGTGCGGCCGAATATGCGCTTCGCGGCAAAGACAACATCGAAGTGTTTATGATGTCGCCACATGGCAAAATGAGTGAATTTCAACGTGCTCAAATGTATAGCTTAACCGATGCCAACATTCACAATATCGCCATTAAAGGCATGTTTGATGACTGCCAGGATATCGTTAAAGCATTACAACAAGATGCAGACTTTAAAGCCAAATATAGCCTAGGTACGGTTAACTCAATCAACTGGGGTCGTATCTTAGCCCAAATCGTTTATTACTTTAAAGCTTACTTTGCGGTCACGGATGATAATGAGCAAAAGATAAGCTTCTGCGTACCTTCGGGTAACTTTGGTAACATCTGTGCTGGTCACATTGCCCGTGAAATGGGACTGCCTGTCGACCGCTTAATCGTCGCCACCAATGAAAACGATGTGTTAAATGATTTCTTTAACCAAGGTGTTTATACGCCGCGTCCAGCTGATAAGACTTATGTCACTTCAAGTCCTTCAATGGATATCTCTAAAGCGTCCAACTTTGAACGTTTTGTTTATCTGTTATTAGAAAAAGACAGCAACCGTGTTCATGAGCTATTTGATGGGGTGAAAACTGGCAAAGGCTTTGACTTGTCAGATGTGTTAGACGCGGTAAATAGCCGTTATGGTTTTGCTGCTGGCAAGTCAACGCATCAAGATCGTCTTAATACCATTAAATCAGTCTATGAAAACTATAACGATCTAATCGATCCGCACACGGCTGATGGGGTGAAAGTAGCCCGTGAGCTACAAAAAGAGGGTGAAGTCATTGTCTGTGCCGAAACCGCACTGCCTGTTAAATTCTCAGAAACCATTTTTGAAGCAGTGGGTGAGATAGACATCGAACGTCCAGAACATACTAAAGATATTGAGTCCTTAGAGCAGCATGTAACGGTATTAGATAATGATGCTAGCTTAGTAGCCGATGAGATTAGAGCAGTAGTATCACCTGTCTAACAAGAATAGGCTTTTAACTGAATTGAACGCGATATCTGATTACGAATCTTTACGTTAATAGTTAAATTAAATGCTAAATCAGACGCCAAATTAGAAGTTAAAATAGCATAATTCAAGACTGACCAGAGTGGCTGATAACAGCGCTCTGGTTTTTTTTGGTTCATGAGTAAGCTAACTATAAAACCTAATATTAAAGAGAGTGTAAAGTAAAATAGCAAAGACAATATCAAAATATTTAATAATATTAATAATTAACTACCGGTTTTGTTAGTATGTATTCACATCCATTATTTAATCTTTTAATTTTATTAAGGTAAGTAGTATGAGCAATACTGTTGTCAATTGGTCACCATCATGAATAGTGCCCTATTAAATGAATGCTCTACCTTTACGCTTGAGCAACGGGCTATCTTAATTTTATGGCAACGGGTTAATACCTCACTGTCTGCTTTTTATAAACTCAAAAAGCATTTTGGTTCGGCTCAAAGTGCGTTACAACAAGGTGAATCGAAATGGACAACATTGGGTATTCATGCGAAGCACATTGCTCGGCATAGGCAAGCCAGTACCGAGAATGATGAAGCTTTTATTGCCGATATTGAAAAGCGCAGAGCAGGCGATGAATTTCAGGTTTTATTTCAAGAGGGCAGTGACTATCCTCAGCAGTTATTGCAGCTGTTTAATCCCCCGCCTTTATTGTTCTATCGTGGCAATGGAAGTTTGTTAAATGCTGCACAAATAGCAATCGTTGGCAGTCGCAAACCGACTCAAAAAGCACAAAAGCTTACCTTTGATATGGCCCAATATCTAGCAAAAACGGGATATATTATTACCAGCGGGCTGGCACAAGGGGTGGATGCTCAAGCACATTTAGGGGCTTTGGCACAAAATTCAGAACAGTGTGGACGCACTATTGGGGTAATGGGAACTGGTATAGATGTTTATTATCCTGTTCCGCATCGGGCGCTGTTTGAGCGTATCATTAATGAAGGTGGCTGTATTATCAGCGAACTTCTACCTGGCATTAAACCTAATAAACACACCTTTCCACGACGCAATCGTATTGTGGCCGGTCTAAGTTTGGGCACTATCGTTACCGAAGCAGCAATCAAAAGTGGCTCACTGATTACCGCTCGGTTGACCTCAGAGCAGGGTAAGCAGGTCTTTGCTTTACCGAGCAGTATTGACAATAGTAATGCAGAAGGTTGTCACCATCTCATTCGAGAAGGGGCTACTTTGGTCTATCATCCGGATCAAATTATTGAAGATCTGTGCAGCCAGTTATTAGCACCTGGAAGTTTTACAAAACATGAAGAACAGTTAAAGCAGGAAGGAATAGATTTACCCAATAATAAAGATGGACAGTCTGATTATAAAAAAAACAAGTCTGAGACCTTATCTTTATTTAATCAGAGTTCGTTTACAGCCTTTGCGTCAAATGATAACGCTAAACCTGTTTTAAAAGAAAAAAAGTCTGCTACTATTTCAAAGCACCTTCAGCCTTTATGGGTTCATATTGAGTTTGACTCTCAAGATTTAGATGCCTTAATCATCAAAACTAAATTGGATACACCCAGTCTTTTGAGTCAGCTAATGGAGTTAGAACTGTTGGGGGTGATTACCCAAGTTGGGGGTCGGTATCAACGACTGACAAATCAGTAATGCCCCTTTCTTTTTTATACGTTAGCTAGAGCACCCTACGCTTTGATTTATCCAAAGCAATAGACTATTTATCCGAAACAGTAAACTATGAACTTGAACACCCAAAATATTACCACTGAAATTGAGCAAGCCGCTCAGTGGTTGCAGCAAGGTAAACTGCTGGCCTATCCGACAGAAAGTGTCTGGGGCATAGGCTGTGATGCTTATAATGAGGAAGCCGTTAATCAAATTCTCACCATAAAAAACAGACCCGCTGAAAAAGGGATGATTGTGGTTACTGATAATATTGATCGGGTTCGTCCCTTGATTGATCAGTTACCCGTTCAGCGTCAGCAGCAGATTATCGACAGTTGGGCGCCTCAATCAAATAAGGGTGATGCATCCAGAGACACTCAACAGGCGCATACTTGGCTTTTGCCATTGCCTTTGTCTAAATCTGAGCTTCAATCTAAGTCTGAATCTGAGCTAACGGCTCTAGCACAGCAAGACCCTGTTATTCCCTATTGGATAACGGGTAAACATAACTCGATAGCTGTCAGAGTCATCAATCATCCGTTGATTGCTCAACTTTGTAAGAAAATGGTTAGTGACAGCAATCCTTATGGTTTAATTGTCTCTACCAGCTGTAATCCATCGGGGCAAGCACCTGCGGTCACTTTTGAGCAGGCATATGCTTATTTTAAAGAGGACATCGGCTATTTGCAGGGTGATACTTTGGGTTACACGTTACCCAGTCAGATTAGAGAAGGCTTAACAGGCGATATCATTCGATAAAATTAACAGCAGCCAAGTCCTTATGCATTAGAGCATACACAAGCTCAATCAAGTAAAGCACGACCTCGACAGCTTAAAATCTCAACAACGCAAGACCTTAATAGCTCATCACCTTAATAAATAGGGATAATAAAATGGATATTTTAATCAGCGGTGGATCAGGGTTTTTAGGTAGTGCTCTGAGTCAGTGGCTATATGAAAAGCGGGGAGGCGAGGTGAGTATTACTTGGCTGAGCCGTGATAACACTCAATCACATCCTAGTTATATTAATATGATGAGTTATGAGGAGTTAAGCGAGACACCGCTTAGTTTCGATGTGGTGATCAACCTTGCCGGTGCAGGCATCGCCGATAAACGGTGGAGTGAAACCCGTAAGCGCGAATTGTTTGACAGTAGAGTACAGCCCACGCAGTCAGTTTTGGACTATATAGATCGTATTGAGCAAAAGCCTAAACTGCTTATCAGTGGTTCAGCAATAGGCTGGTATGGTGCTCAAAGCGATAAACCTCTTGATGAAAGTAGTCAACACTACTCAAAACAGGCAAACCCACAGACCTTCAAAGAGGATTTCGCTCACCAACTGTGTGACAATTGGGAGGAGCTCGCAATCTCAGCAACTAAGATGGGCGTCGAGGTGGTGTTGGTGAGAACGGGGATCGTGATTCACCCCGAGGGTGGGATGCTGGGTAGATTAATCACGCCTTTTAAAATGGGGGCAGGGGGTCAACTGGGCGATGGTCAGCAAATTATGAGCTGGATTAGCCGCGAAGACTGGGTAAGAGCGGTGGCGTTTATTATTGAGCGTCATCTTTCTATCGAGGCTCATACTTCGCAGTTATCAGACGATAGTAAACCGGTCTCTATTTATAATTTAACCTCCCCGAATGCTGTGGACAATGCTACTTTTACTAAGGCGTTGGGAGAGTGGTTAAACCGACCGACCATTATGACAATACCGGCTCCTGTATTAAAGATGATGTTTGGCGAAATGTCGACTTTGCTAATCGATGGTCAGAAAGTATTGCCGAAAGCATTATTGGACGCAGGCTTTGAGTTCAAACACCCAGATTTAGCGGGTGCCCTCGTCAATCAGTAGCTTATTTTAAACAGTAGCCAATTTTAAAGAAATGATGAGCAGGCTATATATGCATATGTTTCACGTGAAACAGGGTTTATGTCTAATATTTAAAGTTTCACGTGAAACACTATAGTCGATAATTAATTGCTCACTAAGTAAGTGATTAAGTAACCGATGAGGTGACCGACTAATTAAATGACTAAGTAACTGATTAAATAGATAAGTAGCTAATTAGCAGATAAATAGCAGTAAGTAACCCCTAAGCGAAGTGTTGATCAAGCTATCGACAACAGTCTATAAGAGCCAATTAGATATATTAAACCATAACAAATTCTCGCTAAGACTTTGAGCTTTTGGCCTGTTTAGCCTTACTAGTAATACCAACGATAAAGCTAATTGCTGCTACCATCATCGATAAAAGCAAACCAGTTAATAGGGTATTGGTCAGAGCAAATAAGAAGGGTTGTTCTCTTGAATTAATTCCTAAAATATCGGTAGCGATAGAAACCGATATACCTCCCGCCCATAGTTCTGGCACGATAGGAACCTTCAATAATAAGGTGAAGTTGAGCAGTTGCAGTGCCGCTTTTATATAAACGCCCTTACGTAAAGCCT
>Ga0208302_100351_pt1 | contig 11375 bp, 3 predicted proteins | sample 29_taG_FD_184103 | JGI IMG/M metagenome (GOLD analysis project Ga0208302, IMG submission 184103) | Marine viral communities from Cariaco Basin, Caribbean Sea - 29_WHOI_OMZ (SPAdes) (version 2) | ecosystem: Environmental > Aquatic > Marine > Oceanic | place: Caribbean Sea: Cariaco Basin | collected... | reverse complement strand
ACGGGTAGTCGAAAAGCGTGGTACAAAATACTTCTATGGCACACGCATTTACGAAATTAGCGCCGCTAACTCGCGCAGCAGATACGTTCAGAGAATCACTGCACCTGCGCTTTCGAAACTTATAGCTGCAACCAACGCTAGCGCAATCATCTGCACATTAGGCGACTACTGCGCGTTTGTAATTGACGTTTTAGATGCCAGAGAAAAGCAAATAACAACAATTAGGCCAGGGACAAAACTGCCCTTATTTGAATCTGCTGCGGGTCATGTCATGTTGGCCTACCATCCCAAGTATCAAAACATGAACGACAGCACACACCCCGCAAACTTTGATGAACAACAAGCCGCGAAATTACGAGCAACAACGTGTACCAGAGGCTATGCCGTCAGCCACTTCGCACCGCGCAACGTAACGCTTGTTGCCGTACCAGTCTTCATGCGAGATGGAGAGCTTGTATCAATTTTAGCAATAGAGTTAGAAGGTATGATCCACGACGTTAAGGTACTCCAAGCATGGAGCGCTAAACTCAAAGACATCGCCCGCCTTCCAACCACCGGTGCCCACCCTTACGAGCAGGACATGCAGTAATGAAACATATTCCAATTCAACTGATTGTCGCTTTCGTCGCGTTTCTCGCCTTGTCTAACTGTCACGCACAATCATTGGCGTTTGAAGGCGCGCTGGGGTTCGGAAAATACACGCAAGGTGGAAACCAAGGAAAAGTGTTAGTTGTTAGCTCTTTGTCTGATAATGCCAAAAGCCCACAAGAGGGAACATTGCGATGGGCTATTGCACAAGACTATCCCAGACTGATTGTCTTTAATGTGTCTGGCGTGATCGCGCTAGAAAAGAAGTTAGAAATAAAACATGGCAACGTCACCATTGCAGGACAGACATCTCCCCACGGAATTGTAATTTCTGGCGCATCAACAAGCGTTGAAGCTAATCAGGTCATTATTCGACACATGCGCTTTAGGCCGGGGAAAGACAGTGAAGAAGGCGATGCAGTAACCGTTAGAAATACCACTGATGTCATTATCGATCATTGTTCGCTAAGTTGGTCAAAAGACGAGGTAGGCTCTTTCTACAATAACCAACGCTTTACACTGCAATACAGCATACTATCAGAGAGTTTAAACAACGCGGGTCATCACAAAGGTAGCCATGGCTATGGCGGCATTTGGGGTGGCAGTAATGCTAGCTTTTTGCGCAATATATTGGCCAATCATACCAGTAGAAACCCGCGCATTAACGGATGGCGACTGAACCCGCCTTACCCACAGCAGCAAGAATTCGTTGATATCAAAAATAACGTTATTGCCAACTGGCAAAAAAACTCAGCTTATGGCGGCGAAAACGGCACCGCAAATCTGGTTGGGAATATTTATGCCCCAGGCCCCGCTACGAAAAAGCTATGGTTTTTCCAATTATGGGACGATAAGGAATCACTCACTCGACTGTATGTTGCTGAAAACGTGATGAAGGGCTATAGCGACATGTCTGAGGACAACAGTAAAGGCATAGATGTTAAGAGCGCCAAAACCGGTTCAAAGAAAGAAAAAGACGTAATCACTCGTTCTCTTTCAACGTCGCCTTTTCATCAGAATGAAATAGATAAATTAGGCGATGCGCAACTTACTGCGCAGCAAACATGGACAAGCTTGATTGAAAACCAAGACGTAGGTGCTAATCTCACCCGCACAGGTAAAGATCTAGACCCTGTAGACTCGCGCATACTTAAGCAAATACAAAGCAATCAGTACACAAGCAAATATGGGATAATTGATAGTGAATTAGATGTGGTTGACTGGTCAATTTACAGCAGCTACTTTACTGCCAACCCCGCGCCCTCTTTTACTTTTCATGAAGAAAACTCATGGCGGGTACTCGCAGGAATCCCAACACTGTGATCACTAAATATTCATATATTAATAATTTGTGAAATAAACGTTAAATGTTAGTGCATTCCTATCTGACAAGATCAATACTGCCACCGGTGGCATAGCAAAATACAAATACTACAGCTATGTCGATTTTGGAATTTAGGAGTTCAAAACATGAAAGTGTTTCAATGGACAGCCCTCGCTCTAGCCGTGTCCACGGCGTTTTCCAGCATGGCGCAAACAGCACCCGCTCAGGAAAATACCGAGCAAACTGAAACAAATGAGACCCCTAGCGAAATTGAAGTAGTTGAAGTAAAGGGTGTTAAACAGGCAGACCTTAAAGCGCGTGACTTAGAACGCATGAAAAGCGGCTTTAGCTCTGTTATTTCTACCGATGATTTAGGCAATTTTGTTGATCAGAACGTGGCGGAGTCCCTTCGACGACTGCCGGGTGTTACGCTACAGCGCTCTGAAGGCGAAGGTAAGTTTGTCACCGTACGGGGCTTAGGACCCGGCTTCGTATCCATAAATATGAACGGCGCACAAATGTCTGGTGCAGGCGAAGAACGGAAAGTGGGATTAGACGCACTTCCTGCTGACCTTCTCGGTACCATTGAAGTGCTGAAAACACTCACCCCAGACCAAAACCTAAATTCCATTGGCGGTACAGTCAACGTTAAAGCAATTTCAGCTTTCGATCGCGGCAAAAACACATTAAAAATGCGTGTTCAAGACGCATATTCAGAAGCGCGCGAAAAGCACTCTCCGAAATTTAGCTTAGACGGCACCCAGTTTTTCCTCGACAACACCTTTGGTATTGGCTTTGCCATCTCTCACGAAGACCGCAAAACCCAGATAGACGAAACGCGCCACCACAGCACCAACGAAATGAAGTTTTACACCGCCGACTTGGGTAAAACAGAAGAAGAAATTGCCCAGGGTGACGAAATTCTTGCACCTTCTCAGTTAGAAGTTCGTCGCGAAATTGCAGGAAGAACTCGCCAAGCAGCAGCACTAAACCTCGAATACAAGCCCTCTGCAGACGCCTACTATTATGCCAAAGGCACGTTCACTCAGTTTGAAGATGATGATCGCGCACAACGAGAATTTTACGATTTTCAAGATGCTGGCTCTGTCGGAAACGATGAAATTGTATACGTAAACGGCGCTACGAAAGAGTTTATTCTTAGCGATATAGACGTATTCCACCAGCATTTCCTACAAGAAAGTAAGAACAAAACCATAACGTTCAGCTTAGGGGGAGAAAACCGTATTGCTGAACGCTTCGTGTTTGACTACGAATACGCTCAATCTCGCTCTGAAGAGGACTCCACTGGTGACCGCCGCGTTCAATTCCGTGAACGAGACCTGATTGTTTATGGTCAAGGCGGTCGCGACAACATTAACGCCTGCATTTTAAGCCCACAGGAAGCTGCCGAAATCGCAGGTCTAACCTACGACCCGGAAAACAGTATTTTTGGAACGTCGGGTAGTGGCGATGGTTCTGACCTTTCAAATTATCAATTCGATAACCTGTTTTTAGAGGGCGGAACGCGAATTGATGAAATTAAGACAGTGAACCTTAACTTGCGAACCGACATTTTTAATGACTGGTTAAACACCATTAAATTTGGTGTGCAGGTGAGTGAGCGCGATCACGTGCGTGACAAGGACCGCTGGAGTTTCGACCCTTCTGCCGGCGACTGTAGCGACGACGCATGTATTGCCGCAGTGAATTCTACCCTTGCCGACTATGATACCCAAATACCTTCAAACAGCGCATTCCAGCTGCCGTTTGAAAGCCGCGCAGTTGTCGACCAAATTGTTGATGCCACTCGTCAAACGGTTGAGTCTGCCACAAATGGCGAAGTGTCGATCGAAAGCACTAAGGGCGACTACAGCATTACCGAAGATACGCAAGCTGTATACGCAATGGCAGAGTTGCCATTAGGCGCAGATGCCACACTAACAACCGGCGTTCGCTGGACACAAACCGAGTTCTCTTCTACCGGCTTTTTGTCTTTAGAGAACGATGACTTTGAGTTTAATGGCGCAGGGGCTGGTGCATTGGATATTGCTATCCCTCTTCCAGAAGCATCTATTAAATACAGTGAGTTTTTCCCTAGTGCACACATTAAATGGGAGCCGAGTGAAAACTTCCTAGTGCGTGCCGCAGCATGGACGAGTTTTACTCGCCCGTCGTTTAAACAAGCCCGTGCATTTGCTGTGTTTGACAGCGATATTGAGCTTTGTCCTCCGGGTTCTGACGATTGTGATGACAGTCAAGATGGCGCATCGCTTCAACAGTTAAGCCAGTATGTGTTGGGTTCTGATAATGCACTAGATGTGGGTAACCCTAACCTCGTTGCAATGACATCTATTAACTACGATGCGTCAATTGGCTGGTATCCAAGCGAAAACCTCTTTATGGAAGCGGCAGTTTTCTATAAAGACATCGACAACTTTATCGTAGATGTAAACGGAATTGGCATGGCGCTTAATGACCTGCCGCTAACGCTTCCGGTAAACCAGGTGACTGAGTTTGTTATTCCGCAAGATTTATATCTCAACGAGATAAACATTACCGTTAACGGCAACAAAGCCTCGGTTATCGGGTTAGAGCTTAGCTACAACCAGTACTTTGAAAATGGTCTATTCATTCAAAGTAATGCCACCATCCTCGATAGTGAAGCCACACTAGATAGCAGTATTCGTCAAGGCAAGGTAGCACTGCCCGACCAAGCTGATACCACCTTCAACCTTGTATTTGGTTGGGAGAGCGAAACGTTCTCTGCTCGCTTAATTGGTAACGTGCGTTCTGAAGTTCTTGAACAAATTGGCTCTTGCCCAATTACTGCCGATCTTAACGACCCGAAAGGCTGCAAGATTTGGGGCGACCAATATCAAGATTCGGTTAAAAGCTTAGACTTTAAACTTCAGTACGACATTACCGAGTACGCACAATTGTACTTTGACGCCATCAACCTTACCGAGGAGTCTGACCTTCGCTACTTCCAAGGTAACGCGTTAAGCGGCGGCAACATTCTGTACCAAAAAGAAGAATACGGCCGCAGCTACCAGCTGGGTGTAAACATTAAGTTCTACTAATTGTCTGCGCCGGGGAAACCCGGCCTTTTCCACATAATAAAGCTGGAGCGGACATGTAGTGCGGTAGTACGCCCAGTAAAATATGGAGATTGAGTACCATGAAACTCACGAAAATTGCTGCCCTTATGGGCGGCGTTATTCTCGTTGCCGCCTGTGGCGAGAAAAGCTCTACCAATGTAACCCTCCCCCCCGACCCAGCACTGACTGGCGTATTTGTTGATAGCCCCGTTGAAGGAATCAATTATTCCTCTGCTTCTGTGGAAAACGGTACCACTAATGCGCAAGGTGAGTACTCTTACTTCAGAGGCGAGCAGCTCGCTTTCAGCATTGGCCAGCTGACGTTTCCAGAAACACCGGCATCAAGCGTTATTTCTCCTCTTGACCTGTTCGCATCTGACAACCCTTTTAACCAGTCGGTCGTAAACACGCTTCGACTTTTACAATCCCTCGATACCGATGGCGACCCAAGTAACGGTATATCGCTAAGCGCCAGTGCTGGCGATGTGGCGGTAGCTACGCTAGACGAAGGGCAAACCATTGAAGACTTCTTTAATCAATCTGATGCAGATTTTGCAGCCGATGTAGAGGTGTGGCTGGGTTCCGCTGGCGGAGCCAGTGCTACGCTTGTGGATAAAGCACAGGCTATCAGCCATTTCGTAAATTACCTTGAAGCCGAATTAGGCACGCTCTTCCCTAACACCTTTGATGTAACCCGCTTCACAGGCGACATTTACGCACCAACACTGGAACGCAGAAGTGTATCTCAAGCCACTTACACCTTTACGCCAGACGACGAAACGAACTTATCAGGTACTTTTGTAAGAGTGCACGGTGAGGAAAGCGCAACGGGTAGCTATGAATTCTCTTTTGGACGAAAAGTTATCGCCCTTAGCTACGGTGAGCAAACTGAGTATCTTATTTCCCGTGCTTTCAACACGGTTAACGAAGTATACAGCCTGTGCGTGATATCCCCAGATAACGCTCAGTCTATGCCGCTAGTGCTGTATGTTGAAAATTGCCTTGCCAACGAAGATCCACAGAACTACCTGTTTGCATTTACCCAGGAACAAGCAGATGTTGAACTGGCAAAGCTAGAGGAAGCAGCGAATTCTATCCAGGCGGCGCTTGAAGAAAACTTCGATACCGACACCGATACGTTTTTCTCATCGTCGTACAAGCGCTTAAGTGAAGAGCCAGATGCTGGCGCGCTTTATTATGTAACAGGTGGCAGCCCACTAGTCGACGCCACCACAGGTCAACTTACCCTTGAAGGCGATCGATTCAGCATAGGTAATGCTGCAGCCAACCCAGGTGCCAATACGTCGGCATCAGACACGGTAGGCATGGGTATTTATAACCTTAGCGAAGGTTTTACCATTAGCTTCGACGTTATTTCTCATAATGGCGGCGGTACGTTCAGCCTTTATGTAGATAACAACACCACAGGGCAAGATAACTCTGTACACGGTGCTGCTTCTAAGTTCGTGAGCATAGGTTTAGCAGACGGTACGATGGTACCCGGCACACGCTTTACCTATACCTATGAACCGGGTGACGATATTGGTGGCGGCGATCCTAGCGCACCTGACGCGAAAATTCTCGACAGCTCGGTAACTAATAGTTTCTTCCAATTGCGCACAGATTCGAGTGCCACTATCACTATCGATAACTTAAAAATTGAAACGATAGCTGACGCAGTTGACCCAGTGCCTCCGGTTGAGCCTGAGCCTACCGAACCTGAAGAGCCCGAAGTTATTCCAAGTGTACCGCTGCCGCTTTCCTATACCTTTGCAGGCGAAAGCGAGGATATTTTCTCGACAAACTTTGCCGCGATTGAAAATGCAGCGGGTGAGCAAGTCGCCATGTTTACCATTACCGGTGGCTCGGTAACGCAAATTGACACTGGTATTCAGCTTGACGGCGGACGCTTTACCCTTGGTAATACTGAACCTGATACCCAAAGCTCGTCTGACGATACATCATCAACCGGTGCACTGGATTTGAGCCGTCCTTACAATGTTATCTTTGATGTCATTTCTGCTGAAGATTCCGAAGGCGACAACAAATTCCAGATTTACGTGGATAACAATACTTCTGGCAGCGCCAACTCACACCTAGGTTCAGATTCTCGTTTCTTTAATGAGCCTGTGCTCGATTTAGTACCGGGAACCACCATGACAGTAGAAGGACAGATAGCAACGCCTAACTCGTACCTTCAATTTAGAACGGAAAGTGGCTCTATTGTGGTCATCGACAATATTCGCATTGAATATATTGATGAAAACACCCTGTTAGAGGAGACGTTTGAAACAGGCGCTGACACCTTCTTCAGCCCTGAATACAAGTCGACCGATGGTGGTGCGACACCGTTTTATAGCGTAACGGGCGGCGGCTCAGGTTTAGTGATTTCCGAAGGCCAACTAGCCATCGACAGTGCACGCTTTACCATGGGCAACAGTACCCCTGATACAGACACAACCGCTGATGACACTGTAACCACAGGTATATTAGATTTAAGCCGTGAATATACCATTAGTATGGATATCATTGCCGTTGAAGACAGTGAAGGCGACAACAACTTCCAGATTTATGTAGATAACAACACCAGCAGTAGCAGCAAATCGATACATGGTGGCGACTCTAAATTCTACAGCGAGCTGGTTAATAACCTTGTGCCAGGACAACGCCTAACTATCGATGGATTTATTGGTACACCCACCTCGTTCCTGCAGCTTCGTACTGAAAGTGGCGGCAAAGTGGTTATCGATAACTTTGTTATATCGTATGTGGGTGAAGCGCCAGATGACAGCAAGTTTAGCTGTGAAAATGAACCACAGCTTTACTTCTGTGACGACTTTGCATCGGGCTCTTTAGATAACTTCACGCTTATTTCAGACGACGCAGGCTCAAACGGCCCACAAGGCACGTTTGATGTTGTAGAAGATGACGGCAACAAAGTGATGCGCTACACCGCTGGCGGTGAAGGTGGCGAAATTTTCTTGGTTAAAGAGTCGGCGCTAAGCAACCTTCCAGAAAATGGAAATTACTTTGTTGAAGCGCGCATTCGTCCAAGACAAAACAGCACCACGCGAAACAAACAGATCTTCCTTCTAGGTCGTTATGATAGCGCTGGAAACTGGTACGGCGGTGGTTTGAATGTACAAAACTCATCAAGCAGTACACAAGTGGAAGTAGCGGTAAGTACCGAAGGCAGTATTTCTCGCCCTGTCCAAGCCAAGTCCCCTATTCTACTGGGTGAAAAAGACGGTACAGACGGCACGTGGTATCGCGTACGTTTTGAAATGGAAAACGAGAAACTCACCGTTTATTTAGACGGCGAGAACATGGGTACAGCAGAAGATACAACCTATAGCGCTGCGGGACTGATTGGCCTATTCACTAATAACCGTTCGTTCGAGCTGGACGATTTAAAAGTGGGTGACCCCGCTGTTAAACCTGTTCAACTTACTCTAGATTTCAAAGAAACAGAGTGGGAAACCACCACCAGTAGCGATCCGTTATTCGTTTACGTTACCGCAGTACAAAACGACGGTATAACTGAAGACACGTTTACCGCAACCAGCAGTGATGCGAGTGTGGTCAGCGTAGAGCAGCAAGGCCCACAAGTTACCATTACCCCTCGCGCTGCCGGCAGCGCAATGGTAACTTTTACTTCTGGCTCTGACCCTACGTTAAGCAAACACATTGCCGTTAATGTTGGCGAAGGCTTTACCATGCCTACCACCACCTATGGCGACTTATTCCCTGATACCACACCGTATTCGGGCAATAACAATGCGTATACCGATACCCTACTCTCGTTAACCTTCGACAGCGAACCCACCTTAGGAAGTAGCGGTGAAGTGCGCATTTACAATGCGACAGACGACACCCTGGTAGACGTTATCAATATTGCAGCTGATGAAGACTTTATTGGCTTTGAAGGCCAAGACAGGCAGCGCAAAGTGGCTTACCGCCCAGCATCAGTTGTAGGCAACAAATTAGTGATTAAGCCTCATACAAATGCCCTTCAATATGGTCAGTCATATTACGTGGCCATTAGCGATGGTGCGGTAACCGGCGCAACGCTAAATGGTGAAAGCTTTAGTGGTATTGGCAAGAGTGCGAACTGGCGCTTTGCAACAAGAGCTGCCGCACCTTCTGGCGCGAATGTTACCGTAGATGATGACGGCGAAGCGGATTTCCGCACGGTGCAAGGTGCGCTTAACTACGTGATGCAAAACGTAAGCAGCGATACGCCATCTCGCATTACGATTCGTGACGGCGAATATCAAGAAATGCTGTTCCTTCGCGGTAACAACAATGTCACGCTTCAAGGCGAGAGCCGAGACAATACCGTGGTGTACTACAATAACTTTGAAAGCTTTAACAGCGGTAGCGGAAAGAGCGAAGCACCTGCGGCGGGCACGCCATCAGGCGGAAGAAGCGTGTTTTTAGTGGAAGGCGTAGATAACCTGACGCTAACGAACTTCACTTTGAAAAACTCACACATCAGAAGCAACGACTACTCTAACCAAGCTGAGACGATTTACTTTAACAGTGATTCAGGTCGTCTAACTGCCGTTGATATGAACTTTGTGAGTGAACAAGATACGCTGCTGTTAAAAGGCTTTAGTTGGTTCTACAACTCATTGATTGCCGGCAACGTTGATTTCATTTGGGGTTACGTAAATACCGCACTGTTTGAAAACAGCGAAATTCGCACCATTGGCGACTCTAAAAATGGCAACCCTAACGAAGACACAGCGGGCGGCTACATTCTACAAGCTCGCGTACCTGATATTTCTTATAAAGGGTTTATCTTCTTAAACAGCAGCTTCACCAATGGCCCAGGCCCTATTGGTAACGGTGTACTCGACGACTCTACGTATATTGCAAGAAGTGGCGGCAGCGCAAGCTACTTCGACAATATTACGCTTATTAATAACCGTTTCGACACCCACATTGCCACTATCGGCTGGGCGGGCGAAGGAGTACGCGACCAACCTGCACCAAACCCTAGCCCTGCAACCGCAGCAGCTGGATGGCGTGAATACGGCAGCATGGATATGCAGGGTAACCCGCTTGATCTTTCAAGCCGTCAGTTTGCCCACATTCTTACCGACAGCGAAGTGACTGAACTTACCAGCAGAACGGCAATATTCTCTCACTTTAATAACGGCGAAGGCTGGGTGCCAAGCGAGCCTAACTTACCGAATGTAGCACCTGCTCCAACGCTTGATGCGTACGGTTTTGCGCAATACAACTATGCATTAACCGGCGGTGCTGGCGGTACGGTAGTAACCGTCGATAACGGTGCTGATCTGCAGGCGGCGTTAGATAGCGCAGCGAACAGCAACACCCCAGTAACGGTTTATGTAGATGGCACCATTACCGACGCAAACAATGGCGGTACGGGCTCACCGATTGAAATAAAAGACATGAACGATGTGTCAATTATCGGGGTTGCAGACAGGGGCGAATTCGACGGTATTGGCATCTTAATCAGACGTGCAAATAACGTGATTATTCAAAACCTGAAAATCCACCACGTGCTTACTGATGGAAAAGACGCTATCTCTATTGAAGGTGATAACGACGGCTCTACCACCAGCAACATTTGGATTGACCACAATGAGCTTTACAGCACATTGTCTGTGGACAAGGATTTCTACGACGGATTAGTAGATAGTAAACGCGGCGCGAAAAACATCACTATCTCTTACAACTACCTTCATGATCATTGGAAAGCCTCGTTACACGGCCACACTGAGAATGATGTAGACAGTGATAATACCGAGCGTTTAATTACCTTCCACCACAACCGCTTTGAGAATATCGAGTCACGTTTACCGTTATTCCGCTACGGTCACGGTCACTTGTATAACAACTATTACAATCAGATATCCTCTACGGCAATCAATTCAAGAATTGGTGCAGAGCTACAGGTAGAAAACAATGTGTTTGAGAACACGCAAAACCCAATTGTTTCTTTTTACTCAGACGTTATTGGATATTGGAGCACGTCAGGCAACCTGTTTGGCGAAGGCGTAACGTGGACAACGCCAGCTGATGGTGACGTTGTAGCAGGACCTGATGCCACGCCAACATCCAGCTACGAAGTGCCGTACGACTACGTACTAGATGATGCCGACGTGGTTAAGCAGCGAGTTATCAACTACTCGGGCGTAGGTAAGATCAACCAAAATGCCGATGACATTCCTCCGTTAAACTAACTCCCAAAAGAGTTAGCACAAACATCGAGTAGGGTGAGGCGTCACCGCCTCATCCCTCTCACAGAACCGTACATACGGGCCTCGTATACGGCTCATGTACACAGTTATTTAGCGTAATTGCTAAACACATATCCTGTTTCAACATTC